>Ga0315286_10001526_pt1 | contig 20977 bp, 19 predicted proteins | sample YL17G10_0_MG_FD_205038 | JGI IMG/M metagenome (GOLD analysis project Ga0315286, IMG submission 205038) | Sediment microbial communities from Yellowstone Lake, YNP, Wyoming, USA - YL17G10_0 | ecosystem: Environmental > Aquatic > Freshwater > Lake > Sediment | place: USA: Wyoming | collected... | reverse complement strand
AACACCTTACTCTTTAATTATACACCCATTGAGTTTGGTTGTCAACAGCAATAAAAATGGCTTAAAATAAGGACAAATGGAGGTCTCGCCTCCATTAGGGGAGATTGTAAAATCTCTTGGCGTTTTGGACTAGGACGGTTAGAACTTCTTCTCGGGGTTCGGGGCGAAGATCAGCTATTCGTTCGGCGACAAATTGGATATAGGCCGGTTCGTTGCGTTGGCCACGGTAAGGCACGGGTGCCACAAAAGGAGCGTCGGTTTCGGCCATGATTCGGTCGAGGGACATTTTTGTAATTACCTCGTCATACTGGTCGGCGAAAGTAATAACACCAGTAAAAGATAGATAACCACCCATATCGAGAAATTTTTGGGCTAGAGCCCAATTTCCGACAAAAAAATGCAAACAAAAGCGTAACTTTTGTTTGCTCTGCGAAGCCTTGGCGAAGTAGGGCAAGTAGCTCTTTAAAATTTCCCAAACATCATTATAAGCGTCAGAATTATTATGAGCCGAAGAGCGACAATGAATCATTAATGGTTTGTCTAGTTCTAACGCTAACTCAATATGTTTTTTAAATAATTCTCTCTGTTTCGCCACGACGGAGCTTTTAGCGGAGTCGGGTAGTCGAAAATATTCTAAGCCGCATTCGCCAATGGCTACAACATGTCTATTTTTTGCCAATTCGACAATTTTCGAAAAATCTTCAGCCTTATTTTCTGTCGGGTGCAGACCAACCGTCGCAAAACCCTGGTCGCCCAAGTATTCGGCCTGCTCGATGGCTTTTTGCGAAGAAACCAGATCAGCGCCAACGTTCACAAACCAAACGCCATTTTCGATCGCTCGCTTCCCCACCTCCCGCCAGTCATTTTCAAATTGCATATTCAGGTGCGTATGCGCGTCAAAATATTTAGGAGTCATTTTAGTCTTGGCGTAAAAAGAGCGGTTTTTCTGGCATTTTATTTTCTTTGACTAAATTTTCTATTGTTTTTGCTGTTTCAGGCATAATCGGTGTTAGTAATTTTGAGATAACCAACAGGTCATTAAGCATTAAGCTAATATGTTCTTTCGCTTCTTGAACCTCGGTTTGATTTTCTGATTTTATTTTTTTGAAAGGTTCATTGCTTTGGATGCTCTTATCTGACCAAGCAATCATTTCCCAAATAGCATTTGTCGCCATGTTCAAATCATAGTTTTCCATTCCCTTGTTGTATTTCTCTATCAATTTATCTCCCTTTTCGTTAATTAAGATAGGCTTGGCAGTAATATTGTTGATCGATGACATTTTTAAAACTCGATTAACCAAATTGCCAAGACCATTCGCTAGATTAGCATTATAAGCTTCTTTGAAACGTTCCCAAGAAAAATCGCTATCTTCAAAAGTCGAAAATTCGCGGGCGACAAAATAACGCAAGGCGTCCGTGTCATATTTTTCAATAACCTCAAACGGATTGACCACGTTGCCCAAGCTCTTGCTCATTTTTTGACCGCCACTCGTGATAAAACCGTCAATAATAATTCGCTTGGACGGCGAAAGCCCCACCGACATAAGCATGGCTTGCCACATGGCCGCCTGCTGGCGCAGATTGTCTTTACCGCAATACTGCACCACGCCACCTGAATCAAGCCACCATTTTTTGAATTTAACTTTGTCATCGGGCCAGCCAATCACAGAAATATAATTAACCAAAGCGTCAAACCAGACATACATCACTTGGTCGGGGTCATTCGGTACTGGCACACCCCAAGGCATTTTGTTCGCCAAGCGCGAGATGCTAAAATCTTGCAGCCCTCTCTCGACAAATTTTTTTATCTCATTAAAACGTTCGGCTGACAAAACAAAATCCGGGCTGACTTCATAAAGTTTTAAAAGTTTGTCTTGAAATTCGGAGAATTTAAAAAAATAATTTTCTTCATCGCGCAATTCAATCTTGTGAATCGGATGAAGTGGACATTTACCGCCGACTAATTCAGACTCGGTTTTTTCTAATTCGCAACCAACGCAATATTTTATCTGGTAATTCTTTTTATAGATAAAACCAGCTTTAGCGCAACGCCGCCAAAATTCCTGGGCGGCTGATATATGTTCAGGGTTAGTCGTGCGAACAAAGTTTATCTCACCGCTAATTCCCAGCGGCTTAATTAAGTCGCGAAACTTCTTCGCCCATTTATCAACATAAACTTGAGGCTCCTGACCGGCGGCCAGGGCTTTTTGGTAAATATTCTGGCCATGCTCATCAGCCCCGGTATTAAAAAACACTTCCTCCCCCAGCGACTTACGCCAGCGGGCAATGATATCGGCTCGGATAATCTCGGTCGCAAAACCGATATGAGGTTCGGCGGTGACGTAGGGTAGAGTGGTGGTGATATAAAACGGCTTAGACATTGGGATGCTTGCTCTTCTCAATATCGCTCACTAATTCCATCAACAAAGTGGCTAGCGGCACGGCTAAAATAATTCCCAAAAAACCGACTAGTTCATAACCAACAATCAAAGAGATGATAACGATAAGAGGATTAACGCCGATAATTTTCTTAACCACTAAAGGATAAAGCAGGTGATTTTCAAATTGATGAATTATCAAATAAAAACCAATTAAGATGAGGCCTAAAGACACGCTTTCGCCAAAGCCGAAAATAACCGCCGGGACCGCCGACAAAATCGGGCCAAAAATCGGAATGATTTCAAAAACCGAAGCGATAATGGCCAAAGTTAAAGCATATTTTACTTGAAAAAGAGTCAGTCCAAGAAAAACCAGCGGGCCGATGATCACGGCTAAAAGAAGCTGTCCTTGCATCCAGCGCCCAATCTTGACCTCGGTTCTCTGCCAAAGATTGATGACATACTCCTCCCGACGAGACGGGATAATTATCCGTAAAAAATTCTCTACTCCGTTTTTTTGAACAGCCAAATAAAAAGAAATAACCACGATTAAAATAAAATCAAAAAGGCTAGAAAAAATAGACCGGGTCAGATCAATCGCATTTTTGGGTAGAGAGGCGTTAAACAAGCCAGAGCCAATAATATCTTGAACCGAAAATTTGGTTGAAAAATTGCCAAACAAAGTAGCGGCCGTGCTCCAATCTGGATTATTATTGATTAAAACGTTAATTTGAGCGGGAATTTTGAAAGCAATATCCGAAAAATCCTCAAAAAGCGGCGGGAGAAAGAAAAATAATGTCCCCAAAATGACCGAAAAAGCGATTACATAAACCAAAAGAACCGAGAAAACCCGCGGGATTTTAAATTTAGCAAACCAATTGGCGGCTGGATCAACCGCCGAAGCAATAACCACTGCCGTCAGAAGAACGAGAACGGTGCTCCGGAGGAAATAAACCACAAAAGCCACCGCCAAAACCATGACGACTTTAATCAGAGTTGCGGTATTGATATTTATTCTAATATTTTTTATCTCTTCCATTTATCTTATTATACCTTTTATTTCAGCTAGCGAACAATCCGGGCCAACGATGGCCAGATTCAAACGGTTCGGTTGAAAAATTTCGTTAGCCAATTCTTTCAATTCTTCGGCCGTGACCGCTCGAATTTTTTCGGCCGATTGCTGGGGTGACAAAATTTCTTTGCGCAAAAGCGCTTGCTCGCCATAAAAGTAGGTTTGAGCCGAAGGCGTCTCGAGGCCCAAGAATAAATTACCGATTAAACGGTCCTTGACTCGATTAAGCTCTTGGCTCGGAATAATCTCTTCTTTGATTTTTTTGATTTCCGCCATGATCGTTTCGATCACCAGCTTAAGTCGTGGCGCGTCAACACCAGAATAAATGGCCAAAAAGCCGTGGTCAAGATGAGAATTTTGACTGGCGCCGATATAATAAGCGGCACCCAATTCCTCGCGAACTTTTTGGAAAAGACGCGAACTCATTCCCCCGCCCAAGACATTAGCCAAGACTGTCAGCGGATAAACTTTATTATCAAAAAGATTGACTGACTTAAAACCAAGAACCAGGTGACTTTGTTCAATTGGACGTTTGGCTAATTCGATTCTTGGTTCATTTTGGGTTTCAATTATAGCCGAACAAACCCCTTTAACGCCCGCCGGCAAAGAGCCAAATTCCCCGCTTAGGAGTTTAATCATTTCCTCTTCAGCAAAATTGCCTACCGCAATGAGGGTCGTTGCCCCAGCTAAATAATATTTGGCTCGATAAGCCAGAAGATCACTGCGGGTAATCGCGGAAACGGTCGCGCGTTCGCCAATAACCAATTGCCCCGCTCGTGTTCCGGCATAGGCCAATTTTGAAAAAATGTCCCAAACAAAAGAATGGGGCTGGTCCTCATAAAGCTTGATTTCTTCGATAATCACTCCGCGCTCTTTTTTTATCTCTTCATCGGGATAAATCGGGTGGAGATATAGGTCCGCCAATAAATCGACGGCCTTTTCAATCTTATCAGGGATTACTGTGACATAATAAGCGGTCGAATTATGGCAAGTGAAAGCGTTATAGCTGGCGCCCAGAGTATCAAGTTCACTTGACAAATCGATTGATTTGGGCCGGCGCTCGGTCCCTTTAAAACCCATGTGCTCCAAAAAATGGGAGATGCCGGAAATTTTTGAGTCCTCATTTTTGGCCCCAGCATCGGCCAGCGCCATAATCGAGACCGACAAAGCTTCCGGTTGCGGCACCGTCAAAATCCTCGCCCCGTTAGCTAATTTCGTTAAGCGATGACTCATGCCTCGCTAGAGTAACATATTTCTCTCTTCACCGCCAGACCTCAAGTGCGCCCGAGGTCTGGCGGGTGAAGCCATAAATTTTTACCGAAAATCTTTCAACGAACGTGGTCTTTTATATTTACCCATTCTTGCTTCCAGTTGACTTTCTTTTATGTCCCTAATCAGACGCTCATCCTCCCAAGCCCTCATAGCATCGCGAAAAAACTCACTGACTGAAGCATAATTATAATTCTTGACTATGCGATTGACATTCTTTTTTAACACTACTGGCATTGAAATATTTAGGGTTGTTCTCATATTTTTAAGTGTAGCAAATTGTGCTACAGTTTGTCAAGTTAACTTATCCCTTTTATCGACCTTATAATATTTAAGACAATGTAAATATTTGCTACGACCGTATAAAAAAGTTACATACCACCGCAAGGTTCAACCTTGCGGAGTTTCTACATACGCCACCCTATCCGAAACCGTAATCGCGGATATTCTCGGCGTGTGGATACTGGATTCGGTAGCGAGAAACCGTAGTCGCCCGCATATTCACCTACTACCAATTTTAGTATATATTATTCTTATTTTCCAGACAAAATTAGCCCCATTCCGACGAATCGGAACAGGGCTAAGGGCTAAGGCCAGAGGACTGAAGTCCAAAGGGACTTAGACCTGATGGCCAACTTGCGGGACGGAGAAGGCGAACCCACCATCGTCGCGCCACCGGCGGTCGGGGTAGTCGTAGTCCGCGTACAACCTGCGACCATCGTCGAGACGGTAGGCGCCGAAGAGGTTCGGATAGCCGTCAGCATCCTTGATGGGTTCGTGCATGACGATGATCCGGGTCAAGCCCATCGCCTTAATCTCCTCGTCCGAGAAGTTCTCGCGGATCAGGCAGACGACTTCGGCGTTTGGCTTGGTCAAGTTGAGACTTTCGGCTTTGGCACGGATTTTCGACGTGACACGGTCGTTTTCCTCGAAGAGCAGGCCCTTCAAAATGGCGATCTCGTACGTCATGCCTGTGGTCGGCCGGAAGTCTTTCGACCGAAGCGGTTGTTTGGCGTAATCCGAGACGCGGAAACCTTTGCCTTCGAGGTGCTCAATCCACTGCGGACCCGTCATTCCGTTCGAGGTGACGGCGAGGTAGATGACACCATCTTTTTCGCGGAAACGGCAAGTCGGTTCGGAAACAACAAGGTCGCCACGGAGGAAACGATCAACGCCGTCTTCTCCACCCAACTTGTTCCACACCGCTTCGACTCGACCGAACGTAATTTCTGGATACTTTATCGCGCGGGTACTCATGGGACTTCCTTTCCCGACTAGTAGTCGGAGTTTTCTCTCGCCTATTAAGCAAGAGACTGTGCCAAGTTTGTCTCAAAGTCAAAGAACACCTTACTCTTTAATTATACACCCATTGAGTTTGGTTGTCAACAGCAATAAAAATGGCTTAAAATAAGGACAAATGGAGGTCTCGCCTCCATTAGGCGCCTCCATTAGGGGAGATTGTAAAATCTCTTGGCGTTTTGAACTAAAGCGGTTAAAAATGACCTTTTTCAGGATTGAGCTTTAGTTTTAAAAAATTCGAGTAAATCAGCGATTTTGATTCGTTCCTGGTTGCCAGTATCGCGGTCACGGACGGTGACAGTATCTTTAAGTTCGGGGTTTTCGCCCAAGGTGTCGAAATCGATGGTGACGCAATAGGGCGTGCCGATTTCGTCTTGAGAGTAATAACGTTTGCCAATGTTGCCGCGGTCATCAAATTCAACAGCCCCAAATTCTTTTTTAAGATTTTTGTAAATTTCTCTGGCCTTGTTTACCAAGTCCGATTTGTTTCTAAGAAGAGGAAAGACTGCAATTTTGACCGGCGCGATTTCCGGTTTTAGCGCCAAATAAACCCTCTCGCCATCTTCTTTATACGAAGACAATAAAACTGCAAGCATGGTCCGACCGTGGCCGAACGTCGGTTCAATAACATGTGGGACAAAAGATTCTTTTGTCTCTTCGTCATAATAATCTAATTTATGCGCTTGCAAATCAAAATCAGTCCTGTGGGCCAGACCGTACAATTCTTTTCTGCCAAATGGATAATTAAATTCAAAATCAATCGTTCGTTTGGAATAATGCGCGCGATTTTTAGGAGTAACCTCAAGTTCATGGACTATATTTTTATCAATCCCCACTCTCTCAATCCAATCCCACATTGATTCCCGCCACATTTCAAAATATTTTTCCCAATCCTTCTCGCGAACAAAGTATTCAAATTCCATCAAATCAAACTCGCGCTCACGGAAAAGGAAATCTCTCGGAGCAATTTCGTTTCGGTAGGCCCGGCCGATCTGGGCTAACCCAAATGGAAGCTTAGGATGCATCGTATCTAAGACATTCTTAAAATTAATAAACATTCCCTGGGCAAGCTCCGGTCGCAAATAAACCGTGACGGTCTCATCCTTCAGCGCCCCCGCTTTTAATTTAAACATGGTATTGAATTTTTCATCTCCCAATGGGTCGGTAAAATTTTCTAAGTGCCCGCTTGCTTTCCAAACAGCTTCCGGCATTAAGGTCGCGCTGGTAAGACCAAAGATGTCATCTCTTTCCTTAACAAAATGTTTCCACCACAATTCTTTTATATTATGAGCTAATTCAGAACCATAAGGGCCGTAATCATAAGTACCAGCCAGACCACCGTAAATTTCCGAGCCCGGAAAGACAAACCCGCGCCGTTTACAGAGCGATACTATCTTTTCCATTAAGTCGTTATTATTTTCTTTAAACATGGTGATTATTCAACAACTTTTTCCTGGCTATTGATAAAATTAGGATCAGTTGAAATCAAAGTTGAGATGGGCGGAATAGCGCGACCAATTACCGCCCCGGTAAAAACATCCTGGCCGCTTAAAGTTGTTTTCTCGGTTAGATTGGGTGTATCCCCGACTTGGCTTAAACTGGGCAACAAAGAAATTTGGAAGGAAACCTGACGGGCTGGCGAGTTATCCCCCGTACCGGCTACGATAGTGCCTAAATTCCAAACTACTTCCCCGCTAGTTTGATTGTAAACAAGCTTCTCGTCAAGGGGCGAGCTGATTCCCAACCATTTAACCGCTGGCGGCAAAGTGGTTCGCACGGTCGCATTGCCAAGATCATTAGAGGTGTTGGCGACGGCCCAGTTGATGGTATAGGTTGTTTCTTGGCCAACTCGGGGCGGCAAGGGGCCGGTATTTTTGAACGGCCCAAGCTGATAAGCCCCATTCGCCGTCAAATTGGCGAGAGTGCTGATTTTGAGGATTTTTTCGGCTTCGGTCACCACTTCTTCAGTTTGATTTTCACCGATTAACCTCGTTCCGCGAAAAGTAAGCTTGAGATTTATTTCGCTATTATGAGCGGTTAATCCTCCAGCCAGAGGCAAGAGGCCGATTGTAAAATTGGTTTGTCCGCCCTCGTCCGGCGGAATCATTTTAAGATCAGGCAAAGTTCGTTCGTCCCAGGAGATTGTGTTGTCAATTGAATTATAAAAACCGCTTTTCGTTCGGATTTCTCGTTTATTGATCAGGACCCCTTCTAATTTTAAATCGAAATTCCCGTTGATAATTTTATCGCTAAGATTATTTAACCAGCCGATATTGCCGTCAAAACTCCCACCGGGAAAAACAATCGGGTCGCGGCCACTTTCATCAGCCAAGTAAATACCAGCGGAAATAAAATCTTTTTTAAGATTGACGGTTTGGAAGAGACTGCCGTATTCGGTTGTGATCTGATCCTTTCCTCCGCCTGAAGCCAGGCCAGCTAAAATTTTAAACGGTTTAACATCGCCACTTTGGCCAGTTAAGTCGGCGGTAAAATTAATTTCCCGTTCAGTTCCGGGGACAAGATCGCCCAAGAACCAAATATTATTACCGTTCGTCGGCGGCGGATCGGCTGTTTTGAAATTGAAACCAGCCGGCCACTCAAAATTAATCGTGCAGTTACGTAGAAGACTTTGCGCGTTGGAAACCAGTTTGAGCGTGCCGGTAAATTCTTTGCCGATATTAATTTCGGTTGGAATTTTGAGCGCTAAATCAAGCGACGACGAACCAATCGTTACGGTGTAAATTTTTTCCTTGGTAAAAAGAGCGTTAGAATCTGGAATGCGGTACTCCAAAACAATTTTGATTTCCGACGTCGTGTTTTGGCCGCCAAAAATAATCGCTCGGCTCGCGACTTCAACCATCTGACCAGGATTGAGATCGTTTAATTTTCCCCGCCACATCGGCAATTCTTGATTAGTGACAAGCGGATCCATCGTTCCCGAAGGATAAGTGAGAACTAAATCAGCCGAATTAAGCTTAACTTTGTTTTTATTAACAATTGTTATTTGCAAATTAAGTTCATCGCCCGAGCGAATTTGAGCTGGCCCTTTAACTAAGAGGTCAATATTATTACCCGAAACAATATTGGCGCTAAAAAACAAAACATAAACCGCGACGGCTAAGGTCGCTAAAAAAAATAAAGACGAGCCCCAAAATAATCGCCATAAAAAACGGTTGGCCTTTTTAGCGACCGTCGGCCGATAATCAACCGAGGTAAATTCATCGTCTCCCCAGCTCTTATTAACCCCAAAATCTTTGGGGGGTAAAATAGTTGATTTAAAATCCGACGGTCGGCTATCCCGCCGTTCGAGGCGGCGTTTGAATTTATCGAGACTGCTTAACCGGTCTGGATTATTTGGTTCGGCCATTGTTAAAATAATAACATAAAGGGCAAAAACGTTACAGTTGGGTAATTTCTAGGGCTTCGTTAATTTGCCTAACGAGCAAAGATTTAAAGCCTTTAACTCTTTCAATGTCCGCCCACGAGAAAATTTGGAGTGAAAAAACACTCTTCAATTCAGCCGGCGGGGCTAAATAGCCAAGCTGAGTTAAAAGACGGGCCAAAACAAAAATCTCCAGAGTTGATAAATTATCCATCGAGCCCTGCTCCTTTTTTAAAATCAGAATCATCGCTTGCTTAAGATCTTGATAAATTAAAGGATTGGCTTCCTCGCCCTGAATTAAGCGTTGCAAGACGAGAGAAATTTTTTTTAAAAAAGGAAAAACCTCTTTGGCCGACCGAGCCAAAAGTCCAAGATCGTCAACCCCCACCAGTCGCCAAAACTCTCGACCGTGAACTAAGACCAGGCGAACAAAAGAAAAATTTTCGAGATGGTGACGAAGTTTTGATCGGTCTCGGCGCACGCTTTGGGCTAAAACATTAATCAAGCCGAAGTCGAGAGTTAAGATTTGATACAAACGATTAGCTTCGCCCAAGTTGCGATGGCTAATGATCAACCCTTCGGTTTCGTAATGGCGATAAGCCATAGACTTAGATTTTAATAATTTTGATTTTGAAGGGCTGCTCCCCGGCCCGAATTGTTTCGCCTTCAGCCATCACGGCGTAATCAATATTTTGAGTCGTTGTTCCCAATTTAAACTCGGCCTCATGGCGACGCAAAAATTCACGGCCGGCACCTTCGGCTTCGATTACTAAATTAATTTTTTCACCTGGCGCCAAGCCCTCGGCCTTTCTTTTTTCTTGAATTTGGCGAATAAGTTCACGGACCAGGCCCTCCGCTCGCAAATCGCTTGTAATTTCGGTGTCTAACCAAATTTCGCTATCAATCTGATCATCAAAAAGTATTTGTTTGATATTTAATTCCGCCCTGATTAAATCCTGATATTCCGATACGTCGGCTAAGCGTTTATCTTTTACTTTGACCAAAGTCAGTGGCTGGCGCACCTTGAGTCCGGCAGCTTGGCGAAGTTCCAGACCTAAAGAAACTATTGTTCGCGCTTGGCGCATGTTTTCGATCACTTCAATATCTTCAGCAAATTCCGGTTCCGGCCAAGTAGCAAGGTGCACGCTTTCGGGATCGGTTTCGTCCTTTAACTCCCGATAGATCATTTCGGCTACGAAAGGAGCGATCGGTGCCAGCAATTTGGCGGTGGTTAATAAAACAAAACGAGTAGTAATGATTGCCTCGTTCCGATCGGCCCCGTCGATCTTAAAGCGATCGCGAGAACGGCGCAGATACCAAGTCGAGAGGTCATTGATAAAATCATCAAGTGGCCAGATCGAGCGGTCAATTTCATAATGATCAAGGGCTTCAGTTGTTTGCCTAATCGTTTCGCCTAACCGAGTTAAAATCCAATGGTCAAGAACGTTTACGTACTCAAGCGAGGTTTCGGGGATATTATTACTCACGTACATCTGATAAAAAGCCAAAACATTAAGCAGTCGAGATACGACCCGTCGGCCAATTTCGACAACTCCCTTCTCGGAAAAATTAAGGTCCTCGGCGCGCATCAAAGGCGACGACAAAAGATACAAGCGCAGGGCGTCCGCGCCATACTTGTCAAATAAAAGCCACGGATCGGGGAAATTTTCCTTGGATTTAGACATTTTTTGTCCATCTCCGCTCAAGACCGTGCCAGTAGTCACCACGTTTTCAAACGGCACTTCTTTAAACAAGATGGTCGAAATCGCCAACATATAATAAAACCAGGTTCTGGTTTGGGCGATGTATTCAGCGACAAATTGCGAGGGAAAACCGATTTTTTTTATCGGGTCAAAAGCCGGCGATGGATTAAAAGGATAATGGTTGGCGGCAAAAGACATTGAGCCGGATTCCAGCCAACAGTCCACTACTTCGCTGATTCGCTTCATCTCACCGCCGCACGAGCAGATTAATTTGACCTCATCAATATATGGCCGATGCAAATCAAGTTCAAAATCGTCGTTATGAGGTATGGGTGAAAAATCGAATAGTCGCAATTCGCCAGGGGCAAAATCGCCACCGCGATGGGGTGCTTCAATAATGTCTTCGTCCGACCAACCGCCGATGCCAGCTTTAAGTAAGAACAAAGGCAAACCGTGGCTAATAACCAAAATTTTCTTGCTTTGGAACTTGTTGTCAATCTCGTAAAGAAATTCCATCACCCGTTTCCTAATATCATCATAATTCTCGCCTCCGCCCGGTAACCGACCATGAATCTGGTTTTTAATTGAACCGAAGGCGACATTATAATCACGCCAACTTTCCCCGACAAAACTACCTGGATTAATTTCCCGCAGACGTTCATCAAAAATAATTTGTTCTGGTTTCAGGCCAAGTTCGGCGGCCAAAATTTCGGCTGTCTCTTTAGTCCGAATAAAATCGGAGGGGATAATCAAGTCAATTTTTGCTTCTTTGAGTTTTTGAACCGATTCCCTTACTTCAATTTTCCCTTTGTCGGTCAAGTGATCCGCTCCGGCCGGGTCAGCGCTAATCAGATTTTTGGCATTATTTATGGCTTCCCCATGGCGCATTGCCCAATACTTATTGCCGGATTGCTTTTGCGCACTGGTCAGATCTTCGAGCGAGCCAATGATTTTTGTCTGCGAACATTTAGCGCATTTCCAAATCGGCAAGGGCGTCGCCCAATAACGATTGCGCGAGATATTCCAATCCGGAGCGCTTTCAACGCTATTTTTAAACCGGCCGTGTTTAAGATGTTCGGGAATCCAATTTATTCTTTCTTCATTTAAATTGAGAATGTCGGCCTTAATTTTTTGGATATCGATAAACCAAGCCGGAATCGCGTAATAATAAAGGGGGGTTTCGCAACGAAAACAATGTGGATAAGAGTGTGTGATATTTTCTTTCGCAAACAGCAAGCCATACTCTTCCAAGTATTTCACTACTTTAATATCCGTTACTAAGTGTCCGGCTGGCGATCCAGCTAAATCATCTTTCGGCTTGACTAGCTCGCCAGCAAAATCTTTAACTTCCGGCTTGAAATGCCCGGTGCTGTCCACGTGCCAAATAATCGGCAAATTTTCTTTCTTGGCCAAAGTCAGATCATCCTCGCCGAAGGCCGGCGCGATATGCACAATCCCGGTGCCGTCTTCGGTCGTGACAAAATCCGCGCCATAAATTTTCCAGCCACGATCTCTATTTTCCAACTTTGTGTCATTTTGGTAATAATCAAAAAGCGGTTTGTATTTTTTGCCAATCAATTTCAGTCCGGAAAAAGTTTCCACCATCTCGTATTTATCTTTTATTATCTCGAGGCGGCTTTGGGCAATAATATAAAAGCTCTTGCCGATTTTGATTTTGACGTAATCAATCTCCGGATTAATCGCGAGCGCCACATTGCCAGGTAAAGTCCAAGGTGTCGTTGTCCAGGCAAGCAGATACGTGCCGGGTTCATCAATAAGCTCAGATTTTAAATAAACTGAAATATCTTTGATATCTTTATAACTGTTATCCATGGCAATTTCCGAGTTGGCGATTGGCGTTTCGCAGCGTGGACAATAGGGCAAGACCCGTGTGCCTTCATACAACAGACCCTTCTCGTGCATTTCTTTAATCGCCCACCAGACCGATTCCATATAGGAGTTGTCCATCGTTTTATAAGAGCCGTCAAAATCAACCCAGCGGCCGATACGATCAACTGTTTTTTGCCATTCGCCGATATACTCCAACACTTTGCTCCGGGCGTACTGGTTGAATTTTTTAACGCCGATTTCTTCAATCTGTTTTTTGCCGGAAATCTTCAAATCTTTCTCGGCTATATTCTCGATCGGCAAACCATGGCAATCCCAACCCCAGCGTCGGCGCACGCGATAGCCCTGCATCGTTTTATAGCGCGGAATGGCGTCCTTAATGGCGCTGGCTAAAATATGGCCGTAATGAGGCGTGCCCGTGGCAAAAGGCGGTCCGTCATAAAAAACGAATTCACCTTTGGGCGCTTCCTTGGCTAGCGTTTTTTCAAAAATTTTGTTCTCCTGCCAAAATTTGAGGATTTCCTCCTCTTTTTTCGCGATTTCTGATTTTTGTTTTAACTCGTCCGTAGCTTTAGCGGAGGTGGTAACTTTATTTTCGTCAGACATCCATCTAATTTACCGTAAAATAAGGATATTTACAATATCATCTGAATTTGATAGACTATGAAAAGAGATTGGCACTTAGACCAAGAGAAAAACGAGGGAAAGGAGACTTTGAGCCAATGGGAAGACAAAGCCAGATCGAACAATTGTTGGCCAGGCGGTGTGTTGAGATAATGCTACGTGGGCAGGTTCGGAAAAAAGCTCGAGGGGAAGCTACCGATCTACGAAAGAAGATCGGCCGACTAGCCAAGGCCCTGGGGATGGACGAGGAGGAACTGGAAGTCTTTTTCATGAACAACTCGTATCTTGTGCCGGGAGGAGCTGGCGAGATTCTCAGGCGGGAAGGAATCGTTGATGACAAGTCCCTAGCATGAACCCTTTGCGCCCGTGCGGGCGCGCGTCTACGCCCGCACGGGATTTGTTTTTTACCCCCATCTCCGAACCCAATATATCTTAACATATTCACGATCGTTGAGTTGTTAAGATAATAATAATTTTAAAAAATAATTAGACAAGTTTGAAAAAAGTCTTCAATCCCTTGTCATTCTCAATATTCTCTACCGTCAAATACAACAAGTCTTTACCGAAATGGAAATAAGATTTAAACAACGTTATTACTTCTTGGCATTCATACGGATAAACCCAAACACTGTTCTGCAATTTAATAAAACCGAGATTCCTTAATTCTTGACGCATTTTGTCCCGATCCCCTCTTTTGTACTCCTTTATATCAAAAATAATCACTCGCCACTTATTATCCCAACGACGCGGTTTTTGAATTATTTTCTCCCGTAATTGATATTTGAGTAATTCTTTTCTCCCCTCTTTGGTAATTCTCAAATAAAACTTGCCGTTTTCATTTTTCTTAAATTCGATTAACCCATGCTTGACCAGACGCCCAGCCACTGTTTTAATATAGAAAAGTCGGCTGCTTCGATTTCTTTTATTGCCGGGCAAATATTTAAGCAGTTGTAAACAATTGGGCGCTAAAACAACTAAGGCAACAAAACCACCAACGGCCAATATTGTTAAAATTGTTTTCTCAACCCTCCCTCTTTCAGAAAACTTTTTCATCTTACTGCCAGTATATCATAACATCTCCACGACCGTTAAGTTGTTAATACGCACAACAGTAACTGGGCATCGGCAATTTACCGTAAAATAAGGATATTTACAAATTCTACATCTTTTCTAAAACCGGAATGCCAAGCAGATTTAAGCCATTTTTGAGGATGATGGAAACAGCTTTGGTCAGGGTTAGACGGTAAGTTTCTTCATCACTACCGATGATTTTATTTTGAGCGTAGAAGGAATTGAAAGCGCCGGCCACTTCGATCAAATAGGAAACAAGATATTGGGGAGCAAGTTCTTGGTAAGCTCGTTCGGTAATCTCGGGGAATTGATAAAGAAGACGTTCAAGCGCTTCAGGAGGGTTGGCCCCCGAGGGTAGTTCTCGGGGAATTTGAGGACTACCCTCGGGAGTAAGGCCTTCGGCTTTTTTAAGAACAGACAGGGCCCGGGTGTAAGCATATTGGAGATAAGGACCTGAATCCCCTTCAAAGGAAAGCGATTTCCCAAAATCAAAAATGATATCTTTGCCAATTGATTGTTTGAGAATCGAATATTTAATCGCTCCCACCGCCACTTTTTCGGCAATGTCATTTTTTTCTTCTTCGCTCAAGCCGCGATCTCTGATTTTCTCTAAAACTTTTCCCTTAACTTCTTCGATTAATAATTCGGCGGTTATCATTTGGCCAGTGCGCGACGACATCTTCCCCGACGGCAGACGGAGCATGCCATGCGAGAGATGTTTAATTTTTTCGGCCAGCTCGGGCATCAACTCTTTCATCGCCCGAAGCACAACTTTAAAGTAATCATTTATCTCGTTGCCGGTGACCGAAATTGAAATATCAGCGGGATATTTGCCGGCTTTCATTTTGGCCAAACCTAATTCCTTGCCTTCATAAGTCGGCAAGCCTTCGGCGGTTAAGAAAACGCGAGTATGCAAGCGCGAATCGAAATTTTCGCCGTGAAAGATAATCGCTCGGTCGCTTTTCTCAAAAATATTCTTGGCCAGGCCCGCCTCAACCAATTTTTGTCCAATTTCTCCCGCTTCGCTTTCGAAAAAATAATAATCAAACTTGGTGCCGAGCGTGGCGTAAATTGTTTCAAAATAATCCAAACTCCACCTTCGGCCTAAATCATAAAACTCGTTTAGTTTAGGGTCGCTTCTTTTATAAATCTTCTTATTGATAATGGCAATGCCTTCCTTGGCGCTCTCGCTTCCCCCTTCATTCTCGGCCGCGCCAAGCGCGTAGGTTTTGCCCAGAAATTTAATTTTCTCGGAGATCGGCGCTTCTTCGCTCGGAAGTTCACTTTCCAATTTAAACATTCCCCACAGGGTTTTAGCGACATGCAAGCCGACATCGCCCTGATAACAGGCCCGCTTTACTTCGGCGCCGTTGCCAGCAATAATTCGAGCGAGGGCTTCGCCAATCGTATTGCTCATTAAATGGCCAATGTGAAATTCTTTAAACGGATTCGGGTCGGTAAACTCGATCATTACCTTTTGTCCGGCCAAAATTTTGGTTCGGCCGAAACTATCGCCCGCGATTAAAATTTTGTTTAGAGATTGGGCAAAATATTTATCAATCAAATAAAAATTAATAAACCCTTGGCCGGCGATTTGGATATCCCTGATATTTTCATCTTTCAATTCAAGGATTTTGTTTTTTATTTCTTCGGCTAAATCTTTCGGATTTCGGCCAATTTTTTTGGCTAACACCATTGCCACGCTAGTTGAATAATCGCCAAAAACCAATTCTGGATGATGGAGACCGAGGTCGACAAGCGGCAGATTAATTTCCGTCAAAGCTTTGTTTATTAGATTTTTGATATCGTCTTTGATCATTTATTCAAAAATTTGATTATTTCCCCAGCTAAGATTGGCTGATTTATCAGCAAATTGAGGCCATGGCCGCCGCTTGGAAAATCAATTTGTTCGGCGGATTGGGTCATAATTTGGGAGAGAATTTTAACGCTTTCATTGCTATAATTATCATCCCGAGCGCTAATTAGTAAAATCCGAGCTGGGCCAATTATTTTTTTAGCCGCCGTTTCGGGCTTTAGGCCTTTGTAATTCAAGCCTGGACTCAAGGCAACGCCCTTGTCGGTCAGATTTTCGCCGGTGGCCATAATCGCGAGGTTCGCGCCGATGCTTGAACCCATAATATAAAGCTTGGTTTTGCCCTGTTTTTGCAAGTAGTCTCGGGCCGCTTTGACATCGAAAATCATATTATTGAAATCGGTTTTGGAAAAACTTTGATATTTTAAATCGCTTTCGCCATGACCCCGGAGATCAATGGCGAGGACTGACCAGCCGGCTTGATTTAATTTTTCTGGCCAATTCTCCCAAGAGTTCTTATCTAGGCCAAGTTGATGAACCAAAATTATTCCCTTTTCCCCTTCCCTTGGATAATACGCGCCGACAATCTTAATCTTATCTTTAGTAATTAAATTTACTTTTTCCATTTTTATATTTTTCGCCCCCGAACGGCACGACTGGCAATTGAATAATCGCCAGCCAGCCAGAGCCGCCGACATCAAAATAATCGCCGTAATGACAATTTTCGTCCGTCGACTCATCTTGATATTTTACCACGGCTAATTATTTTCTTAAAATTTTATCGATTTTTTTAGCAATTTTGACAAAATCTTTTTCCCTCTTGCCTCGCGTTGTTTCGGCGGCCGTACCCAGCCGTAAACCAGACGGATCGACCGGCGTCCGCGGATCAAATGGAATGGTATTTTTATTCACGATAATCCCCGCCTGCTCTAATCTCTCGCTGGCCTCTTTCCCGCCCAATTTACCCTTTGTTGGAGATATAACATCAATTAAAAGCAAATGATTGTCTGTCCCCCCCGACACAATCCGCCAGCCCCGGCTCTTTAATTCCTTGGCCAAGATTTGAGAATTTTTCATTACTTGCTTAGCATATTTTTTAAATTCCAAACTTTCGGCTTCTTTAAGAGAGACCGCGGTCGCGGCGATCTGATTAGCGTGCGGTCCGCCCTGGATACCAGGAAAGACCGCTTTGTCAATCTTTTTGTTTAATTCTCGGTTATCAATTCGCGAGAAAATCAAACCAGCGCGCGGTCCACGCAGAGTTTTGTGCATTGTCGTTGTCACAATATCAGCAGATGGAAACGGCGATGAATGAACACCGGCCGCTACTAGCCCGGCAAGATGCGACATGTCAACCATCAAATACGTTCTTCGACCGGGCTCAGGATGAACCACCGCGTCAGCAATGGCACGAAATTTCTGCCAATCAATTTTTCGCGGATAAGCCGTAAAACCAGCGACAATAATATCTGGTTTTTCTCTAATCGCGATTTTTTTTATTTCGTTATAATCAAGCCGTTCGGTTTTTTTATTTACGCCATAAGGAATTTGTTGCCAAAATTTACCGGTAATGGAAGCTTTATGGCCATGAGTTAAATGACCGCCATGTGAAAGCTCCATCCCCATTATTTTACCTCCTTTTTCTACTAAAGCGAGATACGCCGCCAAATTAGCTGGTGAACCAGACAGGGGTTGGACATTAACGGACCATTCGGTTGGTTTTAATTTAAATAATTTTAGAGCTCTTTCCTTGCACAAATTTTCCAATTGATCAATCCCTTCATTCCCGCCGTAATAACGCGCCCCTGGATAACCCTCGGCATATTTATTCGTCAGGACTGATCCCAAAGCTTCTCGCACGTCTTTCGACACATAATTCTCCGAGGCGATGAGATTAATGACGCTCTTTTGGCGCTTCATTTCGGCTTTGATCAATTTTTCGATTTGTTTATCTTTCATGTTTATAAATTAGTTTATTTTTTGTTGACCATTTTCCTTAATTTATCATAAATCATTTGATGAATTTCCTCTCGACTAAGGATATTGCCCCTTCTTGAACAGTCAACCATTTGCCAAGTATTATTCCTTTTAACAATATTGATGGCACTTTTTTGCGATTCTGACAGATATTTTAGATTTGACTCCGCTAAGTCCTTCTTGGCTTTTACTGTTTTATTCTTTTTGTTTTCTTGCACTCTTTTCTTTAACAATTCTTGGCCAATTACTACTGGCACATGTAAGTAGATAATAATATCGGGCCTAGGGATATTAAATACACTAAATTCCATTTGATCGAGCCATTTGAGAAATTTTTCTCTTTCTTTCGGATTAGAGATTTTCCCGCCTTGGTGGATTTGATTGGCGCTCACATAACGATCGGCGATAACAAGATATCCAGCAGCGAGCCATTTTTTTATCTCGCTACTCGATTCCCAACGATCGGCCGCATACAAAACAGAGGCAATCCGGGGCGGAATGGCAATAAAATCTCCATACTTCCCAGCCAGACATTCCCCAAGCAATCGCCCAAAAAAATTATTTTCATATTGCGGAAAATCAATTTTCTTCACTTTTCGTCCCTCTTTTTTAAGGCGCTGAACCAATAGCTCCGCTTGTGTCGCTTTGCCTGAGCCATCGGCCCCGTCAATGACAATTAAAAAACCTTTTTTCATCATTTGTAAGTTTAGCAATATGGTAATAAAAAACAAACCGGGCAAGGCAGATTAAAGACAAGCTTGACGATTAAGAGAAATTATTTTACGTCCAAACCCATGGAACGAGCGGCACCTTCAATCATCTTGACCGCCGCTTCAAGATCAATAGTATTGAGATCGGGCATTTTACGCTCGGCGATCTCCCGAACTTGAGCCTTGGTCGCTTGACCGGCCTTGCTAATAAGGTTTTTACCAGAGCCCTTCTCCACCCCGGCGGCTTTCATTAATAAACTGGCGGTCGGCGGCGTTTTCAGAATAAAATCAAAACTCCGATCAGCATAAACAGAAATCTCGACCGGGATGACATCGCCGGCCATCTGGGCCGTGGCGATATTAAACTTCTGAACAAAATCGCCGATATTAACACCGGCTGGACCGAGAGCGGTACCCACCGGCGGAGCTGGAGTGGCCTTACCGGCTGGAATCTGCAATTTAATCTTTTTTTCTACTTTTTTTGTTGCCATAGGCGCCTTGCCAATTTACCCTATATTTTTTTAACTTGCAAGAAATCAAGCTCAACGGGTGTTTCGCGGCCAAACATTGAGACCAAGATCTTAACCTTGCCGCGGGCTTCATCAATTTCATTGACCTTGCCCTCAAAATCTTTAAACGGGCCGTCAACAATCTGAACCGGCTCGCCCTTAACCAGGTCAATAGTGTGTTTAACGGTGTTGTCATTCATTTTGGCAAAAAGGGCCTCTACCTCTAATTTCTCTAATGGAACCGGGATCACGCCTGAACCGATAAAGCCGGTAACCCGGGGAGTATTGCGAACAACATACCAAGAGTCGTCAGTGACGACCATGTCAACCAGCACGTAGCCCTGATAAATTTTTTCTTCAACGGTAACGCGTTTACCTCCTTTAATAACCACCTTTTTTTCGGTCGGCACCAGCACGTTAAAAATCTTGTCTTCCATCCCAAGAGATTCGATGCGCTGTTTCAAATTGCGCGCCACTGCGTTCTCATAGCCGGAATAAGTGTGGATCGCGTACCAATTACGCCTTTGATCTAATTCTTGTTTGGCCATAATTTTTATTTATAGTGAGTTTATCGAACTAGTGTAAAATAAAGCTTTTTAAAATAAAGCTAAAGGCAAAATCGAAAACTCCCAGTAAAAGGCCGATCGCCAGCGAAAAGCCGAGAACAATAATAGTAAAATTGACAGTCTGATTCTTTGTCGGCCAGCTGACATGATTCACCTCACTCCGGGTATTCTTAAAATAATCGATTAGTCTCATTTGATTATATTGTACTTAATTTCTGATATTTAAAAAAGCCCCGCCGGGCCCTAGTAGCTCATACTATACCCTGGCCCAAAATAGTCAACCCTTGTTAAATTCTCGATTGCTGGCGCCACCAGCCCAATACTTCGCATTCTCGGCCGTCAACCTTGCCAACTTCTTGCCAAGTTTGTCCGTGACTAGCGACAGAACTTGAGCCATTTGTTGCGGTTCAGCCAGGACCATCCCCGTTTCTCTCTTCTTTGGAGTAAACATGGGGCCATTCCTCCTTATCTTTTCAAACTTTCAGCGCGCCGGGCCAGCGAAAGCTCTCCCTACAAAGCGCGCTTTATCTGACTTAAGTTAAGCACGAAACACAAAGGCTGTCAATCCTTCATAATATTTCAATAGCTTGGAAACACCCGGCCCAATTAGCCCTCAATTTAGCCGAAAAGAAGTTTGGGTCGGGCCTTTTAGCTTGAGAGTGAGTTTAGAGTAAATAATCATCCCGATTGTAATAATCAAAAAAGCAAAGAAGGATAAGAGAGGAATAGTGATAAAACCCAGGAGAGCAAATTCTT
>Ga0315286_10001524_pt1 | contig 20985 bp, 17 predicted proteins | sample YL17G10_0_MG_FD_205038 | JGI IMG/M metagenome (GOLD analysis project Ga0315286, IMG submission 205038) | Sediment microbial communities from Yellowstone Lake, YNP, Wyoming, USA - YL17G10_0 | ecosystem: Environmental > Aquatic > Freshwater > Lake > Sediment | place: USA: Wyoming | collected... | reverse complement strand
ACATCACCCTCCAGGTTGAAGCGTGCCTGCGCGAAAGCGGTATCCGGGAGGGGTTGTGTCTGGTCAATGCCATGCACATCACCGCTTCGGTGTTTATTAACGACGATGAAAGTGGTTTGCACATGGACTACGAGAAGTGGCTGGAGAAGCTGGCTTCTCACGAGCCGACCAGCCAGTACTTGCACAACCGTACCGGCGAGGACAACGCCGATGCCCACCTGAAGCGCCAGATCATGGGCCGGGAGGTAGTGGTCGCCGTCACCAACGGCAAGCTCGATTTTGGTCCTTGGGAACAGGTCTTCTACGCGGAGTTTGACGGAGGGCGCCGGAAGCGAGTGCTGGTCAAGATCATCGGGGAGTGAAGCGGGAGGATGCGGCCAGCCAGCTCGGGGACATTGAAGAGGGCTCCTGCAGCAGGGGAGTTGGGAACCAGAGCACATTTCACGCCGGTAGTGGCACGGTGGCTGTGAGAGACTGAGCCGAAATGCAGGAGAAGGCCAGAAAGGCTGCCTTGTTCGGGTGACAGAGTGGAGGGGAAGCTGCAATGCGCAAGCACCTGGGTCTGGGCGTTGTTGGAGTACTCCTGGGGGTGGGCCTGTCGGTGTACCTGCTGTTTGGGGATGAGCTATCATTCTATGTGAGGTTGTACAACACCTACCGTACGGCCAAGCGGTTCTACTCGGACTATGAGGGCCTGGCTCGAAACATCGCTTTCCATACAGAGATGGAGCCCCGTCTGGACGTCTATTCACCGGCCACAGGTACCGGACACCCTGTCCTCGTCTTTGTGCACGGTGGCAGTTGGAAGGACTATAACAAGGAGTTGTTCGCACCGGTGGCCATGAAGCTGCTTCCACTAGGGATGGTGGTCGTGATCCCTGACTATACCCTGTACCCCGAGGCTGGCTATGAACGAATGGCTCAAGAAGTGGCCGCAGCCCTGAGTTGGACGCTTGAGAACATTGAGCAGTACGGGGGCGATCCTGGGCGTGTGGTGGTGACCGGTCACTCGGCCGGCGCCCATCTGCTCGGGCTGGCGGTGATGGATCCCCGCTTCTTGAGCACGTATGGTCACAGGGGAACAGAGTTCTGCGGCCTCGTAGGCATGAGCGGTGTGTACGACGTCCAGGCTGAGCACGACTTTTGGCTGGCCAAAGGCGAGACGCCCCGGGTGATGTTAGAGGTGATGGGCGGGCGGGAGAACCTGGCTCAGGCTTCTCCCATCCGCTACGTGGGGACCGACCTTCCGCCCATCCTTTTGATTCATGGTGAGCAAGACGAGACGGTGCCCGTCAGCATTGCCGCCGGCTTTCACGCAGCGCTGCAGGCCGCGGGTGCCCAGAGCGAATTGAAGGTCTATGCCGGTGCCGGCCACACGGACTATCTGTTTGCTGCTCTGTCAGAGGAACAGCCACGCCTGGTGATGGATCTCGCCGATTTTGTCCATCGCTGCTCGGGTGCATCGCCCTAGATCGGGGGTATCGAGATCGCGCCGGCCCTTGTTTCTGCTGGGCCTGGTTTTCAAGGCCACGCGCAACTCGGTTGGCCCGCCGGTGGCCTGGATGATACTCGGGGGAGCGCTTTTCCCAAGAATAGAAGCCGGCCGGCGTGCGCTGCCCTCCCTTTGGCACAGCTCCGGGCGAGCTGAGAACGCCAATCCGCCGGACGAACCGAGCAGCCACTACTGGTACAACCGCACCGGCGAGGACCGGCCTGCGTCTGCAGGCAGGTCTTGCACTTGACCTGCGTCAGGCACGGGCCGGTTCGGGGGAGTCCCGAGCTGAAGTGAGGAGGGCGAGACCGAAGGGATGACCTGCCGACCAAAGCGAACCGCACGCACACCACCGTGCGACCCCAGTAGGCACGACTATACCGCAAATCTTACGGAACTTTATCGAAAAGTCCGCAAAGTACTTGACAAGACAAACACAATATGGTACAATCTGCTGCAGAATCCGGGTTTTGCGGGAACGAGATGGACACCATTGACCGTCAATTGCTCGCGCTGCTTCAAGAAAACTGCAGGCTGTCGTACAACGAGCTGGGCAAGCAAGTCGGGCTTTCCGTCTCCGCCGTCAACGAACGTCTCAAGAAGATGCAGGCTACGGGCATCATCCGGGGCAACGTGGCCCTCGTCAGCCCGCACGCGGTCGGCCTGGATCTTTGTGCCTTTGTGCAGGTGCTGACTGACCGGCCCAAGAACGAACCCGCCGTCATCAACCGAATACGAGAGATGCGGGAGGTGCTGGAGTGCCATCACATCACGGGTGAGTTTTCCTATCTGCTCAAGATCCGCACCCGCAATACCGAGCACTTTGAGACGCTGGTTCAACAGATCAAGTCGTTGCCTGGCGTGACGCGTACCTATACTCTCGTTGTCCTCTCTTCCCCCAAGGAAACCACAGTGATGCCCCTGTACGACAGGGAACCTCAGGCCAATGCGTAAGACCCGGGAGGGAACATGTTATCATCGAGACTGTCCGGGACCATTGTCCCACTCGTGACTCCATTCGACTCTGACGAAGCGGTTGATGCCCATGCGCTGAGGCGACTCGTAGACTATGTGCTTGACCAGGGAGCCGACGCCCTGATGCCCACCGCGCTGACGGGTGAAGGCCCCCTGCTGACCGCGGACGAGACCGTTGCCGTTTGGGACGTCGTCGTGGAGAAGGCCGGCGGGCGGCTGCCGGTGATTCCGGCGGTGATCTCGACGACGACCCGCAGGGCCGTTGATCTGGCCAGGGCTGCGGAGGAGCGGGGCGCTATTGCCGTGATGGTCGCGCCCATCCTGCCCGAGCTGTACGCCGGCCGTGCGCACGACGACGTGTACGCCTTTTACGCCGACGTGGCCGCCGCAACAGCGCTTCCGATCATCCTGTTCAACTATCCGTCGCTAACCGGTGTGGACCTGGTGCCGCCGCTGGTGGAACGGTTGGTCGCAATCCCAAACGTCCAATACATCAAGGAAAGCAGCGGCGACACCAGGCGGGTGCATGGCATCCAGCGCCTTGTGGGAGAGCGATTGTCGGTGATCTGCGGCGCGCCCAACGTGGCGCTCGAGTCCCTGGCGTTGGGCTGCCAGGTGTGGATCACCGGGATCATGAACGTGGCGCCCCGTTCGGCGCAGCAACTGATGCGCGCCGTCGCCTCCTGCGCCCCCTCCTGCGTCGGGACAGGCGTGACAGGGGGCGAGCTGTGCGACCTCCGTCTCGCCCGCCGCATCTACTACACCCAGATTTTGCCGGTAGTCGACGTGCTGGTGCGTAACTACAACCCCACCGGCACGATCAAAGCGGGGGTGTGTGCTCGGGGGGTGGACGTTGGCCTACCCCGCAGGCCCGGACACGGCGTAGGGGCTGCCGACCGCGAGTACCTGGACAAGCTGGTGGCGGGCATCGCGCGAGCCGAAGCCGAGACCGCTGCGGAGATGGCCGCGCGGTAGCCGCCTGGCGCACGACTGGCGCGTATGGAAACGCGGCCTGCGTGGATGGCAGGAATCGGGCCTGCGGAGTACCCTGTGCCTGCCTGCCCTGCCGGGTAGGCCAGGGCGCACTGGGCAGGCCGCTTCCTGGCGGTGGCCACCCTGGCCGCTCAAACGATCATCTGTTGGAGGTCTTTTATGGCAGTCGCATCACTGGTCAGCACAGACGCCGAGCACGCAGAAACCATCTGGCGCAATGGCGCGATCGTTCCTTGGGCCGAAGCCCTGGTGCACGTCAGGTCTGCTGGGCACGCCACAGTCTCTGCTGTATTCGAAGGTATCAAAGCGTACTGGAACGCCGAGCACGGGCAGTTGTATGTGTTCCGGCTCCGAGAGCACATGCAGCGCTTGCTCGACTCGCTCAAGGTCGTGCGCCTGAGCAGCCGCTTTGTGCTCGACGACTTGGTCAGCGGGACGCTTGACATCCTGCGGGCCAATCAAATGCGGCAGGATACGTATGTCCGTCCCTGGGCCTTTATCGAGGGCATTGTCTACGAACAGATCGCCCCAGCCGGCGCTCCGACGGAGATGGTGATCGACAGTTGGCCCTTCCACAGCGTGATGTTGACTGAGCGGGGTTGCCGGGTGTGCATCAGTTCGTGGACGCGTATCAGCGACAACGTGATGCCGCCAAGGGTCAAAGCGTTCTCGAACTACCACAATAGCCGCCTGGGGGCCATCGAAGCAACCCAGAATGGCTACGACTGGCCGCTATTCCTCAACGATCGCGGCAAGGTCACGGAAGGACCCGGGGCGTGTGTGGCCATGGTACGCAATGGTATTGTCATTACGCCGAGCATCTCCAGCGGGTTGCTGGAGAGCATCACTCGTGCCACGATCTTGCAGCTCCTGTGCGAGAGGATTGGCGCTCCAATCGTCGAGCGCGCGGTTGAGCGCACCGAGCTGTACATAGCCGACGAGTTGTTTTTCATGGGCACCGGCTGGGAGGTACTGCCGATCCTGGAGGTGGATGGCCTGCCCGTGGGAAACGGCAAGATGGGACCGCTAACGAAAGGTATCGACCGCGCGTACCACGATGTGGTGCGAGGCATCGACAGGAGCTACGAGGAGTGGCGAACGCCGGTTTGGTCCTAGCGGGCCACCGCCAAGGAAGCGGCCTGCCCAGTGCGCCCTGGCCTACCCGGCAGGGCAGGCAGGCACAGGGTACTCCGCAGGCGGCGGCTGCAGCGTACTTCCCTTCGTGACGTTCACGGAACCACGAGTAAACAGAGGAGGGTTTCTGTATGTCAATTCTGAACGTTAACTATCGGGAAAACCGGGGGCCCCGGTTCAAAGTGCTCTGCAAAGAGCAATTGGACGAGATTCACTCTGCCACGCTGGAGGTTATGGAACGGACTGGTTGCTGCATCTTTGACGAGGAAGCCCTCGCACTTCTCAGAAAGGCCGGGGCACACGTCACTGACGGCAACCGCGTGCGCATCTCGCCCGGCCTGGTGGAGAAAACGCTGAGCACCGTGCCTCACCGGGTCGTGCTGTGCGATCGTGAGGGCAGGCGCGTCGTCCCTCTGGAAGGGTACAAGGCCTTTTTCGGCACCGGCTCGGATTGCCTCTACATCCTCGACTCGCGAACAGGGGAGCGACGCCAGGCGGTCGTGCAGGACATCGTGGATGGGATGCGCGTGTGCGAAGCCATGTCCAACATCGACTTTGTGATGTGCATGTTCATGCCCTGGGATGTGCCTAACCAGGTGGCCGAGTACTACCAGATGGAGGCCATGCTTCTGCATACGCGCAAGCCCATCACCTTTGTTAGCGTGGATCTGCCCCACTGTATGGATGCAGTAGAGATGGCCGCCGAGGTTGCCGGCGGAATGGAGGAGCTGCGCCTGCGGCCACAGATCGCTTGCTACAACAACGTAGCGACCCCTCTTCGCCACAACTCCGAGTCGGTTCAAAAGCTCCTCTATCTGGCCGGGAAAGGGTTGCCTCAGTTGTACGTGCCAGGCACTTTGCGAGGCGTCACCGGCCCCATGACCATTGCCGGATCCCTCGTCTTGTCTAATGCCTGCCAGCTCACAGGACTCGTCCTCACGCAACTCAAGCGGGAAGGAGCACCCTTCATCCGCGGCTTCGGCGGCAGCACCATGGACATGCGCACGACGGTCAATCTGTATGCCGAGCCCGAGCGAAGCCGGGCGAACAGCGATCTGGCTCACTACTACAACCTGCCGGTCTTTGGCATCTCTGGCTGTGCCGAATCCAAACTGTTGGACGAACAGGCTGCCATTGAGGACGCCCTGACCCTACTGATGGATGCGCTGTCCGGCGCCAACTTGATCCATGATGTCGGATACCTGGAGTCAGGCATGGTTGGATCCCTGGATGCGGTGGTCATGTGTGATGAGATCATTGGGTGGGTCAAACGGCACCTGGAGCCAATAGAAGTCAGCCGCGAGACGCTGGCCGTCGATCTCATCGATCAAGTGGGACCGGACGGTTCCTTTCTCGACACTGACCACACGCAGCGCCATTTCCGTGAGGACTGGTATCCACGGTATATGGACCGGCACAACTACGATTCGTGGGTGTCGCTCGGCAGCCCCAAGATGACGGACAAGATCCGCGACAAGGTGATGGCCATCATCTCAGGCCCCGCTGAGTCCGTGGTGCCTGCCGATATTGCCCAACGGGTGCGGGTGGTGCGTGAGCGGGCGGAGGCCCGGTTGGCGAACGCCCAGGTGTGATTCTGATTCAGACCAAGAGCCAGGGGATCGCAGCCCCTTGAAGGAGTACCTAGCGGGGCCAGCCGACGTGCCCGTGGACGATCCGATCGGGTGCGCTGTTTCCGGCTGATCGAGGACATGACCGCAAGTTTGCCGGGCTGCTCATGGTGGCGGGCGCACGCGGCGGCGGTTCACCGGAAGCAGACGGATAACGAGCAGCAGGGATACCCGCGTGAGGGAAGGCTGGCTCACGCCAAATAGCATGCCACCCAATGATTCCCGCCCAGATCGCGCCACACCGGGCGTTCTTGCGAGCAGCGCTCCACAGCCACCGGGCAACGGGTGTGGAAACGGCAGCCGTTGGGCGGGTTAATGGGACTGGGTACGTCGCCCTGAAGGACCTGTCGTTTCCGGGAGCGCGCCGTCTTGGGATCGGGCACGGGCACGGCGGAAAGCAGCGACTGGGTGTACGGGTGCCGTGCGTTCTCATACAGCTCGTTGCGCTCGGCGAGCTCCACGATCACGCCCAAGTACATGACCGCCACGCGGGTGCAGATGTGGCGCACCATGCTCAGGTCGTGGGCGATAAACAAGTACGTGAGATTCAGGCGTTCCTGAAGGTCTTCCAACAGGTTCACCACCTGGGCCTGGATGGAGACATCGAGCGCCGAGATCGGCTCGTCGCAAACGATAAACAGCGGCTCAGAGGCCAGCGCGCGGGCGATGCCGATGCGCTGCCGCTGCCCGCCGGAAAACTCGTGGGGAAAACGGTTGACCAGGCGCGAGCTGAGCCCTACCAGAGCCATCAGCTCCTTGACGCGCTCCGTCCGCTCTTTGTCGTTCTTGAACAACTTGTGCACGCGCAGCGGTTCACCGACGATGGCGCTGACCGTCCAGCGAGGATTGAGCGAGGCGTAAGGGTCCTGGAAGATCATCTGAGCCTTACGGCGAATGCTCATCAATTCCTGCCCTTTCGCCGTCCGAACGTTGTGCTTGTCGATGGCGATGGTGCCGGCTGTGGCCGGGTACAGCCCCAGAATGACCCGTCCGGCGGTGGTCTTGCCGCAGCCGCTCTCGCCCACCAGCCCCAGCGTCTCGCCGCGGGCAATGGCAAAGGAGATGTCGTCCACGGCCTGAACCGCCCCCACCTGGCGCTGGACCACGATGCCACGGTTGATAGGGAAGTGTTTGACCAGTCTGTCTACCCGGACCAGGGATTCAGCTTCGCTCATCGGGGTCCTCCTGTCTCGATGTCCACCCAGCACGCGATCTTGTGGCGGGGCAAGACCAAGTCCAGGGGTGGGTTGTCAGACCAGCAGCGTTCGATGGCCAACTCGCAACGCGGCGCGAAGGGGCAGCCGTGCGGTTCGACTTGCAGGTTGGGGGGCGCGCCAGGGATCGATTTCAGACGCCGGTCCCTGCGCCGGTCCACGCGCGGCAGGGAGGCCAGGAGGGCCATGGTGTAGGGATGGCGGGGATTCTCGTACAACTCGTCTACGCTGGCCTCCTCGACGATGTAGCCGGCGTACATGACGATGACGCGTTCAGCCAGGCCAGCCACCACTCCCAGGTTGTGGGTGATCCAGATCATGGCCATGCCCACCTGTTCGCGCAGGCGGATGACCAACTCCATGATCTGCGCCTGGATGGTCACGTCCAGGGCGGTGGTCGGCTCATCGGCGATGAGGACGGTGGGCGTGCAGGCGAGTTGCATGGCGATCATGACCCGCTGTCGCATTCCTCCGGAGAACTGGTGCGGATAGTTGCACAGCCGGCTGTGCGCATCGGAGATACCCACCCAGTCGAGCAGCTCCGTCGCGCGCCGGGTGGCGTCTTCCAGGTTCATGCCGGTGTGCTTTTGCAGCGATTCGGTGATCTGCTTGCCTATGGTCAGGACGGGGTTCAGGGAAGTCATGGGGTCCTGGAACACCATGGCGATCTCTTTGCCCCGCACGTGCTCCAATTCGGACTCGGACAGCTTGAGAAGGTCTTTGCCGCGGTAGATGGCGGTGCCGCCGGCGATCTCGCCAGGTGGGATTGGGATCAGCCCGAGAATGGACATCATGCTCACCGACTTGCCACAGCCGCTTTCGCCCACCACAGCCAGCGTTTCGCCCTCGTACAAAGTATAGGAGATGCCATTTACCGCGTACACGGTGCCTTCCGGCGTGTGGAAACGGGTCCGCAGATCAGTGACTTGAAGCAAGGGAGTGTCATGCATAGGTTGTTCCTCGCATAGAGGGCAGACATGGGGGCCGGCCCCTACGTTTCACCTGCTGTGGCCGGTCTCTGATTGTGCCACACAACTATTGTGGAGGCGGGCTCGGTCGCAGGCCCGATCCACGCCGCTTCGCTGCGGGACCATGGCGCGACAGGCCGCAAGGCCGTTCACACGGCCCGGCTGCGTGGGTCGAGGGCGTCGCGCAGCCCATCGCCCACGAAGTTGATGCTCAATACCGTGAGTACGATGAACAAGCCCGGAAAGGCCCAAAACCAGGGGGCGTTCTGGATCTTGCTAAAGTCAGAAGACGCGGCTTGCAGCATGTTTCCCCACGTGGCTGTGGGTGCCTGGACCCCCAGGCCCAGGAAGCTGATGTAGGATTCGGCCAGGATAGCGGCAGCCACGGCCAGGGTGGCCGAGACAATGATCGGCGCCATGCAATTTGGCAGAATGTGGCCGAAAATGATCTGCAGGGCGGGCGTACCCGTTGCCCGGGCGGCCAGGATGAACTCGCGCTCTTTGAGGGAGATGAACTCGGCGCGCACGATGCGGGCCAGGTACATCCAACTGGTCAACCCGATGATGAGGATGACGACGACCACACTCCCGCTGAAGGAGCGGCCAAATACGGTGAGGTTGGGTATCTTTCCGCCAAAGAACTTGGCCATCACAATTAGCAGGAAGATCTGGGGTATGACGAAAGCCGCCTCGGTGAAGCGCATCAACAGGCTATCGGGCTTGCCGCCGTAGTAGCCTGCGACGGCACCGATGAGAATGCCAGCCACCAGCTCTACCAACATGGCGATGAGGCCAATGAGCAGCGAAATCTGCCCGCCGTAGATGGTGCGCTTTAGGATGTCGCGGCCCACGGTATCGGTGCCAAAGGGATGCGCTGCTGAAGGGGCGCGCAACCGGGCAGCGGTCTGGGTGTAGTTCGCCTCCGCTTCCGAGACGAAAAGTGCGCCGCCAAAGGCATAGACGAACAGCATGACCAGCATGACGACTCCAAAGAGCGCCATCTTGTGCCGCCGAAAGCGGCGCCAGGTCAGTTGGCGCAGGGTCAGCGGCGGAGCTTCCAGTTCGTCGGCCACGAGCCGTGGGATGGCAGCTACTGCCTGTGTCGTGCTATCCATCAATCAATTCCTCCCATCGAACCACTGGGATACAAGGGGTTTCTCAATAGTGGTCAGGCACGGGGGCCTGCCCCTACTGTGGTCAATCATAGCGGATGCGCGGGTCGAGCCAGGCATAGGCAATATCGGTAAGGAGTTGGAAGACGATGACGGCCACCGAGACCAACATCAAGATCGCCATTACCACCGCCACATCGACGCGCTCCACGTGATCCAGGAACAGGCGGCCCATGCCGGGCCAGGCAAAGATGCGCTCCGTGACGATGGCCCCGCCCAACAGGGTGGGCAGATCGAGGCCGACGATGGTGACGATGGGCAATGCTGCATTCTTGAGCGCATGAACTAGCAGTATGTAGCGCCGTTCCAGGCCCTTGGATTTGGCGGTGCGGATATAGTCCTGGTGTAACACCTCCAGCATAGTGCTACGTATGTAGCGGCTGTAGCCGGCCAGGCTGATGAGGGCCAGGCTGAGCACCGGGAGGATCATGTGCAAGGCGACCTGCGATGGCGTCTTGCCAACCTGGGGATCGAACATTCCATTCGGGGGGAGACTGGGCAGTCCCCACCTTTGAAAGCTGACGGCAAAAACGTAGATGCTGAGCAGGCCGATGAAAAAGATGGGCATGGAATACAGCACGAAGGAGATGCCGGTCACGGCGTGGTCGAGCGCCGAGTACTGGCGCACCGCCGAGTAGATGCCGACCACCAGGGCGCCAACGATCACCACGATCTCATAGGCACCCATCAGCAGCAAAGTCGCCGGCAGGCGCTCGCCGATCACTTGTAGAACGGGCTTGCGGTTCACCAGGGAGATGCCAAAGTCGCCGCGCAGGACCCCTTTGCGCGTTCCGGGCGTCTCGGCTATGCCGTCGCCGTCCAAGTCGGTCTCGGTCCAATTGTTGCCAATCAGCCAGTAAAGGTACTGGACAAGCACCGGCTTGTCCAGGCCAAGCTGTCGTTTCAGACGCTCGCGGTCGGCCGATCGCGTTGGCATGCGCCCGCCCATGGTCGCCAGCGGATCGCCGAGGTTCTGCATCAGGACGAACAGCCCGATGCTGATGATGAACAACAACGGGATCGCCTGCAAGAGCCGTCGAGCGATGTAACGGCCCATCTCCACCTCCCATCGGAAGGAATAAGGGATAAGGAAACGAGGATCAGCGAAGCCGCTCCCCTGTCCCTTATCCCTTATCCTGGATCCTCAAGCTATTTCGTCAGTTCCCACTCGCTGATATTGAAGAATGGGGTAGCACCCGAGATCTTGACGTTTGACAGGGTTGGCCCGATGGCCCAGATGTCCGGGTCCTGCCAATAGCCCAGCCAGTACACCTTGTCAAAGATCATCTTGGTGATCTGGTGGAAGGTGTCCAGGCGCTGAGAGATGTCTACCTGGGTTCGCTGCTGGGCAAACAAGGCGTCCAGCTCCGTATCGCAGTTGGCTGCCCAGTTGGTCCCGTCGGGCTTTTCGTCGCTCGGGATCTCGCTGCACAGCCAGTCGGCCGTGTCAGGATCGGGGAAGTGGAACGCGGTCGAGTACTCAAAGATATCGTACTCGCCCTTAGCCGCCGGTCCGCCCTCGCCGTAGCTGGAGAAGAAGAGATCCGACTCCGCGTTGAGCAGATTGACCTTGATGCCGACGGCGGCCAATTGCTGCTGGACCACCGCCTGCGTATCCTTGCGGATCTCGCGGGTAGTGGTGCCATAGTCGAGCACCAGTTCGACGCCGTCCTTGTCGCGCACGCCGTCGCTGTTGCTGTCCACCCACCCGGCTTCATCCAGCAGTGCCTTGGCGCCTTCTGGATCATAGGGATACGGCTGGATAGTGGGATCGTTCCAGGGTGTGTTGTCCCAGTCCGTCGCCGCCGGCGCCGTCATGCCTAGGAGCAGGTCTTTGCACAGTGCGGCGCGGTCGATGGCCAGGGCGAACGCCTTACGTACGCGCTGGTCTTGCAGGGCAGGATGGCCCTTTTGCGGGTCCACGTAAAAGTAGATCCCCTCGGCATAGCCCGAAAAAACGGTGATCATCGTGACGTTCGCTGACTGCAGGGTGGGGATGTCGGCGTAGGAGATAAAAGTTCCCAGGTCGCCATCTCCCGTCTGAAGCGCTGCCACTTGCGAGGCATCGTCTGGCACGAAGCGGAAAAAGATCTCGTCGATCTTGGGCTTACCCAGCCAGTACTTGTCGTTGGCGACAAAGCGCGCAAAGCTGCCCGACTCCCACCCCTGGAAGACGTACGGGCCGCAGCCCACCTTGGGCGCCAGGTTCCACTCGGCCTGGTCAATGGTGCCGTCCTTTTCAAAGACCGGCTTCAGGATGTGGGCCGGCAAGATGCCATGCCACAGGGTGCCCACCCACGGCGCATAGGCTTCCTTGAACGTCATGACCAGGGTCTGTGGATCCGGGGCCTCGACTTTCTCCAGTTGATCGTAGGGAGCGGTCGATGCTACTGCGTTCTTGGGGTTCACCGTCATCTCGTAGGTAAAGAGCAAGTCGGCTGAGGTGAGCAGCGTCCCATCGGACCAGACCAGGTCGTCGCGTAGCTTCAAGGTCAGCGTCTTGCCGTCGGCCGAGATGCCTCCGTTGGCCACGCTGGGCAGCTCTTTCACCAGCACGGGGCGAGGGTTGGCTGCTTCGTCAAAGTCCCAGGCCCAGCAGTTCCAGAGCTGCTGGGTGATCGACGAAAACCACATGTTGGTGTACAGTGGGTTCAGGGTGTCGAATTCCTGGGTCCAGATAAAGGTGGCGATTTTGGGTTCCGGGGGCACCGGCGTATCGACCGGCGGCGGCGTGTTTGTCGCCGCAGCTACTGGCGGCGGCGTGTTTGTCGCCGCAGCTACTGGCGGCTGAGTCGGTTCGGGCGTGGCGCCACAGGCGGTCAACAGCAGCGCAGCGATGACGGCCAAGGCCAATACGGTAGAAAACCAGGTCTTCTTCATGGGTGAATCTCCTCCTCGCGTTTCTAGATCTAACTCTTTGGGGATGCTGGTTGTTCGGTCATGCAAGGCCATCGAATCCAGCAGCCCACACGCTTTGAATCCCTGTGCACCAGGGACCGGCTTTCCCGCCCGCTGGCGGGACTCCAGAATCTCTCCAAGCCGCGATCAGCACCACCTCCTTTCTCAAGAGCGAGCACTGTCTCCAACTCTTCGACACAACAAGACAAGCAGTTTGTCAAGCATGTAGGTCTCGGCGCGGCCGCAAGGGAATGGTGCGGAACTCGTGCACGAACCGCACAAAGTTCGTCACCGTCGTCTCGAACAGCGCCTGGCCGAAGTCAAGGGTGGCGACGGTCGGATCGCCACACACGCCGCTTTCGCTCATCCGCGACCACCAGTCCTGCCAGGAGAGGACGCTGGGCTGAGGATGGTCCCAGTTAAAGTACTCCAGGGTGAGCTGGCCAATCTCCCGCAGCGCACGGTCCATCTGCACTAGGTCGGGCCGCAGGTGGAGCATCATGGCGGTTTCGTACTCACAGGCGTGGGCCACCCCACCGGGTCCAGATCTGCGCATCTGCGACAGGGCCGGCTCGGCCAGCGCTGGGTCAATCGCGGCATTTGGGCTCATGGCGCCACAGATGATGCCAGTTTCCAGCACGACGCGCCGGGCGGCGAGCTCGGCGATCGAGGAGTTGGAGCCGTGACCATTTACGATCAGCACGTGGGTAAAGCCGTGGCGGGCGGCGCTGAGAGAGACGTCGGATACATAGGAGAGCAGCGTCTGCATGTCTACGGACACGGTGCCGGGGAAATCCATATGGTGTTCGTCCAGGCCGTAGGCGACCAGAGGCATCACCAGGATCTCCTCCGGTGCGCGCCGGCCGGCTTCCAGGCAGATGGCTTCGACGATGACGTTGTCGGTGTTCAGGGGCAGGTGCGGCCCATGGTCCTCGATGGTGCCAAAGGGCAGAAGCACGGCTGGCTGGCGGGCGATCGCCTCCCGCATCTCGGGCCAGGTCAGTTCGTCGTAGCGGAACTTGGCCATTGCATGCTACTCCCCGCCCATCGGGGCGATGTTTGTGCAGGCAGACCGGTCCCCCTGGGCTGGCGTTTGGTCAGTGACACATTCTATTCTAGCACAGAATCCTAGCCTGTGCAAACCGGACTATCAAACCTTCATGGACCACAGATGGCGCGATCACAGATGAACGCTGATCTCCGCAGACTGCAAGGGAGTCGATCTGCGTCCATCAACATCCTGGCCAAACGACGTTCTTCGGTCGCTTTGCTCCCTCAGTATGAGGGCTCTTGGGTCAGGTTCCGGCAAGCTCGGTAAGGAAAGTGAGGGCATCGTCTCCCAGGCGGTCCAGACGGTATCCACCCTCCTGGACGATGACGGTAGGCAGATCCAACCCGGCGATTCGCCTGCCGCTTTCGCGCAGGCCGGCGGCGGTCATCTGGAACCCACCTTCTGGATCGTCCTCCAGGGTATCGAATCCAGCGGACACGACCAGCCAGCGGGGAGAAAAGCTGCGGATGGAGGCCAAGACCTGATCCAGAGCGTGGAGATAGGCGGCGTCGCCCGTGCCGCGGGGGAGGGGCCAGTTGTGGTTGGTGCCCATGCCCAAGCCCTCTCCGATCTCGTCGGCGTTTCCCCAATAGTAGGGATACTCCTCGTCGGGGTGAGCATGGAGGGAACCGTAAAAGACCGATGGATCTGAGTAGAAGATGAGCTGCGTTCCGTTGCCGTGGTGATAGTCCACGTCCAGGATGGCGACCTTGTCGCCCTCCGCCCGGAGGGCACGGGCGGCGATGGCGGCGTTGTTGAGGTAGCAGTAGCCGCCGTACAGGTCGCAGGATGCGTGGTGTCCGGGCGGCCGGCACAGGGCGTAGGCGGCACGCTCGCCGGCGCGGGCGAGATCGACAGCGGTCAGGGCGCACTGGGCGGCCCAATAGGCCGCCTCCCAGGTTCCTTCCAGGATGGGGCTGCCCCAGCCAAAGGCATAGTAGCCCTTGAGGCCAAGAAAGCTACGGGGTTTCCGCCCGGCATACCGCGTGGCAAAAGTTTCGGTGAAAACCGGGCTGGACTGCCCGGTGTTCGTTGCACACTCGGCGGTCGCGGCGTAGACGCCACGTAGGAAATCCACAAATCCCGCGTCGTGTACGGCCAAGATGGGATCGCTTCCGTGGTCGGTAGGTTCGATCACGGGCCCCAATTGAGCCGCTTGTACGGTTGCCAGGATGACCTCCGCCCGGGCCGGCACTTCCCACGTCGAAAAAGGATAGCCCTGGATATGGATCTCATCCGTGGCATGGAGTTTGTGTCGGTTTGTATAGACTATTTGCATCTCACCCCCAACCCCTCGCCCTACGAGGGCGAGGGGGGAGTCTAGAGCCGATATGCGACGTATTCGCCCATGCACGGCGGGCCGGGGGCGGCCCACATCACCCGATCGGTCAGATCCATCACCAATGAAACCAGGGTCTGCTCCCGCTCGTAGGGCAGGTCGTCCGGATCCTCGTGGCTGCAGATCGAGTCCGGAAAGTTCACATGATCGCGCAGCAACCCCTGGAGGCTCTCTACGGTAACGTGGCCCAACTGAGAACGGAGGAGCCGCCGGGCGCGATTGAGACGCACGTTCGAACTGGAATAGGTGCCCGCCTCCTCCAGCGCCTGCATTCTGGGCGACAGGAAATGGTTGGTGTGGACGAGCCAGCCTTGCTCTCCGTACAGGCTGACGTGACTGGTGGCTGAGGTCTCGACGGTATACAGTTCGCCGTGCGAGTCGGCCAGCACGTAGCTGTAGCCGCCCGCCCGCAGTTTTGGCACACACGCCCGGATCGCCTGGCCGATGGTGCGCGCGTTCAGCACCGCTCGCGAACTGAGGATGCGGGGCACACCCACCCGCCCGTCGGTGGGATAGACGGAGTCGATGGCGACCGCGATGCCTTCGGCATTGAGGCCAATGTTGACCAGCAGGGGGCCGTAGGTCATGCCGATAAACGCAGGACCATCGTCCGGCTCGGCACGCACCAGATAGACGTGATCCTTGTCCACGCTGGTCCAATCCTCGTTGTGGGCCATCAGCACGTGGCCATGGGCCGTTTGGTCGTCGCGAACGGCTATCGACGTACAACCCCACATCTGTTGCCGGACTTCGGTCAAGCCCTCATAGCAGTTGAGGGTCCAAACCTCCTCAAACGAGATGCCGGCCCCCTCGGCGATGCCTCGGACCTCTTCGATGAACTTGGGGAATACCTCTTCGCCGTAGGGCAGGAACTTGCGCGCCTCGCGGAGCCCCTCTTCCCAGGTCAGGTCGATGGCCTGGGGCAAGATTTCCCGGTAGCGGTCCATGGCCCGCAGCGCCGCGGGCCGAGCCGCTTCCCCCTGTTGCCGTCCCCGCTCGCGGGGACCGCCTTTGACCTCGATCAGCGGTACTGCCTGCGCATTCATCGGTGCACCTCCTCTCACTTGACTGCGCTCCCTGGAAAGAAACCCAAAAGACCTTTAGCCTTCGTGCCACAGTGGCCGGTTCTCGACCTCGGCCAGGGACTCGGCAAAGATCTGGAAGGCGGTGTCGACCTGGGCCTCGGTGATGGTCAGCGGGGGAGAGAAGCGAATGCTGTTTGGCCCGCAGGTGAGCAGCAATAGCCCCCGTTTGAAGCATGCGAGCACCACCTCTTGAGCCTCGTGTTTCGCTTTGGTCTTTTTCGCCTTGTCTCTGACCATCTCCACACCGATCATCAACCCCAGGCCGCGCACATCGCCGATGAGCCGGCTCTCTTTTGCCAAATCGCGCAGATTGGCCAGCAAGTGGGCGCCGACCCGGGTTGCGTTGTCCATGAGCCTCTCGTCTTCGATCACGTCCAGCGTTGCCAGGGCCGCGGCGCAAGCTACCGGGTTGCCCCCAAAGGTACTGCCATGCGTTCCCATCGGCCAGCTCATCACTTCGCCGCGGGCGACCATGGCCGACAGCGGCATGCCCGAGGCCAACGCCTTGGCCGAACATACGATGTCGGGCTCGACGCCCCAGTGCTCAGTGGCAAAGAATTTGCCGGTGCGCCCGATGCCGCTCTGAACCTCGTCGGCGACCAGGAGGATGCCGTGCTTGGTGCACAGATCGCGCAGCTTGGCGAGCCAGCCTGGCGGTGGCACGATGTACCCGCCCTCGCCCTGTATCGGCTCGACGAAAATGGCGGCCACCTCGTCTGCGGCAACGGACCGGGCAAACAGACTGTCTTCGATATAGTCCACGCAGGCCATGTTGCACGCCGGGTAGGTGAGGTTGAACTCGCACCGGTAGCAGTAGGCATAGGGGATGTGGGTGATGCCCGCGACCAACGGCCTAAAGTCCTGTTTATACTTGGGGTTGCTGGCGGAGAGTGAGACGGCCCCCATGGTGCGCCCGTGGAAGGCACCGAAGAAGGTCAGCACTTGCGTCCGGCCGGTGTGATACCGAGCCAGTTTCAGGGCCGCCTCAACGGCCTCGGCCCCCGAGTTCCCCAGGAATACCTTCTTGGAGCTGTTGCCAGGGACGAGTTTGCTCAACCGCTCGGCCAAGGTCACGTACATCGGATCGTAGAAATCGGCCCCACAGATGTGAATGAGCCGCGCTGCCTGGTCCTGGATGGCTCGCACCACGCGGGGGTGGCAGTGACCGGTGGAACACACGGCGATACCGGCTGCACAATCTAGGAAGCGGTTCCCGTCCACGTCCTCGACCATCACCCCCTGGGCGCGTTGGACGGCCAGAGGATAGGCGTGAGGCAGTGACGGGGTGACCGTGTGCTGGCAGCGGCTGACGACTGCCTGCGCTTTCGGACCGGGCACCTTGGTGGAAAGATAAGGGACGTGCAAGGATGACATGGCTGTCACCTCCTCTCTACTCTAGCGTCGGAGACCAACGGTAACTGAGTTTGTAGCTGCGGGCGATCATCAAGGTCTGTGTCGATCGGACGCCCGCAATGGTGCGGATCTGGTCGTCGATCAGGGTGGTGAGGTGGGGGAGGTTCCGGCAAAAGACCTCGACAATCAGGTCGGAGGAGCCCAGTGTCATGACCAGGTAACTCACTTCCGGAAGATCGGCAATGGCGCGCGCCACGGTATCGGTTTTGCCCGGTTCGACCGAGACGGCGAGGATGGCCGGCGCGTGGAAACCGAGGGTGTAGGGATCGACGATGCCCACCGTTCGGACGATCCCTCTCTCGACCAGGCTTTGGTACCTGGCGCGGATGGTTGTTTCGGATACATTGGCCTGCCGGGCGATCTGGGTGAAAGGTGTCCGCCCGTCTGCCTGCAACGTCTGGAGAATCAGCCTGTCCAAGTCGTCCATTGTACCTCCCGAATTCCAGACTACGAGAGCCTGGCCGGGGTGGTTTGAATATCGTTGTCCACACACAATTCTACCACAGAATGCGAATTGATGCAAGCTCAGGGCCTTGCATTTCAATGTCCGGTCTTGACTCCATCTCGGATCTGTGTTATCATCGCCCCCATGGATCTCGAGATAGTATTGTCTAACGGCAAAATCGTCGATGGCTGTGGCAACCCCTGGTTCTGGGGCGACGTTGGCATTCGCGACGGCCGGGTGGCTGCCATCGGCCAACCCGGTCTGCTGCGGGGCGAAAGGGTCTTCAATACCGATGGCCGGTCCATCGCTCCCGGCTTTGTCGACGTCCATACCCACTCCGACCTATCGATCCTGGTGAACCGGCGGGCGGAGAGCGTGGTCCGCCAGGGGGTGACCACCGAGGTCGTCGGCAACTGCGGCATGTCGCCCGCCCCGGTGGACGGGGATCGCCTGGCCGAGATGCGCCAGCAGTGGGGACGCATCTCCGACCAGCCAGAGGTGACGTGGGAGTGGCGGACCTTTGCCCAGTACCTTCAGGTGCTGGAAGGGGATGGCCTGGCGATCAACATCGCTTCGCTGGCCGGGCATGGGGCGCTACGTATCGCCGCGATGGGGTTCGACGAGGGCGATCCCACGCCGGCCGAACTGTCGAGGATGGAGGAGCTGCTCGACGAAGCGATGCGTGCGGGGGCCTTTGGTCTATCTACCGGCCTGGTCTATCCGCCGGGCTGCTTCGCGCGCACCGAGGAGGTCGTGGCCCTGTGCCGGGTGGTGGCGCGCAATGGCGGGCTGTATGCTTCGCACATTCGCGGCGAGCGGGAGACGGTCCTGGACGCCGTGGCCGAAGCGATTCAGATTGGGCGCGAGGCGGGCTTGCCGGTGCAGATCTCGCACAACGCACCCAAGTACGGCGCCCCATGCGATGCATCTGCCACCCTGCGGCTGGTGGAAGAGGCGCGAGCGCGCGGACAAGACGTGACGGTGGACAATGACTTGCACACCGACCTGGGTCCTGCGCTGATGTATGGTCTGCCCCAGCATGTGCAGGATCGGCCGGCTGCCGAAATCTCCGCCTTGCTGCAGGACCCGGTCACCCGCAGCCAGCTTCGTGAGGAGATCATCCTTGACCGGCGGCCGGCCTTTGGCCCCGCCGGCCTGCTGAAACACGGCAGGTGGGATCGGATCACGATGCTGCATGCGCCCCAGTCCGAGGCCTGCATCGGCAAGACGATCGAAGTCATCGCCCGCGAGCGGGGCGTAGACCCCTTCGACGTTTACTTTGACCTGATCCTGGCCAACGGCGAGGACGCGGACGCTCTCTTTGACTACATCGACGAAGAGAACATCCGCCTGCTCCTCCAACACCCGGCGGTCATGATCTGTTCGGACGGACAGGTGTTGGCCCCGTATGGCTTTCTGAACGATCCTCCGCCCTATTCGCCGTGCAGCTATGGCGAGTTCCCGGGCGTGCTGGAGCGCTACGTGCGAGAGCGGCCGGTGCTGACGCTCGAAGAGGCGATTCGCAAGATGACCTCCTTCCCCGCTCAGCGCTTTGGGCTATCGGATCGCGGCGTGCTGCGCCCGGGGGCGCGGGCCGACATCGTCGTCCTGGACCTGGAGCGCATCCGCGACCGAGCCACGAATCTATACCCGCACAACTACCCCTTTGAGAACTATCCCCATCGCTATCCGGAGGGGATCGACTATGTCTTTGTCAACGGTGTCCTGGTTGTTGAGGGAGAAGAGCACACCGGCGCATTGCCAGGCCGGGTGTTGAAGCACAGCATCCACAAAAGGTAGAAGTATGGCAGCCGATCGGATTCCGTTGTTCGAGGTCAAGGGCACTCACCGCCAGGTGGGCCAGCAGATCGGGGAAGCGATGAAACCCCGGCTGCAGCGCCTGCTCGCGCAGGCACATGAGGGCCTGCCGCCCGGCGTGGCCTGGGGAGACATGGTACAGCAGGGACAGGCCTATCTGGCCCACAGCCGCCCCGTCTACCCGCAATACGTGGAGGAGTTGGAGGGAATCGCCGAAGCGGCAGGGCTGTCCCTGGAAGATGTGTTCCTGGAGCTGTGCGAGGAGCTGTGGGAGAGGGCTGCGTGGCGGGGGTGCACCGATCTGGTGGCGCGAGGCCGGGCGACCGCCGATGGTTCGACGTTGGTGGCCCACACCAACGACCTCAGCCCTGAAGTGGAAGAGGACCTGGTCCTCCTGAAGGTGCAGGCAGGGGAGGAACCGCAATTCCTGGGGGTGTCGGTGGGCGGACTGGGGTACAGCGCCGGGTTCAACGCGGCAGGCATCAGCATGACCGGCAACCAGGTCTCGTGCAACGACATCCGGCCCGGTGTGCCGCGCCTGCTGAGCGTGCGCGCCATACTGGGAGCACGGCGGCTGGAAGAGGCCATGAATGCCTGCCTGCTGGCTCAGCGCGCGTCCAACTACAACAACGTGATTGCCGACGCCTATGGTGAGGCGTACAGCATGGAGGGCTCGTCCACCGACTGCGAGCCGATCTACATCGACGGAGACATCCTGGCCCACGCCAATCACTACGCCAGTGCCCCGATGCGCCGCTTTGAGGCCGACCGCAACGGCATCAGCGGCTCAGTGATCCGGCACAATCGGGGGTGGCGGCTGCTACGCGAGAACTATGGTCGGCTGTCGCCCGAGCGGTTCCAGCAACTGCTGGCCGATCACGCCAACTATCCCGGCTCCATCTGCAAGCACGGCCTCGATTCGGTGACGGTGTTTTGCCTTATCATTCGCTTGGAGGAGCGGCGGGCGTGGATCGGGAGGGGACGGCCGTGCCAGACCACCTATTACGAATACACGCTCGATCCCTGGACCCCGCCCGACACGACCAGGCCGTCATTCTGAGAAGCGAAGCGACGAAGGATCTCTGTGGGCAGGCACGGGGGCCTGCCCGTACCGCTCGGTTCGAACCGTCAACTCACACGGGCTGAGTTGCGGCGCAATCGGTGTGACAGAGTGAGCGATAGTGCACCTCTGTCATCGTCTTGAGGGCCATCGCCTCCGTATTCTAGCGCAAAAGGGGCAGGATGGCCGTCTGGGGTGCAAGTCTACTACTGCCTTACCCAAACCGCCAAGACACAAGGCACAAAGAACCTCACCACCTTTGCCTTCGTGCCCTGGTGGTTCTCCTCGCCAGTTAACCTT
>Ga0315286_10001522_pt1 | contig 21002 bp, 19 predicted proteins | sample YL17G10_0_MG_FD_205038 | JGI IMG/M metagenome (GOLD analysis project Ga0315286, IMG submission 205038) | Sediment microbial communities from Yellowstone Lake, YNP, Wyoming, USA - YL17G10_0 | ecosystem: Environmental > Aquatic > Freshwater > Lake > Sediment | place: USA: Wyoming | collected... | reverse complement strand
TTGGTCACTAAATCACTCAACTTGATGATCCCCAGAGTGAGAAACGGAAGCTTGGCATCCATGTCCTTGAAGATCTGAGCGAAAACCGGGATGACTTTCCAGAGGAGGAAGACGGCGACGAGAAGAGCGAAGGAAATGATGGCCGAAGGATAGATCATCGCCTGTTTGACTTGGCCCCGGAGCTTGACGACCTTTTCGATATGGTCGGCCAGCCGCTGGAGCATGATGTCGAGAGTGCCGCTTTGTTCCCCCGATGTGATCAGATTGCAATAGAGGTCGTCGAACACCTTGGGGTATTTGCGCTTGGCCTGATTGAGGCTGGAGCCGGCTTCGACGTCCTCGCGGATATGGTTGATGACCGACTTGAAGTATTTGTTCTTCGTTTGCTCGGTGAGGATATTCAGGCTTTGGATCAGAGGGAGCTTGGCGTCGATCAAAACGGCCAACTGCCGGCTGTAGACGGCCAGTTCCTTGAGCCGGACCTTCTCCCGGTTGAGCATTGGGATTTTGATCCGAGCCCGCTTCGGCTTGATGTTCGAAACCTCAATCTGCTCTTTTTGGAGGGCGCGGGCCAACTCTTGAATCGAACCCGCGACTCTCTCCCCGCCGACGACATCGCCGTAACGGTTTGTTCCCTTCCACGCATAGATCGCCATCGTCGTTCCTTTTATCGTTTCGCATTCAGGCCGACGTTCAGCGTCGTCGGCCGATACACTTCGCGCCGCTGGATAATTTCCGTCAACTCCTCGGGGAAGGAGGAAACGGACATCGCCGTCTCGAGAGTGATCCGTTTTTGGAAATAAAGCTGGGCCAGGGACTGGTTGAACGTCTGCATCCCGAATTTCTCCTGCCCGAGCTGCATCTGGGAATAAATCTGGTGGAGCTTGTTTTCCCGGATCAGGTTGCGGATGGCCGGGTTGGGGATGAGGATTTCCACGGCCAGCACCCGGCCCTTTCCGTCGGACCGGGGAAGAAGGGCCTGGGTGATGACGGCCTCGAGGGTCATCGAAAGCATGACCCGAGTCTGGGTCTGGTACTGGGGCGGGAAAATATCGATGATCCGAGAAATCGTTTCGGCGGCGGAATTCGTATGAAGCGTGGAGAAGGTGAGATGGCCGGTTTCAGCGACCCGAAGGCAGGCTTCGACGGTTTCGAGGTCGCGCATCTCGCCGACGAGGACGACGTCCGGGTCCTCGCGGAGAACGGCGCGCAGGGCGTTGGGAAAAGAGAGCGTGTCGGAATACATCTCCCGCTGGTTGACCAAAGCGGTCTTAGGCGTGAAGTAGTACTCGATCGGGTCTTCAATCGTGATGATATGGACGCTGCGCTCGGCGTTGATATGCTCGATCATGCAGGCCAAGGTCGTCGATTTCCCGCATCCGGTCGGGCCGGTGACAAGGATCAAGCCGCGCGGGAGGTAGCAGAGCTGGGCGACCCTCGTCGGGATCCCCAATTTCTGAAAACTCCACATCGTCGGTAAAAAGCGGCGGATGGCCGCGGCAACGGCTCCCTTTTGCATGAAGACGTTGGCCCGGAAGCGGCCCATTTCCTTGATCCCGAAAGAAAAATCGAGCTCCAGATTTTCCTCGAATTGTTTTTTCTGTTTGTCCGAGAGAATGCTGTAGACCAGCTGTTTCGTTTCGGAGGACGTCAGGGGGAGATTGTCGACCGATTGGAGCTTCCCGTGAACCCGGATCCGGGGAGGGACATGGGTCGTGATGTGGAGGTCGCTGGCATCCGCCTCGACCGTGATTTTCAACAGGTCGTGAATCGTCATCGGCATCTCTGTTCTCCTAATCTTTGACGGTTTCCCGGAGGACTTCCTCGATCGTCGTGATGCCGGCCTTGATCTTGACCAACCCGCTCCGGCGCAAGCTGATCATCCCCTCTTCGATAGCCTTTTTCTTGATCTCCTTGGCCTGGGCGCGGCTCAGGATCATTTCCCGGATGCCTGCCGTCACCTCCATGACCTCGAACACCCCCGTCCGTCCCTTAAAACCCGTCCGGTTGCACGCGTCGCAGCCCTTCCCTTGAAAGAGGGCCAGTGATTCAGCTTCTTCAGGCGTGAAACCGATCTCGATCAGCGTCTTGGCCGGGACCTGAATGGGAGCGGCACATGATTTGCAAATGCGCCGGATGAGCCGCTGGGCGGCGATGAGGATGACCGAATCAGCGATCAGGAACGGCTCGACGTTCATGTTGATCAGACGGTGAACCGTGCTCGCCGAATCGTTCGTATGGACCGTGGAAAAGACGAGATGGCCGGTCAGCGCCGCCTTGATGGCGATGTCGACGGTCTCGGCGTCGCGCATTTCTCCAACGAGCATGATGTCCGGGTCCTGGCGGAGAAAAGCGCGCAGCGTCGCGGCGAAGTTCAAGTCGATATCATCCTTGATATTGACCTGATTGATGCCGGGCATATAAAACTCCACCGGATCCTCGGCGGTGACGATATTCTTTTCCATGGAGTTCAGGGTGGAGATGGCCGAATACAAGGTGTTGGTCTTTCCGCTCCCCGTCGGCCCGGTAACGAGGATGATCCCCCACGGCCGAGCGATCGCCTTCTTGAACACCTCGAGTGTTTCCGCCTCGAATCCGAGCTTCGTCAGGTCGATTTTCAGCATTTCGCGGTCCAGGATCCGGCTGACGATTTTTTCGCCGAAAATCGTCGGAAGCGACGAAACGCGCATGTCCACTTCCTTGCGGACGTCCCGAGCGAGCTTGATCCGGAGCTTGATCCGGCCGTCCTGGGGCAGCCGCTTTTCGGCGATATTCATGTTGGCCATGATCTTGACCCGGGAAATGACCGGGTCTTTGAACTTCATCGGAAGGTTCATCGTCTCATAGAGGATCCCGTCGATCCGGTAGCGGATCCGGAAGGATCTTTCGTAGGGCTCGTAGTGGACATCGCTGGCCCCTCGCTTGATCCCTTCGACGAAAATATTGTTGACCAAGGTGATGATCGGAGCGCCGTCGGCTTGTTCGAGCTCGGAGACGTCGTATTCTTCCTTGGCTTCTTCAATAATCGTGATTTTGGAATCGTCGGCCAGCTCGATGTCTTCAATGATCCGTTTCGGCCGGACGGCATTCGCCCCTCCGTAATATTTGTTGATCGCGTTCAGGATGCCGTTTTCCGAGGCGATGACGGGCTGAATACTCAGGCCCGTTCGGAAGCGGATGTCCTCGATGACATCCAGGTCGGTCGGGTCGGCCATGGCCAGGGTGAGAAACGACCTGATCCGATGAATGGGCATGATCAGATATTTCCGGGCGGTTTCCGCCTGGATCAGGTTGAGGACATCGGGGTAGACTTCGAATTGATCGAGGTCGATATAGGGATAGCCGAGCTGCCGGCTCAACCACTGCGCCATCTCTTCAGGCGAAACGAAACCGAGGGCCAGGATCGCACTGCCGAGAGAGAGATCGTGCTTTTTCTGAAATTCCTGAGCTGTTTTGAGATCTTCGGCCGAGATGACTTTCTCCCGGGCCAGGATTTCGCCAAGAGTCGAACCCATTCTGTTCCTTTTAGCTAGGAATCGAAATGACAAATATTGTCAGTTCACGCCTCCAATGAAGAGACGCTGGGCCGAAAATATTTTCTCTCTCAGAACCGCCATTTTGATCCAGCATTAGAGCCTCAAGATGCCTCTAATAATCTTCTATACCCTGGAAACGGTCAATCGCCGAGGCGGATGATACTCCAGGTGATTTTTATCGGGCGATTCTCACCTCTAGGGGCTAGTTGCCATTTTTTGTCATTTTTTCAATTTTTGTCCTATAGTCCCGACTCAACTATTGAGTATAGGTATGGATCCGTACGGGGTGAAAAATGATTAATGAGGAAATCTATGCCTTTCTTATAGACAAAGCCCGGGACGGGATCGCAGTCATTCAGGATTCCAAATTCAAGCTTGCCAATCCCCGCCTCCTGGAAATCACCGGCTACAGCAAGGAAGAGCTGACGGGTCTCTCTTTCAGGGCTCTTATCGGCGCGGCGGGAACGGAAAGTCTTACCCAAAGCTGCCGTCAAGGGACCGGCGCCGAAAAAGATTGTTCTCCCGTCGTGATCTCCTTGCATCGTAAAAAGGACCGGAACATTTTTGTCGAAATGAGCGCCGGAAAAATTTCGTTTGAAGGAAAGGCCGCCGAAATCGTCGTTGTCCGCGATATCACCTCCGACAGGGACATCGAGGCCGAGCTCAATCGGATGGTCGAAAAGCTGCGCAAGGCGCTGGGCGCGACTCTCCAGGCGATTAATTTGACGGTCGAAATGCGCGACCCTTATACCGCCGGACATCAGCGCCGCGTTGCCGACCTTGCTCGGGCGATAGCCGACCAGCTCGGAATCCGCCAAGACCAAGTCGACACGATCCGCATGGCCGCCTCAATCCACGACATCGGGAAGGTCTCGATCCCGAGCGACATTCTCAGCAAGCCCGGGCGGCTCAATGAATCCGAATTCAGGCTGGTCAAAACCCACCCCCGGATCGGTTTCGATATCTTGAAGCAGATCGAATTCCCCGGACCCGTCGCCCTCACCGTCCTCGAACATCACGAACGGGTCGACGGGTCGGGCTATCCCCAGGGACTCCGGGGAGAAGAGATCATTCTCGAGGCCCGAATCCTGGGCGTCGCGGACGTGGTCGAAACCATGGTTTCGCACCGGCCTTACCGCTCCGCTCTGGATATCGAACAGGCTCTCGGGGAGATTACCGGGAACCGGGACGTGCTTTACGACCCGGCAGTCGTCGACGCCTGCCTCAGCCTTTTCCGCGGCAAGATGTATGCTTTTAAATAGGGAAGAAACGCATCGACACTCCATGAAATGGACTCGGGCGTCGGTTTCTTTGAAGCCATGGATGTGGCGGGCAAGAAGGGCTCCGGGAAAAACGAAGCGCGCCTGGAGAGACTCGAACTCCCGACCCGCTGCTTAGAAGGCAGCTGCTCTATCCACCTGAGCTACAGGCGCCCTTTTCGATTCGTCCGTCAAGGCGATAATCGGGGAGGACGGATTTGAACCGTCGACCTCTTGCTCCCAAGGCAAGCGCGCTGACCAGGCTGCGCCACTCCCCGCGCCGAGCCTGTTGATGGTAACAAAGGGGCGGAGGCTTGTCAATTTGGCCGGCGCCGCAATCCCTTCTCGATCTGCGACTTAGAAATCCGGACGACGACCGGCCGGCCGTGGGGACAGAGCGACGGGTTGGACGTCTTAAAAAGCTCCCGGACGAGAAACTCCAGTTTTTCCGGCGGCAGGGGCTGGCCGGCCTTGATGGCCGTTTTACAGGCCAGGGTCGCGAGGATTTTCTCTTTCCTTCCTTCCGCGGGGCTCTCTTTCATCTCCTCGAGCAGAGACAAGAAAACGCTCAGCGCTTCTTCGGGTTTGAAAATATCGGGGTATTCTCTCAGGGCATGGCTCCGTCCGCCCGTGGCCTCGACGCGGAAGCCGGATTCCTTAAGGGTGTCGACAGCCGCTTCGAGGCTCAGCGTCTGGGAGGGCGTCAGTTCAAAAACGAGCGGAATCAGGCTGATCGTCACGGGCCATGTCCTTCTCCGGTCGATGTCGGCGTAGCGCTCATACAAGACGCGTTCGTGGGCGTTATGCTGGTCGACGATGAGCAGCCCGTCCTCGTCTTCGGCAACGATGTAAGCTTTGGCGAGCTGGCCTAAAACCCGAAGCCCGGCTTTTCCCCCGGCGGCCGAAGCTGTTGCGGCGCTGATATCGCCGGTTTTTTCATAGAATGTGTCGTGTTCGGCGATCCCGGAGGGCAATCCGAGGCCAACCTGCTTATGCTTTCCGCCGAAAGGAGACCGGGCCGGAACCGCCGCGATATCCTTGATGCCTGTGGATTTCAGGCGAGCGCGTTCGACGGCCCGCAGGACGAGGGCGAAGACATCGCTCGAAGGGCGGAAACGGACCTCCGCTTTGGCCGGATGGACGTTGACGTCCACGTCGGCGTAAGGCACATCCAGAAAAAGAAACGCCTCGGGCGCGAGGTTCTTCTCCAGGATCCCCCGGACGGCCTGGTTCAGGGCGGACGACAGGATTCTATCGCGGACCGGCCGCCGGTTCACGAAAAAGAATTGATGGCTTGTGTTCGGCCGCCCCACCGGCGGAAGCGAAACGAATCCGGACAACCGTTTTTCTCCTTCGGCGAAGTCGATATCCATCAACCGGTCAAGCGCGGATTTCCCGAAAAGCTGAAATATCCGCTCTCTCAAGCCCCCGACCGGCGGACAGCTCAGGATCTTACGCGGACCGTGGCTCGCCGAAAGGCGAAGCCGAGGATAGGCCAGGGCGACGCTCGTCAAGTACTTGACGATACGGGTGAGCTCCGCGGTGTCGCCGCGAAGGAATTTCTGCCGGGCTGGGAGATTGAAAAAAAGGTCGCGGACATCGATCGTCGTCCCGCGGGGAACGGCGATATCCCTGACGGCCCGAACATCTTCACCCTCCCGCTCGATTTCGGTTCCTGGTCCGCTTCCGCCCTCGGACGTCCGGAGCGTCATCCGGGAAACGGCCGAGATGCTGGGGAGCGCCTCTCCCCGGAATCCGAGCGTGGAAATCGCGAGAAGGTCGTCTTCCGTCGCGATCTTGCTCGTTGAATGACGGATAAAACACAGCTCGGCGTCGCCGCGGCTCATACCCTGGCCGTCGTCCCGGACGCGGACGAGTTTTTTTCCCCCGGCGACGAGCTCAATCGCGATCTCGGCCGCCCCGGCGTCAAGAGAATTTTCGACAAGCTCCTTGACGACCGAAACGGGTCGTTCGATGACCTCGCCGGCCGCGATTTTCTGGGAGATTCCGGCGGGCAGCAGCCGAATCCTATTCATGGGATGACATCTCCCAGGATCTCAAGGTCGCCGGCATGGGTGATTTTAACCCTGACCTCGGCCCCTTCCGCAGCCGCGCACACAGGAACGCGGACATTGAGATAGTTCGGGGTCAGGACCTCGGCCGCAAAGCCCTTTTTTCGAATCACGATGCCCGGCAGGATTGTGTCCTCGAATCTGCGCCGGAAAAAGACGTTTTTTCTCCTCGACAGCTGCCGCAGTCGCATCGCCCGCGCTCGTTTCGTCGTCGCGGCCACGGCCGGCAGGGAAGCCGCGGCGGTTCCGGGACGGGCGGAGTAGGAGAACACATGAAAATACGTCAAAGGCGATTGCTCGAGGAAAGCTTCCATCTCCCGGAAATCCTCGTCGCTCTCTCCGGGAAAGCCGACGATAATGTCGGCGCCCAGCGCCGCGCAAGGGGATTTCCATCCCAAAAAATCAAAGATCGCCCTGTAGCTTGCGGGAGTACTCGCCCGTCCCATGGCCTTTAAGATCCTTTCCGAACCGTGCTGGAGAGAGAGGTGAAAGTGGGGACACACTTTTTGCGACATGGCTAAATGTTCGAGCAACGGCTCCGCCAGAAGCCGGGGATCGAGCGAGCTGAGCCGAATCCGGAATTCGCCGGGGACCCGTTCGATATCCCGAAGCAGGTCCAACAGCGAAGATTGCGGGCTTTGGTCGTGTCCGTAGGAGCAAAGATGGATGCCCGTCAGGACGATTTCCTTGAAGCTCTGGCCGGCCAGGCTCCGTATCCGGTCGATAGCTTCGGCCCGCGGGACGCTCGCGCTTCGGCCTCGAACCATGGGAATAAGGCAAAACGTACAGGCCATGTTACATCCGTCCTGGACTTTGAGCAGGGCCCGCGAGCGGAACGGCAGGACCTCGCCGCTCTCGGAGGCTTGGATTCCTGGCGCAAGCCTGTCCGGAAGAGAGTTTTTTTCGGCGTTGGGGATAACCTTCCAGACTCCGGAAAGCTTCCCGAACTCGTCCGGATTGCGCTCGGCGAGGCAGCCCGTGACCACGATCCGGGCCTGGGGATTCGTTCGAAGAATATGCCGGATGAATTTTCTTGCGTCGCGGTCGGCCCGGGCGGTCAGGGTGCAGGAATTGAGGATGACGAACTCACCGCGCTCGGCGTCGGGTTCGAAGCGCAGGCCGCGCTTCTGGAGCGCCGCGCTCCATTCGAAGGATTCGGCCTGGTTCACGCGGCAGCCGAAATTCCGGATGGAGAACGATTCCATGGGCCGTCACAGGCTTTTTTTGAGTTTTTCCGAATCGGCCTCGACTTGGACGGCCATTTTTTTCTTGTGGTCAAGAAGCTTTTCCCGGAGGGCGGGCTTCTTCAAGGCCATAATCTCGATGGCGAGAAGGGCGGCGTTGGCGGCGCCCGTCTTGCCCGTTCCCATCGTCGCGACGGGTATACCCTTGGGCATTTGAACGGTGGAGAGAAGCGCGTCCAGCCCGCCCAGTCCGCCGCTCTCCACCGGAACTCCGATCACCGGCCGGACCGTGTGCGAAGCCACGACCCCGGCCAGGTGCGCGGCCTTGCCGGCGACGGCGATGAACACTTCCGCGCCCTCGTCTTCAAACCGGCGGACGAGGGCCAGCGTCCGTTCCGGAGAGCGGTGGGCCGAAGTGACTTCGAGGGCAAAGGAGACTTCATAGGCCTTGAGCGTTTCGACCGAGTCTTTGACGATGTCGTAGTCGGATTCGCTGCCGATAAAGATCACGATGTCCATGAGTCCTCCTGACCTCGTGCGGCTCCGTCCGCCGCATCCGGGGCAAATGACCACTCCCGCTTCCCGGGCGTGGCGTCCAGAGTCCCGGTATCCGTCATTCCATCCGGGCCGTGCCGATGTCGCGCCGGAACTGCATTCCGTCGAAATGGATTTTCGGGATAGCCCCGTATATCTTCTTGACCGCCTCGCCGAGCGTCGGCGCCGAGGCGCACGCGCCGAGAACGCGGCCACCGCTCGTCAGATAGCGTCCGTCTTTATACTCCGTTCCGGCGTGGAAGATCGTGATGCCGGGCAGCGGGGACGTCTCTTCCAGCCCCGTGATTTCTTTTCCCTTCTCGTAGGGACCGGGATATCCGCCTGAGGCGAGAATGACGCAAGCCGAAGCGTTGTCGATCCACCTGACATCCGATGCTTCCGCGTTTCCCGAAACGGCCGCGAGCACGAGCTCGACAAGATCGCTTTCAAGCCGGAGCATCTGGGGCTGGGTCTCAGGGTCGCCGAAACGGCAATTGTACTCGAGAACCTTGGGACCGTCCGCCGTCAGCATCAGGCCGGCATAGAGGGCGCCTTTATATATCCGGCCGTCCTCGGCCATATGGACAACCGTCGGCTCGATGATCGTCGCCATGACTTCGTCAAAGAGCCCGGGCGCGAGAAACGGCGAGGGCGAAATCGTGCCCATGCCGCCCGTGTTCGGGCCCCGGTCGCCGTCGGAGATCGCTTTATGGTCCATCGTCGTGACCAGCGGCACGGCGTGCCGGCCGTCGGAAACGGCGATGAACGAGACCTCCTTGCCGCTCAGGAACTCCTCGATGAGGACCCGCCGTCCGGCTTCGCCGAATTGACGATCGATCATGATCGCAACGATCGCTGCGTCCGCCTCGCCGAGCGTCCGGCAAATCAAAACGCCTTTCCCCGCTGCCAGGCCATCCGCCTTGACCACGACAGGAAAGCCGAATTCGCCCGAGCGGAGCGCGGCCAAGGCCTCCTCCGGAGAATCCGCGACCCGGAATTGCCCTGTCGGAATTTCGTGGCGGGCCATGAATTTCTTGGCGAAAACCTTGCTTCCCTCGAGTTCCGCCGCCGCTTGCGACGGCCCGAAAATCCGGAGGCCGCGCGCCGCGAACGCGTCGGCAATCCCCAGCGTCAGAGGGAGCTCGGGCCCGACGACGGTCAAGTAGATCCCCTCCTTGACCGCGAATTCAGCCAAGCCCTTGATATCCGATTCGCTGATCGCGACATTCTCGGCAACAAGCCGGGTCCCGCCGTTTCCAGGAGCGCAGAAAATTCTCTCCACTCGCCGGTTTTGGGCCATCTTCCAAGCAAGAGCGTGTTCCCGCCCCCCCGATCCGACGATCAAAATCTTCATGACAGATCCCCTAGATGAGTTTCTGAAGGTTGTCCGCAAACTCGGCGGCGAAACCGGGGTAAGGAATGGCCGAGGTGATCATCTTTGCCGCCAGCGGGATCGCCTCCGCGGCCGGCAGGCAGAAGCCCATCTCGAGGAAATTCCGCCGGTATCGGCCCACGGCCTCCTTGATGTTCTTGTTCCGAATGACAACCTCGGCGATGTATCCGGCGAGTTCGTCGAAATCTTTTTCCTTCATGCCGAAGCGTGTCATTTCCTGGACGCCCATCCTGATGCCGCTCGATTCGAGAAACGTGGCGTCGTCCGGAAGCGCCTGATAATTGGTGACGATGTTGTTCTCCTCGAGCCTGCGGGCGACCTCCTGACCGGTTCCGAAGGCTTTGACCCGGATGAGGACCTGATGGGTTTCGGTGAACCCGTCCCGTTCATCGCCCTCCACCGGGATGCCCTTGGATTTAAGCGAACGGGCGAAAGCCTTGGCGTTCAATCTGACTTGATTTTGAAACTCCGACTTGAACTCGTTCATCTCATAGGCGGCCATGAGCAGGCCGAGGAGCGTGCCGAGGTGGTGGTTCGAGGTTGAGCCCGGAAAGGCCCTGCCCTTGATGTCGAGCCACAGGTTCCGGAGCGGACTGTCTTTGGGGAAATTCCCGGCGATGACGCCCCGTTGCGTGCCGAAGAAAGTCTTGTGGGTGCTGCCCGTGACGACATCCGCCCCCTCCTGGAGCGGCTCCTGGAAGACACCGTACAGCCCCAGGACGTGGGCCATATCGAACATCAGGACCGGCCGAATGGCCCAGCTTCGGACGAAGTCCGCGACGAGTTTCACCGGCTCTTGATAGAGAAACATGCTCTTGCCGAAAACGATGAGCTCGGGCTTGACCGTCCCGAGAAGTTCGGCCAGCGCTTTCGTGTCGGGTTTATAAGGATTCTCCTTGAGAAGCGGGAGGTGAACGACGTTTTCCTTCCCCGTCGTGGGATCTTCCTCGACACAGTTGAAGAGGGCGCCCATGGGCTGCGAGCTGAGATGGCCGCCTTTCGTCAGGTCGTTGTTCATGACCAGGGTCATGCGCCGCGACGGCCGGCCATCGGTCTTCTCCCGGTTGATGAATTTGAGCATACCTTTGAACACGACTTCGTTTGCCATCTGTCCGCTCACCGGCCGCAGCTCGACCTCCGAACAGCCGAAATAGCGGCCCAATTCGCGTTGGGCCTCGAGTTCGACATCCCGGATAAAATCGATTCCCTGGTAGAAATAGACTTCTTCGCCCTTCATCGTCCGGTGTTCCGCGTAACGGCCGGCCGGATCGGAAATTTCGCACATTTTTACGAGCAGGGAGGGCGTGGACTCGGATGGGATCAGGTTAAACGCCGACGTCTGCCGCCAGATGTTGTTGCCCTCCACCTTTCGGCAGAGCGTCTCGATTTTCTGAGCGAAAGATGCCATCGTCGGTTTCTCCTCGCCTTAAAACGGCTTGAAATTGCTTTCTTCGAGGGCGATGATCTTGTCCACGCGCCTTTTATGCCGCCCTCCCTCGAAGGGAGTGGCGAGCCAGACGTCAACGATCGCCCGTCCCTCGTCAAGCGTCAGGACGCGGCCGCCGAGCGTCAGGCAATTGGCGTCATTATGCTTCCGGCTCATTTCGGCGGTATAAGCGTTCCAGCAGGGCGTTGCCCGGATCCCCTTGAATTTATTGGCCGCGACGGCCATGCCCATTCCGGTCCCGCAGATAAGAATCGCCCGGTCAAAACCTCCGGCCATGACCTCTCTCACGGCTTTAGCCGCATAGTCGACGTAATCCACGGACTCATTCGGCCCGCAGCCGAAATCCTCGAAGGCGACTGCCCGCTCGGCAAGATAGCGGGCGAGGCCCGATTTGAGGTCGTAGCCGGCGTGATCAGAAGCCAGCGCAATCTTCATCCCTGCCCCCTTCGACGGTTCGTTAAGCGGATCGACTCAATCAATGAATTTCGCGGCCTCGGACATGACCTGGAGAGCTTTGAGGATCACCGGATCGGTCAGCTCAAAGGCTTTCCACCCTCCCTCATTGCCCCAGATAGCCGATGCCATTTCCCGCTCGATTTCGCGCTTGATCTCGAGCTTGGCCTCGTCAAATTTCTTGGCGTCAAATTTGATCTTGTTGGCCTGGAGATATTCCTGGAAATCCTCCAGGACCGCAACGTCGGCGACGAACCTTTGGCCGACCTGGATTTTTCCTTCGGATGCCGACGGCGGACCCTGTCCTTCCTGGGGAAAAACGAATTTCTTGGATAGCGGCGTTAGGTGCCCGAGGAACTTCCGGGCGTAGGAAAAATAGGCCCCCAGGATGCGGAGTTCGGCCGTATAGAGCTGAAGCTCGAACTTGACCTCATAGTCGGGCGTGATGCCCCCCTGGCCCAAGACCTTCCGGCCCTTGTCCGTGAACTTGATTTCCCGCGTATTCTCGGGAGCGACCTTGTTATCGAGGATATAATCGTCGATGTGGCTGTAGTCGCGCTGGATCGAGCGCCCGCTGGGCGTGTAATACTTGGCGATCGTCAGGGCGACAGCCATGTTCTGGGCGAGGGGAAATATCGTCTGGACGAGACCCTTGCCGAAGGAATCCTCGCCGAGGATGAGGCCGCGGTCGTGGTCCATGATTGCCCCGGCGACGATTTCCGAAGCGCTGGCGCTGCCGCCGTTGATCAACACGACGACCGGAAGCTTTTCATACTGGTTGTTGGCGGCGGCCGAAAAATCCCGGTCATACGTCTGGTTTCGGCCCTTGATCGAGACGACCAGCGTTCCTTTGGGCAGGAACTCGTCAGAAACATCGATGGCCGCATTGAGGGCGCCTCCGGCGTCGTTGCGGAGGTCGAGAATGAGGCTCTTCATACCCTGCTTGGACAGGGCGTCCAATTTCTCCCGGAACTCATCGGCCGTGCTTTCGGCGAAATTCCGGATGAAAATATAACCGACGCCCTCTTGAAGCATAAAAGCGTAGGGAACGCTGTAGAGCGGAATCTCCTCCCGGGTGATGGTGAAGTCGAGCGGTTTCTCCAGGCCTTCCCGGGCGATTGTGATATTGACCTTCGTCCCCTTGGGACCGCGGAGCTTATCCACGGCGTCCTGGGATGAAATCGGCTTCGTGCTTTCGCCGTTGATATGGGAGATGACATCGCCCGCCTGGATGCCCTGCCGCCAGGCCGGAGTGCCTTCGATCGGAGAGATGACGAGAAGGCGGTCCTCATACTTCTGGATCTGAATGCCCAGGCCGAAATATTTGCCTCGCTGCTCCTCGAACACCCGGGCAAAATTCTCCGGCCCGAGAAAATAAGAGTGCGGGTCGAGCGTTTGAAGCATCCCCTTGACCGATTCCTGGACCATTTTTGCCGGGTCCACGGACTCGAAATAATTTTGCTCGATCAAGGCCGCCATGGAAGCGACCTGCTCGAGGGACCGCTCCCAGACCTCGTCGCTGCGCGCTCCGATCTGAGCGAGGACGGCGACAGAGACGATAAAAAGAGCGAGAAAAATGACCTTTTTTTTCATGGGCATGACAGGCAAAGATTTTACCAGAGGGCGGAGAAGATGTAAAGCCGCCGGCCTTGACTAAACAGGGATGAAGGGCTATAGTTCCCTGAGTCTGAAAACCGAGAAAAAGACCATGTTTGGAAACATCGGGCTGCCCGAACTGATGATTATTCTGGCCGTCGCCCTCCTCGTCTTCGGCCCGAAGAAGCTGCCCGAAGTCGGCCGATCCATCGGGAAAGCGCTCCGCGAATTCCGGAAGACGACCGACGAAATCAAAGGAAAATTCGAAGAACAGATCCGCGTCGACGACATCAAAGACATCCACAACGACATTAAGAAGAGCATGAGTGAGGATGAGGAAGGCCCGAAAGTCTCCTGACGAGATGACCTTCCTCGAGCATCTCGAGGACCTCCGGAAGAGGATTTTTCTCGCGTTCATCTCGGTTTTCATTGCGATCATCCCGGCCTATATCTACAGCAAGAACATCTTCGAGTTCCTTTCCCGTCCGGTCAACCAGTATCTTCCGGAAGGAACGAAGCTCGCTTTCCGGACGCTCACCGAGCCGTTCATGCTCTATTTGAAAGTCGCGTTTCTCACGGCTCTCTTCGCCGCCGCGCCGATTATTTTTTACCAGATCTGGAAGTTCGTCGCACCCGGACTCTATCAGAAGGAAAAGAAGTACGTCGTCCCCTTCGTCCTGTTCACGACGGTCTTTTTTTTCGGCGGCGCCGCGTTCGGCTATTATATCGCCTACCCCTTCGCCTGCCGCTTCTTCATCAACCTCGGCTCGGATTTCCAACCCGTCATCACGGTCAACGACTTTTTCAGCCTGACGATCAAGATGCTGCTGGGCATCGGCCTCGTCTTTGAAATGCCGACCCTCGTCTTCTTTCTCTCCCGGATGGGCATCATCACCTCCCGGTGGATGATCAAGAATTTCAAATACGCCGTCCTGGGGGTCTTTATCGTCGCCGCAATCATCACCCCCTCGCCCGACATGGTCAACCAGACGATCATCGCCGTGCCCATGCTCCTGCTCTACGGCATCAGCATTCTGGTCGCGCTCATCTTCGGGCGAGAGCGGAAAAAGCGGCCTAAAGGCAAGGAGGTTTCCGGCGACGACCTCGCCGGTTAAACCGTCGGCGGGACGCGATTCGGCGTCCCGTGAAGCAGGGTCAATGAAGGCTCAAGATCATCGTCCCCCGGAAGGCCGGAATTCGACTCTTCCCCAGGTCAAGAAGGGCCGCCGCCTCGTCGGCCTGACCGGGACCAACGGCGCGGGAAAGGGTGAGGCGGCGGCTTTTTTCGTCAACCATGGCTACGCCTATTTTTCCCTGTCCGACGTCATCCGCGAGAAGCTTGTCGCGGCCGGCCTTGACTCAAGCCGGGACAACCTCATCCGCACGGGAAACGACCTCCGGAAGGCGCGCGGCCCAGACATCCTGGCCCGGCTGGTCATGAAGAAAGTCCGGGGCAAGGCCGTGATCGACAGCATCCGCAACGCCGCGGAAATCGTATATTTAAAAAAGCACAAGGGATTCATCCTCCTCGCCTTCGACGCTCCGGTCGCGCTCCGCTTCGAGCGCGTCCTCAAGAGGGGCCGAGATGAATCGGCCCGGACGCTCGGGGAATTCATCCGGAAAGAGAACGAAGAGCGGAGCCGCGACGCGGCCGCTCAACAGCTCGATGCCTGTCTGGCCCTCGCCGACCTGACCATCCGCAACGAGGGCTCGCTCGAAGAGCTGCACCGCCAACTTGAGGAGCTCCTATGACCTCCAAACGCATTTCCAAGGACGAGTACTATCTCGGCATCGCCCGGGAGGTTGCCCGCCGCAGCACCTGCTTCCGTCGCTCCCTCGGCGCGATCATCGTCCGGGACGACCAGATCATTTCCACGGGCTATGTCGGGGCCCCGCGAAAAACCCGGGACAGCCTCGAGCACGGTTTCTGTCTCCGGGATAAACTCGGGATCCCCCACGGCCAGCGCTACGAGCTCTGCCGCAGCGTCCACGCCGAACAAAACGCCATCATCAACGCCGCCCGGGCCGGGGTCAGCCTCCTCGGCGGCGACATGTATATCTTCGGCACGGCGTCCGACACGGGCGCGGCCATCAACGCCTTTCCCTGCTTCATCTGCAAAAAAATAATCATCAACGCCGGCCTGAACCGGATCGTCTGTTCGACGGCGGACGGAACGTTCATGGTCTTCGGCGTCGAGGCCTGGGCCACGTCCTGGCGCAAAGGAGATATCCTCGATGACACCCATCAGTACGGGTAAGGCGCGCCGGGCGCGGCTTCCGCTCTGTTTCGCCGCGGCCGTCGCCTTCAGCTGGCTGGGACTCTCGGCCTCGCCATCCGTTCAAGACCGGGTCGAAGCCAACCTCCTCAAGCTTCTCGATATCACCGCCGCGCCCGAATCGATCGATTACGTCGTCAATAAAACGCAATTCCAGCTTCACACCCTCCTTACCGAGCAGCGACATCCGAAGACCTGGAATCTCAGCGACAAGGTCAAGACGGACGTCGCGGCGGGTCTGCGCATGCTGTTTTCCGTCGACGAGGATATTACCGCCCGGCTGGAAAAGCTCGCTCAGGATCGAGGAATCCTCGAACAGCTCGTCGCGGAGCTTGAATCCGCGATCCTCGCCCGCAAGAAGATCTATATCTACGGCTGCGGGGCCACGGGGCGGCTGGCCAAACAGATGGAATCCAGTTTCTGGCGCCCCTTCTGGAGGAAGATCAAAGCCGAAGCGGGTCTCTGGGCCAAATGCCGAACCCGGCTCGACCCGGATATCGAAAACGAACTCATCGGCGAAATGACCGGAGCCGACCGGGCGCTCATCAGCTCCCTCGAGGGGTTCGAAGACCTCCAGCTGATCGGCCGGCTGCAGCTCGCCGACCGCGGGATAAAGCCCGGCGACCTTGTCATCGCCGTCACCGAGGGCGGCGAAACATCTTCGGTCATAGGCACGATCCTCGGGGCGCTCGACCAGGGAAAAACCGCAGCGGATTATGATCCGGCCGTGAGCCGGAAGAAGCTTTACTTCGTCTACAACAACCCGGATGACCGGCTCCGGCCGTTCGAACGGAGCCGGACCGTCATCGACGAGCCGGGGATCGCCAAAATCAACCTGGCAACCGGGCCTCAGGCCATCACGGGCTCGACCCGGATGCAGGCCACCACGATCGAAACGTTCGTCATCGGGAGCGCGCTCGAGACCGCGGTCGAGAAAGTGCTGCGGAGGATCTTCAATAAAAGAGAGCTGGCCCTGGCGGGGTTCAAAGACGAAACGTCGCTCGACGCCCGGCTGAATAAATTTGCAGCCATCCTCCAGGAAGTAAAGAAAAGCGTTCCGGACCTCGCCCTCTTGACGAGCCTGGAAACCCAAACCTACGCCGCCGGCCGCTTCTCGACCTATTTCGCCGAACACGGCCTGACCACGGTTTTCATCGACGGCACGGAGAGGAGCCCGACCTTCCGGCTTTATCCGCTCGACACGGTAAACGAGCCGAAAAGAAAGTGTTGGATCCAGGTTTGGACCGGAGCGCCCGATTCAAGCGCAGCCTGGCTGGCCCTGCTCGTCCGGCCTTTCCGGGGACTTCGCCCCGAGATCTATCAAAAACCGTTCGAGGACGACATCGACGACCCCTATTTGCGGGAAAAGGCGTTGGCCAGTCTGACCAAGGCCGGCGATGATCAGCGGAACCTCTATGATTTCTCGTTCTCGGAAAGCAAGTTCAAGAGCCGCGGACCAAAGAAGGGAGATCTTGGCGTCATTGTCCTTCTCGGCCCGGACATCGCGGAATACGATCGAGCGGATTCGGCCTTCTCTCGATTCGGCCGTCTCTCGGCCGGCGCGGGTGCGCGCCTCGGATCGATCTTCATCTACGAGCGGCGTCCGGAGGGACAAGCCGCGCCTTCGGCGGCGGGACCCCTCGTCCCCCCGCCCGCCACGGTCAGACTCGTAATTCCCCCGGATAATGACCCGTTCCGCGTTCAACAGCAAGTCGCCCTGAAAATGATCCTCAACGCCCATTCGACGGCGGTCATGGCCGGGCTCGGCAAAGTGGTCGGCAACACCATGACCAATGTCAGCCCGAGCAACCTCAAGCTCATCGGCCGGGCGACACATCTCATCCAGCTTCACGTCAATGATGCCCTCGCCCATCCCCAGTGGGTCCGCCAATTCGGAACGCGCAATCCGGTGGCCTATGGCGAAGCGAACGCCGTCCTTTTCGATTCGATCGCTTTCATGAGAGACCGGCCTCAGGATGTGGGCCAGGCGGCCGAAGTGCCGCTTTCCATCATCCGGATTCTGGAATCCATCCGGAGGAAGCGCGACTTTACGGCCGACGAGGCGCTGGCGATCGTCCAGAAGCAGGGGCTCGCTTCATACCTCGCCGGGGTCGTCTCGGACAGAAACGCTCCTTAAGGAGAGCACTGAGCGCGGACGCTCCCGGGAAGCCGGAACGGCCGCTTTCGGGCGCATCGCCGCTTCTTTATTTAAGTGAGAGGAGGCGGGTTTGTCAGCCCGAAGCAGGGAGCGATTTCGGGACGGCGTTCTTTTTTCGGTTTCTTCTTTTCCTGGGCCTGGGGATAGCGGAAGATCTCCCCGGCATAATTCCGCATGACGACCTGCTGTTCGTCGATCGTCTGGACGTATTTCGGAAGAACCGGAATTTTCCCCCCGCCGCCGGGCGCGTCGATGCAGTAATACGGAACGGCCAGGCCGGACGTCCAGCCGCGGATGGCGTCCATGATTTCCAAGCCTTTCTCGACCGTCGTCCGGAGATGCTCGGTCCCGGAAACATAATCTGCCTGATAGATGTAATACGGACGGACTCTGACGAAGAGCAGCCTTTGCATCAGCCGCTTCATGACCGCGGGATCGTCGTTGACGCCCTTGAGAAGCACCGTTTGATTGCCGAGCGGAATGCCCGCGTCGGCCAGGAGGTTGAGCGCCCGCGCCGCTTCGGCGGTAATCTCGTCGGGGTGGTTGAAATGGACATTGACATAGAGGGGGTGGTAGGAGCGGAGCATGGCCACGAGCTTCGGCGTCACGCGCTGCGGCAGGAAACACGGCACGCGCGTCCCGATCCGCAGAATCTCAAGGTGGGGAATGGCCCGCAGCTCCTTGAGAATCTGCTCGAGCCGGCTATCGCTCAGCATCAAGGGGTCGCCGCCGGAGACGATCACGTCGCGGACTTCTTCGTGAGCCCGGATATAATCCAGCCCGTTTTCGATATAGCGTGGATGGATCTTCGACGGGTCGCCCACTTTCCGCTTCCGCGTGCAGAACCGGCAGTAGGAAGCGCACATGTGGGAGACGAGAAACAACAGCCGGTCCGGATAGCGGTGAACGATGCTCGGAACGGGCGAATCCTCCTCCTCGTTGAGAGGATCCGCGACGCCCGTGTTGTGGCGCAGCTCGGCCGGGTCGGGCATGACCTGACGCCAGATCGGATCTCCTTTATGCTTGATCAGACTCGCGTAATACGGCGTGATTTGCGTCTTGAAGACGCGGGCAACCTTGCGGACCTCGTCCACGTTCAGGCCGAACTTCTGGGCGATTTCTTCGGGCGTGCGCAGGCTGCCCCTCAAGATCAGTGGCCACTCGTCCATCTCCATAACTCCTTTACTTCAGTCGCTTCATATAAATAACCCGGTCATCTCCGGTCTGATAAAAGTCCGGGATCCGGGCGACCTCTCGATAGTCCTGGCCCAGATAAAAGCGACGCGTCGGTTCATACCGCTGGGTCGACGATGTCTCGATGATGATCATCCGGCCGCCGAGCCCGGCGACCCTGGCCTCAAGCCAGCGCATGAGCTGCCGGCCGAAACCCCGGCCCTGATCCGCGGGGTTTACGGCCATCCAGTAGAGGTCGAATGTCCCGTGGGTCAGCGGCGTCGGGCCCCAAGTCAGATATCCGGCGACGCGGCCGTCTTCGGCTTCGGCGACCACATTCTCGTAATCCTTCTGCTCGGGATGTCCCAGAGAGGCGTCGATCAGCTCCTCGGCGATCACAATTTCGTCAGGGCGGAAAAATCCGGTCGCCCGGATAATGTCCAGGACTGCGCCGCGGTCCGAGGCCTTCAACGGCCGGATCACTTTTTCACCTTCCTGGCCAGGGCTTTGTCGATCATCTTTTGCCAAAAAGCCTTGTATTCGATCCCGGCGGCCGTGAGGGCTCGCACGTACCCGGCATTGAGGCTGATGTCCGGGTTGGGATTGACCTCGAGGACATAAATCTTCCCTTTTTTATCCATCCGGAAATCGATGCGGGCATAATCGCGGCACTCGACCGCATGAAAGGCGGCGACCGCGGCTTCCTGGAGTTTCGTCTGGAGTCCGTCATCGATTTGGGCGGGGCAGACCGGCGGGGATTTTTCATAGAGGATGTCATCAGACAGCCACTTGGCCTGATAGCAGAGGATATGCGATTGTCCTTCGGGCATGTTCGAGAAATCGATCTCCGAAACGGGAAGCGCCTGGGGGTGACCGTCGTCCAAGACGGCCACATTGAATTCCCGTCCGTCGATGAAAGCCTCGACGAGAATCGGCTGGTCATAAATCTCCAGAATTTTCTGGACCTGTTTTTGCAGGGATTCCTGGTCGGACACGACGGACTCGGGATCGATGCCGAGGCTGGCGTCCTCGCGATTCGGCTTGACGATTACCGGAAACGGAATATCGATTTTCGTCTCGGCCGAATCGACGAGCTTGGCCGGAGCGGTCGGCAGACCGCACGATTTGAGAACGGCTTTCGTCTTGAATTTATTTAAACAGAGGGCCAGCGTCCGTGAATCGTTGCCGGTGAACGCGACCCCGAGGAGCTCGAGCGCGGCGGCGACGTTGGATTCGAGCTGGGGATGCCCGGCGAACGCCTCGCAGAGGTTGATGACCACGTCGGCATTGAGGACCTTGAGCCGGTTAAGAAAGCTCATGAAACTTTTGTGGAGAGGGAGGATGAACGCGGTATATCCGAGTTCGGTCACGGCGGCCAGAACCTCCTTGGCCATCTGCTCGACGGACTCCTCGGAGGCGCGCTCGACTTTCCGGCTGGTCAGCGGATCGTAGGCGTTGTAGGCGATGCCGACCAAGATGTCTTTGCTCTTCATCTTGTTCATCGGCAATCCATCGTTTTTCGTCCGGCCCTGATTTCGGCGGCTTTCGCCGCGGGCCGGCCTCCGGCAAGCCCATAGCGGGCCAGCGCCTCGTCCGCCACGCGAAGGATCAGCTCGTCATAGGAGTATCCGGCCGTGCGGGCCGCTTTCGGCAGGCAGGAATTGTCCTCGGGTTTCGGCAAAATCCCGGGCAATGGGTTGACTTCAAGGATATTCGGTTTGCCGTTTTCGTCGAGGCGGACATCGATCCGGCACCAATCCTTGATCCTCAAGATGCGGCACGTTTGGGCGACGATCTCTTCGATTCTCGACGTCAAGGCCGGAGAAATGTTCGCCGGGCATTTAAAGATGTCCAGGGGATTGGCGGGCGTATCCCAGATCCACTTGGCTTCATAAGAATATATCGGCCTGGCCCCGGCCGG
>Ga0315286_10001521_pt1 | contig 21008 bp, 20 predicted proteins | sample YL17G10_0_MG_FD_205038 | JGI IMG/M metagenome (GOLD analysis project Ga0315286, IMG submission 205038) | Sediment microbial communities from Yellowstone Lake, YNP, Wyoming, USA - YL17G10_0 | ecosystem: Environmental > Aquatic > Freshwater > Lake > Sediment | place: USA: Wyoming | collected... | reverse complement strand
CAGCTTTGCCTGTAGAGCGTTTTGGCCCTGGTGAATGGCCTCGGTGGTCCCGGTCAGGGCCTGCTGCAACGAGCTGTGCCCTGCGGCCTGGTCACGGGCGGCATCGGTGATGTTACCTGCAACCGTCTGGGTCAATCCGTGAAGCTGCCGGATGTCATTGGTCAACTGTCCCTGGCCACTGGTCATCGCAGCTATCCCCGCGTTGGTCCCCTCCCTGTGGGCCTGCAACGCCTCGCCGAGGGCGGTTTGCCTGGTCCCGACACCGGCTACCGCCTCCATCACATGCTTGGCTGTCTCATGAACCGAGGTCTGCTCAGCCGCCATCGCGGTTATGGCTGCGATCGTTTGCCTTCCAGTTCCCGCAATGTCTTCGAGCTTCGTCTGCAGAGTGCTCTGGCCCTGGTGAATGGCCTCGGTGGACGCGGTCAGGACTTGCTGCAACGAATTGTGGGCTGTGGCCTGCTCATGGGCGGCATCGGTGATGCCGCCTGCAACCGTCTGGGTCAATTCCTGGACTCGCCGGACGTCGTTGGTCAACTGTCCCTGGCTGGCGGCCAAGGAGGCTATGGCCATGTTGATCACATCCCCGTGGGCCCGCAATGTCTCACCAAGGCCGCTCTGCCTGGTCTCGACGCCGGTCACCTCCTCCATCATGTGCCTGGTCGTCTCCTGAGCGGTCTTCTGCTCGGCGGCCATTGCGGTTACGGCGGCGATCGTCTGCCTGCCGGTTTCCGCAATTCCTTCGAGCGTTGTCTGCAGAGTGCTTTGGCCCTGATGAATAGCCTCGGTGGCCGCGGTCCCGGCCTGGGCGCTGTCCCGCAGGATGCCGCGCACTGCGGCCTGCTCGCGGGCGGCATCGGTGATGCCGCCGGCAACCGTCTGGGTCAATTCCTGGAGTCGCCGGACGTCGTTGGTCAACTGTCCCTGGCTGGCGGCCAAGGCCGCGATTGCCGTGGTGGTCGCCTCGCTCCGGGCCTGTAACGCCTGGCCGAGGCCGGCCACGTTCGAAACCACGGTTTGCACGTTGTCGGCCAGTCGGCCGAAGCTGTCTTGCAGAAGACGCTGGCTCTTCTCCTCCAGCACGGTCCTGGCGTTGCTCTCCTGTAAGGCCTCACATAGGCCGGCCTGCGTGTCCTGAATAGCGATGATATCCGCCGTCATCGGCTGGATGCTCTGCTCGATCCTGGTAAGCCAACGGCCGCAACCGGTCAACGCGAGGGAAGCGGCCACGAGGGTGCACAGAAGCGCCGTCAGAACGAACAGGACGATATCGGTGACGCTCCAAACGCTCGGTGCCTGCCTCGAAAAGGCCGCAACGGCGACCAGAATCACCACCAACACGAGGAGGATCACAGGCAGAATCCACTTCACCAATCCAACCCTCCCGGCGCTTGGATCGTCGAAGATGTCGGTAGAAGTACTTGCCTCTCTCATGATCAAGTCCTTTCTCTTCTTTGTGGATAATAACAAATCACAATCCAGGTAAATATGCGCTGCTTCTTCGTCGGCCGGATTCAGACAAATGTTAACCTCCGCTCCCGGAACCGCCGAAAATCAATTTCAGAGGCCGGACCGCAGGATGTGGCCAATCAGAAGTCTTCCGAACGAAACGTCCGAAAAAGCAACGATCATCAATCGCACGGCGTGGGAAGACCGTGGACACCCAGGGTGCCAGGCAACGCACGAGAGATTTCGGGGTCAGGACACATAGACACGCGAAGTGCAACACGGCCTGGACGATAACGAGCCGACCGGTCGCTCATCCAGTTTTGCTCTTCGGGGGGCATTCAGGCTGTGAGGAAATGTCCAAAATGGGCCCGAACACCCCTTCTGGCAGCGGTGAAAACGAGGTTTCCGTGCGGCCGAATCGTTTTCCTTTCGCAAACGCGCCGTCCCCAGACCCTGGGGTCTTCCATTTTGGGCCGGAGGCATGATAGAGGATAAGGCAATTTGAATCTGCCGTCTTCCTGGGGCTTCTTGACCACGCCGCCGAGCCCCAAGTCGACAAAGGTCACGCCGTCAGCATTGGACTGTCCTCAGTCACGCCATAGTCAACGGGGCGGGTGGGCAGATTCAGGAATCGAAGCATAGGGAAGGTATATGGATTTTGAGGATTGCGCTACTCACTGTTGTCTCTTTCTTGCGTTTTGGAGTAGGCCGCAAAAGCCGTGCGGGCATTTGAGAACAGTGGTCCGATGACCAAGCTGCCGTCAACAATGTATGCGATGGGAGCAGGTTCACCGGGTTCAGGCAACAGCGGTCCTCGCCGATCCCAATGCCATGTGAATTCGTGAAGCGTACTGAGAACGCACTGTAAGTCTTCCATGTTGTCGTGAAAGTCCTCTTTGGTGAATCCCAAGTCATTCAGAAGCTTCTTATCGAGTGGGAAGGTCGTCTGGTTGTCATTCTCCCGTTGTTTCTTGGAGAGTACGTCCCACACCTGTTTTGCTCTCTCATAGTCACGGAAAGCATCGGCAAGTGCGTCTGTATTGAGACTCAGGTGAGTCATGGTACCCTCACCGCGTATTGTCTGAATCAAATGCCCGCCCCGATGGGCATGAAACGCTCGACAGTCCCTATATTGGCTAACTGCGCCAAGACTTGAAAAAGAAGACCGATCTGCCTGGTTTTCGCCAGGTGACGGCATGTCACCCCCTTACAGAAACATGTCAATTCGGCCCTGCGGCACGTCGATCTGACGCCCGGCACTCGGAGTCTCTCTGGAATCCGCAGGGTAGTCTGCCGCCGGCCGGGACCAAGGGGTCTGTGATGCCGGGTGGTAGTCCCGGTTCTGACCCGGCCCGTGCTGCCCAGGCCAAGCCTCCTGCTGCGGTTGTCCCCTGCCGAAGTCCCTCTCGGCCGAGTCGCCGGTCGTCACGTCGAGTCGACGGATTTGAATCCCGGCTTCCTGGAGGCCCCGAACCACCTCGGGCAGGGCCTGCTCGATCTCGCGGCGGGTGTCGCTCTTCCCGACCTCCAGCGTACCTTCCAGGTGCCCACCCTGCTCTTGGAACCGCACAACGACGGTTCCCAACTCCGGCGGCTGCAACCGGACGAGGATCTGCCTGTCACCCTGGGGCACAGAGGTCCGCACCGAGTCCAGAATCTGCTCGCTCACATTGCGAATGGGGTTTTCCGCCGCGCCGGCATCAGAACCAGCATGGGTCTGAGCGCCATCCGCGGGACGTGCCACTTCGGCGACCGGCTGGCCGACCGCCTGGGCCGGCGATTGTGTCTGCTTGCTCGCTGCATCCTCGTGGTACCCTGGATGGGCTTTCTTGCCGACGGACCCAGTGACTTGCGCCTGGGGATTCTGGCTGGCGGGTGCGCCTTCGCGTGTCGAGACCGCATCCGGTTGGCTCCGCACGCGGGGTCTCCAGGAAATGTGGTCCGCCCCTTGCGGCACCTCGACAGCCGGTCCCTGGTCCATCGAAGAACTTTTCGAGGAAGCCTGATCCGACCTCTGCACGGCAACAACCGAAGGATCGCGTGGTGAAGTCCGCGTCGCGAAGGCCTCCTCCAAACCACGGTTCTTCACCACGGCATCATTCCCGGTTTGACCCTGTGGGGCGGTATCCACCCGCTGTTTCGTGACGGCTTTTCCGGTCCGCACGGGCACGTCCGCCGCCACGTCCGATAAGTTGATGACTCCCGCAACTTGGCTGCCGTCAGACACGGATTGACTCTTGCGCTTTCGAGTGTCCAGGGTGCCCTGCTCACCTGCCGGTGGGCTTCCGGCAATCGCCTTGTCGCCGTTCTTATCGGGCCTGACTCGCTCCACCAGGTTGGCCAGAGCAGGAGCGTCCGCAAAGCGATGCTGCGGTTTCTCCGCCGTCCGCTGTGCCGGCTCCTTGCCGCGCACACCGTCAACAGATGGCAACAAAACGCCTGGATTCGCGACCGTGGTCATAGACATTTCCCAATAGACGTGGAAATACGAGCAATCCATGTGCCAGCCGGAGAACGAGTTCACGCACACCGACCTAAGTCATTGATCTACAACATTTTACGTTGATGCCGAAAGAATGCGGAAGAGAGAACAGCCCGATGGCGAACATTACCTTCGGAGAAATACTCTCCAGCAGGGAAGAATCCTCCGCGTGTCCACCGTGCGGCGGTGACAGGGATCGATGTCAAATAACCCAACCGGTTGTATAGAAAGCTGACACACCGCAGGAATTGATTGTTGATGATTGGTCATTGATTGCTCGATTCCGTCCGGGGACTTGGCCGTCCCGGCTGGGGAATCCGAATAATCCATCATCCATCATCAATAATCAATTCTTCTGGCACGCCTATTGCTGCTTCCGGGTCGGCACAGAGTGTCCGTATGGATTTGGAAGGGATATGGTATGCCGCAGCGGATGGACGTCGTAGGCTTGCTTGAGGCCGGGATCAAGGCCGAAGAGTTCCGCCAGAAGACGATCGCCAGCAATGTGGCTAACATCGAGACGCCGGGCTACCGCCGGTTGGATGTGCGGTTTGAGGAGTTGCTGGCCAAGGCGTTGAAGTCCGGTCAGAGCGCAGACCTCGCCGACGTGGAGCCGGAGGTCTTCTCGCCCGCGAACACCCTGGTCAAATCCAACGGCAACGATGTGAATCTGGAGGGGGAGATCGGCGAGATGCTGAAGAACTCAACTCGCCAGACGGCGTTTGTCAGGCTCCTTCGAAAGAAGTTCGCCCAGATCGAGAACGCTATCGGCGTCCCTTAGTAGTCACGGAAAGGATTTCGTGCCATGAAGGTTCAGAACACATACGGCCCCGTTGACATCGCCGTCTCCGGAATGCGGGCCCAGGGCAAGAACATGGAGGTGATTTCCTCCAACATCGCCAATGCGCGTACAGGGGATGCCGGACAGGGCCAGCCGTACCGGCGGCTCGAGGCGACCTTCCGGACGCAAGGCGAGGGGATCAGCGGCGTCGTGGTCGATCAGATCGTGCCGGACAAGAGCGCGATGCAGCGAATCTATGACCCGGGCAATCCCAAGGCGGACGCCACCGGCTATATCACGATGCCCAACGTGCACATGCCCATAGAAATGGTGAACCTTACGGTTGCCAGCCGGGCCTACCAGGCCAATGCGGCCATCCTCAAACGCTACCAGAGGATGGTGGAGACCACGCTGGAACTGCTGCGCTAATTGAGGGACTGAAACATGGTCAACTTCGATCCAAACGTCCGTGCCGCCCTGCCAAACGTCCAATCGCCGATGCCGAACGCCCAGAATGCCGGTGAGGCGAAATCGGGCTTTCTCAACGCCGTCGAAACGGCGGGCAAGTACGTGTCCAAAGTGAACGACCTCCAGCAGGCCTCGGATGCATCGATCCAGGACCTTCTGACGGGCAAGAACAACGATGTCACCGCCGTCGTTTCGGCTGTGGCCAAAGCCGACGCCAGCTTCAAGGTCCTGGTGGGCGTCCGGAACAAGCTGATCGAGGCCTACAAGCAAACCATGAACATGCCGTTGTAAAAGTATGGAGTTCCTGCGTAAAATCGTCGTCATCTGGCAGAAAGTCAGCCTGGTGCAGCGGGCGTTGCTGGCGTCCGTTCTGTTGGCAGCCGGCCTCATCGGCGCGTTGCTGATCCATTGGGCCCGCACGCCGGATATGAGGATGCTTTACCAGGACCTGCCGGCGGCCGAGGCGTCCAAAATCACCGAGACGATCGCCGCCAAAGGAATCGCCTACGAGTTGCGGGACGGCGGCACCACGGTCTACGTCCCCAAGGAGCAGGTCTATCAACTCCGATTGGACCTCGCCAAGGAGGGGCTGCCGGCGGGAGAACAGAACGGATACAAGCTGTTCGACGACGAGAAGATCGGCATCAGCCCCTTCGTCCAGAGCATCAATCTCAAGCGAGCGCAAGAGGATGAGATAGCCAAGAGCCTTCAGACGATCGACGGCGTCGCTCACGCGAGAGTGCATATCGTCAGCCCCGAGCAGAAGCTGTTCACCTCTCAGGAGGAGCAAACGACCGCCTCCGTCATCCTGCGGCTCAAGCCCGGCTATCGGCTCGCCGCCAGCAATATCGCCGCGATCATTCACTTCGTCTCCCGCGGCGTCAAAGGGCTCAAGTCGGAGAATGTCACGGTGATCGACAGCGAGGGCCACCTGCTTTCGGGCAGTACCGATCCGACCCTGGCCACCGGGGCCAGCACGGTCCATGACTACCGGGAGCGGGTCGAGCAGGACCTCGCCCGAAAGGCGGAGGCCATGCTGGCCACCGTCCTGGGTCCGGGCCGGGCCACCGTCCGAATCAGTGCCGTGATCGACATGAACAGCGTCAGCACCGTCACGGAGACCTACGATCCCACCAGCAAGGTTGCCACGAAGGAGGAGATCACCAACAATTCGCAGACGGAAGGCACCGGCGCGGGACAGAAGACGGCCGGGGGCCCCGTCAAGAAAGATGAGACCACGATGACCACATACCAGGTCGGCAAGACCGTCAAGCAACTGACGATCCTGCCTGGAGCGATCAAATCCCTGTCCGTGGCCGCGTTCGTCGATCTGGCGGCCGATGCCAACGCACCCGCCGCGGGCGGTCAGACGGCCCTCCTCATGCAAGTCGCGGACGTCGAACTGATCATCCGAAATGCGCTGGGCCTCAAAGAAAGCGACGCTCTCAAGGTCGTCAACGCCAAGTTCCACCGATCCACCGAGGCGACCGCCGAGCCGGAGCCCGCCGACTGGTCACGATACATCGCGTTGGCCCGCCACCTCTCCTTAGGCGTCACGGCCATCTGTGCGCTGATCGTCTTTAGGATTTTCAGTCGTGCGAGAAGCAAGGCGGCGACACTACCCCAGGGGCAGTTGCCGCCAGGCGCCGCAGCCAGCGGCCTGCTGCCGGCCGGAGAGCCGGGGTTGGCCCGCCAACAAATTGCCCATGCCCTGAGGCAGAACCCGGAACAGGTCCGGCAGATGTTCCTCAGTTGGATCCAGGAAAAGGAGTAGAGACGCCGTGCCATTGACGGGCAAACAAAAAGCTGCACTTCTTCTGACCAGCCTCGACGCGGCCACAGCCGCCGAGCTGCTCAAGGGCGTCGATGCGGGCACCGTGCAGGAGCTGGCCGTGGAGTTGAGCTACCTGGACGCCGCCGGCTTTCGGGAACCCAAGCAAGCGGCCGAGATCGCCCGTTCGTTCTGCAAGTCCCTTCGGCCGGAATCAGGGTTCCATTTCAAGAACTTTCTAAGGGACATGCTTAAGAACTCCGTCGGGGACGACCAAGCCAAACGAATCCAAGAGGAGGTCCAGGACCTTCTGCAGAAGCGAGACCCGTTCCTTTCCATCCGATCAGCGGACTCGCGGACGCTGGTGGCTGCGCTGGAGACGGAACATCCGCAGGCGGTGGCGGTCGTCTTGTCCGAGCTGCCGCCCAAGAAAGGGTCGGAGGTCCTCGGATTGCTCAGCGAAGGCGTACGGTTCAGCGCGATCAGCCGAATGACCAGCATCGGCAACACCCCGCCGGAAGCCAAGATGAGAATCGCGCAGACGGTTCAGGGACGCATCGACGCGGCGGCAACGGGCCCGCAGACGGGCACGGGCATCCAGGCCCGCCCGGAGCAATCCCTGCGGAAAGTGGCTGTGATCGTGCGGAATCTCGACCAGGAAATCCGCGACGGGGTCCTGGAGGCCATTCGGCAGAAGGACCGGGAGGCGGGTGAAAAGATCACGAATCTCATGATCGTTTGGGAGGACCTCCCGGCGGTGAGCGGCCGCTCGCTGCAGCAGGGGCTGCGCGGCATCGACGAGCGGCAACTGGCCCTCGCCCTGCATGAGGCCCCCGACGAGATCGTTCGCAAGATCAAGTCGAGCATCTCGGAGCGTGCCGCCACCATGGTGGACGAGGAAGCGTCCTTGATGGCCGCGCCCAAGAAAGAGGACGTCCGTGTCGCCCGGGACCAGATCCTCATCGGCTTGCGGGAACTGAACAAGAAGGGAGAACTCGCGTTCGAAGAGTAGTCCGATGCCCCAGATGCAGACCATCAGCCTGATGCAGCCGATTACCAGGGCGTACGTGATTCATGCCCCCGGGGATGAGTCCGGCGATGCGCTGCCGCTGGAGTGCGAGCCCGAGCCGCCCGTGGCGTCACAAACCGAACAGGCCCGTCTTCTTTTGGATCTCGAGCAACAGAAGAGCAAGCTTTCTCAGCTCCTGGAAACAGTTCATGGCCTCACGAACGGCCTCCACGAGCTCCACGACCAGACGCTGGCGCACAATCGCGTGGAGATCGCCCGGCTCGCCGTCGAGATCGCCAGAAAAATCCTGATGTACAAGGTCGGAAAGGGCGACTACGAAATTCAAGCGATCGTGGAGGAGGCCCTCAAGCGAGCGCCGACGCATCAGAATATCGTCGTTCGTCTGAACCCCGAGGATCTGCCGCGATGCCAGCAGCTTCGACAAGAGAACCCTCAGGGCCCCTTCGCGGACCTGGAGCTCACGGCCGACTGGAGCATCGGCCGAGGCGCGTGCGTCGTGGAGACGCCCAAAGGAATCGTCAAATCGTTTATCGAAGAGCACCTCGAACGTATCGGCGAGGCGCTTGGGAAAGTGGGATAGGATATGGCCCCGGCGAAGAGCTGTTCCATCGACTTCGGCAAGTACTACTCGGCCCTGGACGCCGTGAGCTTGATGAGCTGCCAGGGCTACGTGGTCCGGGTCACCGGCTCGACCGTGGAGTCGGCCGGCCCGGTGATCGGGCTCGGCGAGCTGTGCGGCATCCACATCCGCCCCGACGCGCAGCAGCGCTGCGGGCCCGACGCGCAGCCCAGCCGCGCAGCGGCCCTCCCGGCCCGGGGCGGGGACGGCCGACGGGTCCTCGCGGAGGTCGTCGGCTTTCGGAACGACCACCTGATTCTCCTGCCCCTCGAGCACATCGAGGGGATTTCACCGGGGGACGCTGTCACCGCCCGGACGACCCCGAGGCACATCCTGCTCAGTGAGGCCACCCTGGGCCGGGTGCTCAACGGCCTGGGAGAGCCCATCGACGGCAAAGGCCCCCTGGCCGGCAACGAGCGATGTCCCCTCGACGTGAGCAGCCCGGCGCCGCTGAGCCGTGAAAAGATCACCGAGCCTCTGGCGCTGGGCATCCGTTCCATGGACGGCGTCCTGACCTGCGGGCGGGGTCAGCGTGTCGGCATCTTCGCCGGCAGCGGCGTCGGCAAAAGCGTGTTGCTCGGCGATATCGCCGTTTCCAGCGATGCGGCGGTCAACGTCGTGGCCCTGATCGGGGAGCGAGGCCGCGAGGTCCGTGAGTTCCTCGAAGAGAACCTGGGTCCCGAGGGCCTGGCCCGCAGCGTGGTCGTCGTCGCGACGTCCGATGCCCCGCCCATCCAACGAGTGAAGGCCGCTTTCGTCGCGGTCACTATCGCCGAGTACTTCCGGGACAAGGCCCGCAGCGTCCTGTTCATGATGGACTCGCTGACGCGCTTCGCGCAGGCCCAGCGGGAGATCGGTCTGGCGGCCGGCGAGCCCCCGGCCACCAAGGGCTACTGCCCCAGCGTCTTTGCCCTGATGCCCCGCTTGATCGAGCGGCTGGGCTGCTCGCAGGCCGGGAGCATCACCGGCATCCTCACCGTGCTGGTCGAAAACGACGATCTGACGGACCCGGTCGCCGACAGCGCCCGCAGCCTGTTGGACGGGCACATCGTCCTGTCGCGGAAGCTGGCCGATCGAGGCCACTACCCCGCCGTCGATATTCTGGGGAGCATCAGCCGGCTCATGCCCGCCGTGGTGAGCGACGAGCATCGCAGCGCCGCCCAGAAGCTCCGGGAGATCTACGCGACGTACGCCGATGCGGAAGACCTGATCAACATCGGCGCCTTCTCGCCCGGCAGCAACCGGCGAATTGACGGGGCCGTGAGCCTCATCGACCGGATCAATGAGTTTCTCGTCCAGCCGGTTCGCCAGAAGACCCCCTTCCCGGACACGGTCAAGCGGCTGACGGCGATCACGAAGGCATGGGACAAGCTGCTGAGCCCGACACGCAGCGACGCTGTGGGCACAAAGAACTGAGATCGGTATGTAGATGAAGAGATTCGTATGGCGTCTGCAAAAAGTGCTGGATGTAAGGACAAAGGAAGAGCAGCTCAAGCGAACCGAGCTGTTCCAGCTCGCCGAGCACTTGGCGGCCAAACGCGGCGAATTGCTCATGCGGCAGAGAATTCTGCAGGACCTCATGGCCGAGGTCCAGAACTGCGAACCGCCGGCCCGGCTGAATACGCAGGAGTTCTTCCTCCGGCACGCCGCCGCGGACGACGAGCAGATTCGCCGGTTGCGGGAGGAAATCGCCGCCCTGGAGGTCCGGTACAAGGAGAAGATGGCCGAGGTACTGGCCGTCAGGCGTTTCAAGGAAGGATTGGAGAAGCTACGGGAGCAGGCCAAAGAGGAGTATATCCGAGAACAAGAGAAGCTCGAGCAGAAAGAGCTGGATGAACGGACGATAGTCGCTTTTGCCCGCGATGAGGAGCCCAACAGGTGAATAAGAAACTCATCATCATAGCCGCGGCAGGCTTGGTCAGCTTTGCCGGTGCGTTCGTCACCGGGTGGTTCACCAGGCCAAAGGCCGCCCTGGGATCCGCCGGTCCGGCTCCCACCCAGCCCGGCGGGCAGACCACCCCGTCCGCCCCGGTCGCGCCCGGGATGCTTGGGCCCACCCCGGCGGCGGCAGCGGCAGACGGTACGGGGACCCGCGCGCTGACCGAGCAGCAGCTCAAGGAGCTGATCCTCCAAGTCCGCGAGAAGATCCAGGAGTACGACCGCAAGCTCCAGGACCTGGAGAAGGAAAAAGAGCGCATGCAGACCGCCCAGCAGACACTGAAGAAGGATATCGACACGCTCAATAATCTGCGTGTGGATCTGGCGGCGAGCGTCGCCAGTCTCAAAACCGAGCGGGATGCGATCCTCAAGTCGCGAACCGAGATCGAGCAAGTGGAAAAGACCAACCTCATGGCCATCGCGGCGGCCTACGACAAGATGGACCCCACCCGGGCCGGCGAGATCCTCAGGAGCATGGCCCAGGGCCAGTCCCAGAATGGGACGGTCAAGAACGCCAACGCCGATGACGCCGTCAAGATCCTGCACTTCATGCAGGACAGGACCAAGGCCAAGGTCCTGGCCGAGCTGGCCGGCACCGAGCCCGCCCTGGCGGCGGCGCTCTCCCAGAGGCTCAAGCAGGTAACGGAGAAGAAGTAACGATATGGACATTGCAACGACGTTGGGAGTGATCCTGGGCTTCGTGGTCATCTTCGGGACGATCGCATTCGAAAGCCACGGGAAGATGGGCATCTTCTTCAACATCCCAGCCATCGCGATCGTGGTGGGCGGCACGGTATGCGCGACCATGATCCATTTCTCGATGAAGCAGTTTCTCGGGGTGTTGTCGGTGGTCAAGAAGACCCTTTTGACCAAGATCGCCCCTCCCCAAGAGATCATCCAGAGAATGGTCAACTACTCCGCCGTAAACCGGCGGGACGGTGCCCTGGCCCTGGAGCAGGAGATCGGGAAGATCAAGGACGCGTTCCTGTCGCGGGGTCTGCAAATGCTCGTGGACGGGGTGGACGAGGACGCCATCCGCGACCTGCTCGGCATGGAAATCCAGTACATGGAGGAGCGGCACGGCATGGGCAAGAAGATCCTGGATTTCATGGGCGCGTCCGCTCCTTCGTTCGCGATGGTGGGCACGTTGATCGGTCTGATCTCCATGCTCAGCAGCATGGAGAGTCCCGATGAGATCGGCGCCGGCATGGCCACCGCCCTGGTCTGCACCTTCTACGGCGCCTTCATCGCCAATCTCGTCTTCATCCCGATGGGCGGAAAGCTCGGGCAGTACTCCAAGGCGGAGAAGATCTCGATGGAGATGATCGTAGAGGGCGTCTGTGCGATCGCCAAAGGCGACAACCCGACGGCGGTCGGTGAGAAGATGCAGGTCTTCATCTCCGCGAAACGCCGTGAGGCGGTCAAGGCGCAGGTCTGATGGCACACAACCAAAAACCGAAGCAACAAGAGGAAGCCGGGGAGGGGGCGCCGCTCTGGATCATCTCCTTTGCGGATATGATGTCGCTGCTCATGGCGTTCTTCGTGATGCTCTCGACCTTCTCCGGTTTCGGGCCGAACGAAGCGGACAACCTCCAGAGAGCCATGCAAGCCACCTTGGCTCCCAACTACGGCGGCTGGTACACAGAGCATTCCAGAACCGCCATGGGATATCAAGCCCCGGCCGCCGGACAATTCGAAAAAGGTAGCGAAAAGCCCACCCTCCGGGAGACGCAGGGAAAGGGCTTGATGAAAGAGACTCAGGCGGGCGATTTCCGGACGCGCAAAGTCTTCCTGATCGAATCGAACACCGTGTTCTGGGGCGCCGGAACCACCTTATCCCCGAGCGGCCGCGACTTTCTCGATACCCTGGCCTCCTTTGCCGCCAAGATACCGGATCGCATCGTGATCTGTGAGACCGGCCCCGGCGAAGACAGCGAGCAGGGACTCCTCCGGGCGGCCAGTGTGCTGAACTACCTGACACGCAAGGGCCTTTCGCAAGACCGCTGCTGCATTGCGGCCAGGGGCATGTCGCCGGATCAGAGCGTCCAGGCACGGCGGATGCTGGAAATCGCGTTATTGAGTGCGAGCGTCTACCAATGAGCAGAAAGGAAGCAGCGCCGGCACAGGAGGAACAGGGGGAGCGCGCTCCTCTGTGGATCATTTCCTTCGCGGACATGATCTCCCTGCTGATGGCATTCTTCGTGATGCTTCTGACGATGTCCACCGCCCGGAGCGGCAAGCTCTGTAACAAGGGCGAGGGCATCTTCGAGAAGACTCTCTACGGATTTCGAAGATCGATTGATGGGTTTGGGATCCCGGGATTGTTCGGGGCCACGGATGCGAGCTTTCAGTTTGACAGCTCCAAGGTCTACTACCCGATCAGTGATGGAGGCGAAAGCAGCGCCACGAGAACCATCGACGCCAGTGAAGAGAAAATCCGGCGAGAGTTCCGCAAGCTGGAAGGACGCACCCGGACCTACGAGGCCCAGGTCCGGGGCCGAAATCCCAATTTCATGGTCCTGCCCGTCACGTTCACCAAGGGACAATCGGCCTTGAGTGAGTCCGGCAGGCAGATCCTGGGCCGCTTCCTGACGGACTTGAAGGGCTTCGGGTCGGTCGAGGGGCTGAGTCTCTATGTGGTTGGACTGGCCCCGGATGAGCCGGACCAACAACAGCAGTGGCTGCTCTCCGCCAGGCGCGCCCACGCGGCGGCCCAGTTCCTGCAGAACGGCCTTCCCTCGGGGACGCCGTGCCGTGTTTTCTCCTGGGGAGCGGCGGCGGGAGGCGACTGGGTGAAGAAGGACGGCCCCATCTCTTCGCAATCGCAGATCGCGGCCGCGATCCTCAGACCGAACGATTGAAATCCCGCGCGCCAACTTATTCGACACGACGCCCATTCTTCAGTCACGCCGTAGGCCGCCGCCCGGCTTTGCGGGTTTGCAGACCCCAATTCTCCGTTCGGCACGCGATTTGCACGGTCTCCCGCATGAACGCTCCGCGGAAGAAGATCGGATTGCTGTGCCTGCTGCTCGTGGCGGGCGGCGGATGGATTACGCTCGCCTCGCGCCAGACGGAGCCGGTCGAAGGATCGCGGACAGCGGCGAGTGCAGAACGTGAAGTTCCGGCTCTTCAAACTTCAGACTTCAAACCTCAAACTTCCAACCCTTCCTCCTTCTTGAGCGATCCCAACCTGGTCTCTTCCGCCGGCGCGGGCCTCGGCAATGGGGAACTGTTTCTCAAGATGATGCTCTCCGTTGTCCTCGTCATTGCACTTGGCGCGGCCGCTCTGTACGTATCGAAGAAGGTGCTGCCGAGAGTGGCCCATGCCCCCGGCAAAGAGATTCACGTTCTCGAAACCGCCTACCTGGGGCCCCGCAAGGCGCTGCACCTGGTAGAGGTGGGCAGCCAACGGCTACTGATCGCCAGCACGAACGACAACGTCACGATGCTGGCGCACGTGAACGAGGCGTGGCTTGACATGCCCAGGCAGGAACTTGGCGAAGCGGTGAAGGCATAGGCCGAAGACCACCATGACGCACGAAACCGAAAACCCGAAATTCGAATCTCGAAATCCGAAGCCGCCTGAAGGGCGGAAATTCGAAATCCGAAGCACGAAAGCCGAAACAAGTCCAAAATCCAAAGGACCGAAACGCGGCGCCGGCCCGGCCCCGTTTCGAATTTGGGATTTCGGTCCTTCGTACTTGTTTGGTGCCCTGCCTTCGCAGGGTCGTCATCCCCGCGCCCGGCGGGGATCGAGATTCGGATTTTGGGTCTCCCTCTTGGTGCTTGTGTTGTCTGGGACCGCCTTCGGGCAGATCACGCGCACGATCCAGCCGCCGACGATGCCCCAGATCCCCCCGACGAACAAGGCCGCCCCGGCCCCCATCAGCATCCCCACGATCACCGACCTGATGACCGTTCTGGAGAAAGCGACCTCCGCAAAGCCCGAGACCAAAGATTGGTCCACGCCCATCAAGCTCGTGATCATCTTCGCGGGACTGGCCCTGCTGCCCAGCCTGCTGGTCATGATGACGTCGTTCACCCGGATCGTCATCGTTCTGGCCTTTGTACGCCGGGCGCTGACGACGCAAAGCATCCCGCCGACCATTGCCATCATCGGTCTGGCGCTGTTTCTGACGCTCTATACGATGGCCCCCACCTACTCGCGGGTGAATGCGGAAGCCATCCAGCCCTACCTGGCCGACCAGGTCACGCTGAACGTCGCCGCCGAGAAGGCCACCGGGTGCATCAAGGAGTTCATGCTCCGCCAGAGCCGCAAGAACGATCTGGCGTTGTTCGTTCAGATGGCCAGAGTGCCTCCGCCCTCCAGCCCCATGGAGGTCGGCCTGCACATCGTCGTCCCGGCCTTCATCATCAGCGAGTTCCGCACGGCATTCGAGATCGGGTGCCTGCTGTTCATTCCGTTCCTGCTGATCGACATGGTGATCGCCAGTGTGCTGCTCAGCGCGGGCATGATCATGCTGCCGCCGGTGATGATCTCGCTGCCGTTCAAGCTGATTCTTTTCATCCTCGTGGACGGCTGGGGGCTGCTGGCCAAGAGCCTGAGCCTGGGGTTTAGATAGGAGAGTTGACAGTTGGCGGTTCACAGTTCTCCGTGGGCAGTAAACTGTGATCTGGGAACTGAAAACTGAAAACTGAGAACTGAGAACTTATGGACAGCAGTTTCGCCCTTTATCTCGGCCGGCACACCCTGGAGACGGCGCTGATGCTCTCGGCGCCCATCCTGGTCGCCTGCCTGGTCGTCGGCGTCGTGGTGACGCTGCTCCAGGCCGTCACTTCCATCCGCGACATGACGTTGGCGATCGTCCCCAAGCTCCTCGTTCTCGGAGTGGCCGCGCTCCTGTTCAGCAGTTGGATGCTCCAGGTGACCTTGCGTTTCACCCTGGAAATCTTCGCCTACATCCAGAGCATGGGGGGCGGTTGACCTTTATTATTTACTATTTCAGATTTAAGATTATCAGAATCTTAAATTGTAAATCTTAAATCGTAAATTCCAAGGGGTTTTCGGTGCTGCTCGGCTTTGTTTTGGTCCTGACTCGCATCTCGAGCTTTCTCCTGGTGCTGCCGGTCTTCGGCTGGAACGGCATTCCGGTGCAGATCAAGGCGGCCGTGGCCGTGCTTCTATCGCTGTTCTTCTGTGCCGTCACGCCGCTCGGGATCGACCCCGCCCACGTTTCCACGCTCGGGGCCATGATGCTGCTGACGGGAGAGGCCGTGTACGGTCTGGCGCTGGGCCTGATCGTCGTACTGCTGTTCTCGGTGGTGCAGATCACCGGGTATGTCATCGAGCAGCAGATGGGATTGACCATGGCGGAGATCGTCGATCCGCTGACGGGAGAAGAGGTCGGCCCGCTGGCCAGCCTGTTGGGGATGATCTTCCTCCTGTTGTTCCTGAGCGCCAACGGCCACCACTTGTTCCTGCTGATCGTCTCCAAGAGCTACAGCGCCTTCCCGGCGGGCACCGTTCCCACCCTGGGCCTGCTGGTCAGCGGCGTGGTCGACACCGGCTCGGCGATGTTCGTCGCCTGTTTGCGGCTGGCGGCGCCCATCCTGGCGGCGTCCCTAGTCTTGATCGTGGCCCTGGCGCTGCTCGCCCGGCTGATCCCGGAAATGGATATTTTCACGGTCAGCCTGCCGGTGCGGGTGGCCCTGGGACTGTTCATGGCGGCCATCTTTATGCCGTTCGTCAGCGGGTTCGTGGGCGAAATGGCGGATTGGATGGGAAAGCTGCTGCCGATTTGAGGATTTACGATTTGAAGATGAGAGATACGAGCCCATGTTGCCCTTTTACGGAATTCCCTCCCTCACGAGAGTCCCGAACGTGAGCAATCCGTTGGAAATAGTAAATAGCAAATCGTAAATAGTCGATTCCGATGGCTGATCAACCTGCTGCTGAACGGACGGAACAACCGACGCCGCGACGGCTCGAGAAGGCGCGAGAGGACGGCCGCGTCCCTCAAAGCCAGGAGCTGGTGGCGGCCGCGATGCTGCTGTCGCTGCTGCTGAGCCTGACAGTCCTGGGACCGGGTCTGCTTCGGTGGTGCAAGTTGAGAGTCGAGGCCGGTTTCGCGGCTGGTCCGGTCACGGCCTTCTCCGGCAACCGCGAGTTCCTCAGCTTCGTTCATCGAGACATCATCGACGTGACCCTCGTGACTCTGCCGTTTCTCACGATCCTGTTCGTGGCGGGCGTTATGGCGAGCGTCGCCGTGAGTGGTCTGACCTTTGCCCCAGCCGCCCTTCGGCTGCGGTGGGACGCTATCAACCCCGCCTCCACACTCCAGAATCTGATCAGCAAGCGATCGGCGGTCCACCTGCTGGCCTCCCTCCTGAAGCTGTTCTTCGTCAGCATCATCGTCTGGCTGTATCTGAGCGACAAGCTGGAAGTGATGGCCGCCCTGCGCTGGGCCTGGACCACCGAGATCGTCGCCATCACTGCCAAGATCATTCTCGGCCTCGGACTGCGCGTGGGCATCGCCGTCCTCGTCATCGGGCTGGCCGACGCCCTTTACCAGAAGTGGCAGTATCTCCAGGAACTCAAGATGACGCGTCAGGAGGTCAAGCAGGAGCGCAAGGACACGGAGGGGGCCCCCGAGATCAAGGGCCGCATCCGCCGCATTCAGGTTGAAATGTCCATGCGCAGGCTGAAACGGGAGGTGCCCAAGGCCAACGTCATCCTGGTGAACCCGACCCACGTGGCGGTGGCCCTGCGGTACGAAGCGAAGACCATGGAGGCGCCGATTCTCCTGGCGAAAGGCGCCGACCTTCTCGCCGAGAGGATTGTCAAGATCGGACGGTCCTACGGCATTCCGATCGTCCAGCGGCCCGAGATCGCCAGGGCCATCTATGCTACCGTCAAGCCCGGCCAGCCCATCCCCGAAGCGATGTACATGGCCGTGGCCGAGGTCCTCGCCATGATCTATCGCCTCCGCCAGAAGAAGAGAAGCCAGACAATGCGTTAGCCGCAAATCGAAGTACGTGACCCCGCCTTCTCAACCGAGACGAAGAAGGGCCTTGCCCGGGACCCATCAGAAATCCTGAACTCCCCTCCCGGAATGCAGGTTCGCAGGACAAGCGAGATTCTTGCCATGGTTCAGTTTCGCCCGGCTTGGCGTAACACTCTGACCAACACGATGGGTGGCATCGTCAAGCGCAGCTTGGCGATGGTCTTGTCCTGGTACGGTGAAACCATCGCCAAGGCCTGCGGCCTTGACGATGCCACCCCCCAGCCCGTGGGAGTGTTACCCGATTTTGAACCAAGCCAGATTTTCTTTATTTTTCTCTTGACGCGTGACTACAAGTGTAATATGCTCACGGTGACTACGGATGTAATCAAGGAGAAATTCGATGAAGAAGAGAATGCCCCGAATATCGGAATCCGAATGGCGCGTGATGCAGGTGCTGTGGGAACACGGCCCGCTGACAGCCAACGAGGTGGTCCACAGGCTGTCCGGCGAGGTGAAGTGGACAGACCGGACGATCAAGACGTTGATCAGCCGGCTGGTCAAGAAAGGCGCCGTCAAATTCCAGGAAGAAGGAACGCGATACAGGTACTCGGCGGCGGTCGCGGAGTCTGAGTGCATCTGCTCCGAGACACAGTCTTTCGTGCGCCGGGTCTACCAAGGCGCGATGAAGCCCGCGCTGGCGGCTTTCCTCGAAGGCGTGGACCTGTCCCCAGAGGAGATCAAGGAGTTGCAGGAGATCCTCGAGCAGAAAGGAAAGGGATAGAGATGGAAGCGTTGGCGAGCCCTCTTCAGCCGTTCTTTCAGTGGCTCTGGCAAACCACTGTGATCGCGAGTCTCGTCATCTGCCTGATTCTGGCAGCCCAGAAGCTCCTGGGCAACAGATTAGGCCCGCGCTGGTCATATGCTCTCTGGCTGGTGTTGTTGATTCGCATGGTGATCCCTTGGGCGCCTCCAAGCCGAATCAGTCTGCTCAATCTCTTGCCGTCATCGGTCCGGCAGGCTCAACTGCTGCCGATGTCCAGTCTCACCGAGCAAAGCGCGGACTTTCACTCAGCCGCCGTCCCTGAGACCGGCAAGGCGACAACACGGCAGGAAGCGACGCCCACCCAATCCGTGCAGAAGCCGACGCCTCCAAGACCACAGACACTCGCCGAAACGGAACGCCCCCCGGAACCAGCGTTCCTGGCGCTCCGCCAGGCTCTGCCTTTGCTGTGGTTGGCCGGGGCCACGCTCATCGGCGCCTACCTTTTTGTGGGCAACTTTGCCCTCTGGCGGATCGTCAAGCGGGACCGTCCGTTGGTCAACCAATCGTTGCTGGAGCTCTTTGAGGAATGCAAGGCACAAATGGGCGTCCAGACCCTGGTTGCTGTCGTGCCAAGCAGCCAGATCAGAAGCCCTGCCCTTTTTGGGTTCATGCGACCCCGTTTGCTCCTGCCGCACGAAATGATCGAGACCACCAGCCGAGACCAGATGCGATATGTCTTCCTTCATGAATTGGCGCACCTGAAGCGTCATGACATCTATCTGGGGTGGCTGATGAGCCTTCTCCAGGTCTTGCATTGGTTCAACCCGCTGGTCTGGCTTGCCTTTCATCAGATGCGGTCCGACCGGGAGCTGGCGTGTGACGCCTTGGTGCTCGCACGCACGGGACAGCAAGAGTCACAAGAATATGGGAGAGCGATCGTCGCTCTCTTGCGGTGTCTCTCCCGCGCACGGCCCCTGCCGGCCATGGCGGGAATTCTCGAAAACAAAACGCGGTTGAAAAGGAGAATGACTATGATCGCGAAGTTCAAAACCGACTCATATCGCTGGTCGCCGTTGGCAGTCGCTTTGATTGTCCTGCTGTGTTGCATCTCTCTACCCGACGCCAAACGCACGAAGGCAGCGGATGTCACTGCCGCTGAGCGCACGTCTGGCGCGGGCACCGGGCCGATTGTAAAGACGGTGTATTCGGGCAAAGATTTGACGGGAGGCTACGGCGTTCTTTCTCCGGATGAGTCAAAGATTGCCTACTGTGCAAGATCGAATGGCGTCGATGTTTGCATAAAAGAGCTTCAATCCGGCCGTATTGTGAAGCCAACGAATGCCGACACGAACTATCATATAGGTGGAAGTAGCATTATCTGGTCGCCAGACTCAAAATGGATCGCCTGCGCCTACTATAGTTTCTCCAAGAGCGGATCAACGGGTGATCTTCGAATGCTTTCGGCAACCGGTGGCGAGCCGAAGATCCTGCATGTTCTTGAAGCAAATGGCGCCGTTGCGGATTGGTCAAAGGACGGCAAATACATTCTGTCCACAAAGTGGCACATGACTCGCGGACAAAACTCTACCGTTTTGTCCTCGCTTGTGGCCCTGTCCGTTGAATCGGGTGAGGAACGAGAACTGATGTCATTCCCGGGGCGGTGGGATGGGGGCGCCATTCATCCACGGTTTTCTCCGGATGGAAAGTATGTCGTTTATGGCCTCACCGAAGATGGCAACACCGATGTGTTTGTTTTGGAGGTCGGCGGGACGCAAATGACACGGCTCACTGATTCGCCGGCCGAAGATACCAGTCCGATTTGGTCCCCGGATGGGCAGTACGTCCTCTTCAGCACGAATCGAAGAGGAGCGTGGGACCTGTGGGCCATTGCAGTTAAGAATGGCAGACCGGCGGGGGCCGCTTTCTCGATCAAGTACGACTTTGGTAACAATGAGAAGCACCTGACGGCGAACGGGAAGTTAGTTTTTAACGTAGTCGGGGGGAGTAATGACATATACTACGTGGATGTCGGCCCAACGGGAGACACTCTTGGAGAACCGCAACTCATCCCGAAGTCTTTCCAAGGCCATCGCCATTGGCCCATGTGGTCACCGGATGGGAAGAAGATCGCCTATCTTCGGCTTGGTGACTATGTCGGCGATCGGACGCGGCTCTGTATCCTATCTCTGGCGGATGGTCGGGAAGAGTGTATCGCAAAAGACCTGGGACACTTGGAGCGCCTTTTCTGGGCACCGGATGGGAAATCCATCGCTCTCATTGCCCCTGGGTTCCGTCTTCTTTCACTGGAGACAGGCGAAATCAGAACGTTCAGCAAGTCTGGCTCGATCTATCCGAAAGGGTTTTCAGCCGATGGCAAAGAATTTATCGTTTTCGATACCGCTTATGGGAGCAATAAGCGCAATGTCGCTATTGATGTCGCGACGGGAGCGGAGCGGGAAATCCTATTCCCGGAGAGTTCGGATACGGTTGACCAATTCGATGTTTCACCTGATCGAAAACGCATTGTCTATCTCACCCTTCAAGCCAACAATAAGGAACAAACGCTCGTGGTGGCGGACATCCATTTTAACGAAAAGAAAACCCTTGTTCACGCTGAATACGTAAATGAGAAGGATAAGTTCTCTGGGATTACTTACCCTGTATGGTCTCCAGACGGAACCAAAATCGCCTACACGTACAAACCAGACACCACAAAATCAGTAGAAATAGGATTGATCGCAC
>Ga0315286_10001520_pt1 | contig 21010 bp, 18 predicted proteins | sample YL17G10_0_MG_FD_205038 | JGI IMG/M metagenome (GOLD analysis project Ga0315286, IMG submission 205038) | Sediment microbial communities from Yellowstone Lake, YNP, Wyoming, USA - YL17G10_0 | ecosystem: Environmental > Aquatic > Freshwater > Lake > Sediment | place: USA: Wyoming | collected... | reverse complement strand
TATTTGAATGCCATGGCCGAGGGCGGCATGGGCCAGGGCGACTACGCCAAGATCGAGCTCGTAGGCACGCCGCTCGATCAGTGCATTACGAAGTACAAGCCGAATGCGAGGATGGCGGAGCTGTACAAGTTATGACGAGCAGGCCGCGCGATTTTTATAAGAAATACGCGTTCACGATCTGGGTGCTGGTCTTCGTGGGGGCGTCGATGGTCCGGCCGGCCTTGTTCCGGGTGTGGTTCGGGACGGACCTCAAGATCCTCATCGTCCCACTCATTCAGATCATCACCTTCGGCATGGGCACGACGCTGAGCGGCAAGGACTTCAAGAACGTTCTGGTCATGCCCAAGCCGGTCCTGATCGGGATCGGACTGCAGTTCACGATCATGCCCCTGGTCGGATTCGGGATCGCGATGACGTTCGGATTTCCGCCGGAAGTGGCAGCTGGGATTATTCTGATCGGGTCGGTTTCGAGCGGGGTGGCGTCGAACGTGATGACGTATCTCGCGGGCGGCAACGTGCCTCTCTCGGTGACGATCACGTCCTGCACGACGCTCCTCTCGCCGGTCGTAACCCCGTTCTGGATGAAAACGCTGGCCGGACGGCTCGTCCCGGTCGACGTGCTGGCCATGATGCTGTCCATCTTCAACATGATCATCATCCCCATCGTGGCGGGCCTCGTGGCGCACAAAATCCTGTACGGGACCAGGCCGTGCGAGGAGCGGAAGATAAAATGGCTGCTGGCCGGCCTTGCCGTGAAAGCGCTCGCCGTAGGCGTCCTGAGCATTTCGACAAGCGCTTGGGGCGCTTTCATCCCCCTCAAGGGCGGCCTGGTGCTCGGCCTCGCCTTGATCGGGCTGACGATCCTCTCCAAGCTGATCATAACGGTCGTGTTCCGGGGGCCGGCGAACTGGATGGACAAGGTCCTGCCCGTCGTCTCGATGGGCGCCATCTGCCTCATCATCGCCGTGATCACCGCCCAGTCGCGCGACCAGCTGCTGTCGGTGGGCCTGCTCCTCATCCTGGCCGCCGTCCTCCACAACGGACTGGGTTACGGCCTGGGATACTGGAGCGCGCGCCTGTTCCGGCTCGACGAGAGCGCCTGCCGGGCCGTGGCCATGGAAGTGGGGATGCAGAACGGCGGCATGGCCTCGGGGATCGCCATCGACGTGCTCAAGAGCACAAGTGCCGCACTAGCCCCGGCCATCTTCGGGCCGTGGATGAACATCTCGGGGTCGCTGCTCGCCGGATGGTGGCGGCGGCGGCCGGCCAAGGCAGCGGAAGGCGCTGTAGCGGGCGCGGCGGCGGGCAAAGCGGCGGAAGCGCAGACGCAGAATTCGTGTTTGGAGGAATGACATGAATAATGGGGAAAAGGTCTCGCGGCGGGCGGCGATCCGGAATATTGGAATGGCGGGCGCGGGCGCGGCGCTCGGAGGGAAGATGCTGGCGGCGCAGGCTGCGGTGGCAACGCCGGTCATGTCGGCCGGCGCGCCCGCACCGCGCAAAGCCGAAGTCCTCGCCCTCATCGGCGACCGCTGGCACGGCTATGATTACATCTTCGTGGCGCTCCATCGGACGCTCGTCCAGGAAGCCGGCGTCCCGGTCGATTTCACCCCGGACCACAGCCTCCTCAGCCGCGAGACGCTGGCCGGATACAAGCTGCTCATCATGCTCTGCGATGGGCTGTCGTTCCCCGGGGGATATTCGTCACCCTACCCCTTCTACGATCCGCAGACGATGAAGATCGTCAGCGACCCGCCCGCGCCGCTCGACGAGAAGGCCGTGAACTGGCTCACGCCGGACCAGGGAAGAGCGATCCGCGAGTTCGTCGAGAAGGGCGGTTCGGCCTGGTTCTTCCACAACGCGAGCTACATCTCGGGCGGGAACGCGGATTTCCGCCACGTGGAGGGGGCGCTCTTCACCGGCCATACCGTCTTCCGGCCGTACAAGATGAAGATCTTGAACGCCGACCATCCCATCACGCGCGGGGTGAAGGATTTCGTGGTGAGCGAGGAGCAGCATTTCCTCATCTACGACAAGGACCCCAAATCCGTCCTGGTCCGGAGCGTGAACGAGGAGGGGCTGGAGTACAAGACTGCCGCCCACGGGAACCAGGGCGCGACGTGCGAAGCGTGCTGGGCCTACGATTTAGGCAAGGGGCGCGTTTGCTACATGGCCCCCGGCCACACCATCCCCAGTTTCTGGAATCCGGAATACGTCAAGCTCCAGAAGAATGCGCTTAAGTGGCTGTTGAGAGAATAAAGGGGACGGTTCTATTTGTTAACTTATCCCCAAACGATCTTCAATAAATAGTATCGTCCCCTTTTTTTCGCTGAGCGACCAACAAGCAGCTGTCAGGCCATTATCGCGCCCGCGCTTCGCCTCAATGGCTTGTCCTTCTGCGGCGATTGTTTTCGCTGAAAAGTCATTTCGTATCCCAGGCTGTCGAGAATGCGGACGAGAAGATCAACGGAAGGCTCGCGCTTCTTGTTCAATATTCGAGATAGGGTGTCCTGAGAAATATTGGCGTGTTTGCAAAATTGATATCTCGAGCCGTATTCGCTATCGATGAGGTTCTCAAGGGCATCACGATAGTCCGGCAGTCGAGTTTGCCCTTGTTCGACCCCAAGCCTCATCTCGAGATCGCCGCACAGCTTGAATAGAGGACTCTTTACTATCTCTTTTCTCGGGACCGGACCGAATAGATTCTGAATTTCGCCGATATAGAAATTGGAGAATTCATTCCAATCGACTTTTTTTTCATAAAGCGAGAATGCCTTTCTAATAAAGGCCTTTTCCTTTCCGAATAGCCCTTCAAGGCTGATCGTTTGGTTATCGAGAGTCACATATGTCTTTTTCATACTATCTCCGTCCTGTCACTTGCAAAGAGGAATGAATTCGACCCTCCCGCCGATTTCAAGATATAGGACTTTCTGTCTAAATATGACCGCCTCCATTCTAAGGAAACTTCGTAGCTTATGAATTTCATTCTCCTGCAGCGCCAATATGTACTTGCGCGACTGATCACTGACGAGAGTCTGGGTATCGGGATCCGTATAGCACCCCGAATAATTTCCTGGCGCAATCGTATAGCCCCCAAATTCATCAAAGAGCCTATTCCTGAAATAATTCCAGCGTTCCGGCGGATGCAACTTTCTATTGCCCACGTCTTTATCTTCCCTTATAGGGATCAAAAATGATGCCTCAACCATGATCATGATGGGCTATACATGACATGTTGTCAAGTATTTCTATTTCTTTTAATGAATTTTTTGCGACCATGGAATAAACGCTTCAAACCAATAAGATTCTCGAGTCGGATCGTATAAATTCCGATTATTTGCCACTTCGAGCCAAAGCCTGCGTATTAATGATTGAAAGACATGCGAATTCCGCCTTACCGCACTTTGGGAAACCGCTTACCCGCCCTGCCTTTTTCGCGCCAGATTCCCCCTGTTGGCCCCCTGGCATGTATATTGCATTAGATAGGCTCTCAGGAGACCACCTACCATGCTCCTACACATCGCCCGTAAGGAATTCCACAACAACCTCCTCTCCGCGCGCTTCCTGATCGGCTTCCTGCTCTGCCTCGTCCTGATCCCGTTCAGCGTCCTGATCGGCATCGGCGACTACCGCGACCAGGTCGGCCAGTACCGAATCGACCAGGCCGCCGCCGAAAAGACGATGAAGGAAGTCCGGACCTGGTCGTTTCTGCGGCCGATCCTCGTCTTCCCGCCCGAGCCGCTCGGCATTTTCGGCAAGGGCATCAGCGGCCAGGTCGGAAACCAGGTCAGGGTCCGGCTGGGCGAAAAGCCGGTCCTGCCCGAGGGCAAGGCGGCCGCCCGCGACAACCCCTTCCTGGCCTCGTTCTTCTCGGTCGATTTCGTGGACATCGCGGCCATCGTCCTCTCGCTCCTGGCCCTGCTCTTCAGCTACGACGCGCTGAGCCGGGAGAAGGAAGACGGCACGCTCCGCCAGCAGATGGCCAACCCGCTCCCCCGTTCCACGCTCCTCGCCGGCAAGCTCGTCGGCATCCTGATGACCCTGCTCCCCATCCTCGTCTTCTGCTTCCTGCTCGGGGGGCTCATAGTTCTGTTCTCGGGCGACCTCGCCTTCTCGGCCCGCGAATGGGGGCGCCTGGCGCTGCTGGGGGCGGTCAGCCTGGCCTACCTCGTCCTGTTCGTCCTCATCGGGATGTTCGTCTCGGCGCGCACGCGGAGCTCCGTCTCGAGCCTGGTGCTCTGCCTCTTCCTGTGGATCTTCCTGGTGTTCGTGGTGCCGAACATGGCTTCGTACGCGGCCGAGAGCTTCGTGCCGGCCAAGTCGCGGAACAACCTGGTGGGCGTGATCAACGACATGGATAAGGGGCTGAGAGAGCGGCAGATGGCGGCGGAGAAGGGATTGCCGCAGGCGGACTGGAATATGAACTGGTGGATGAACGGCGGCGACGACGGCGGCGAGGAATCGTACGGCTGTTCGGCCTCGTTTTTTGAATACAAGCGGCTGCGGGCGGCGATCTGGGTGCCGATGATGATCGACAACGCGGACCAAAAATGGGCCTCGCAGGCGGCCTATCTGGATAGCCTGGGGCGCCAGGCCCGGGCCGCGGTGAACCTGGCCATGATCTCGCCGGCGGGCATCTACCGGGCGGTGGCGGGGGCCCTGTGCGGCACGGACTGGGCTGCGCTCGTGCGGCGCCTGGACGACGTGCGCCGCTACCGGGAGACGTTCATCTCGTATCTGCGGGGGAAGGACATTTGGTCGAAATTCGAATGGTTCACGCCGACGCCGCCGTCGAAAATGATCACGGCAGACGCCATCATCGAGAAGCTGAGCGGCGGCCGGTTCAAGACGCGGGCCACCTACGACGCCTGGGCGGACAAGCAGGCGGACGTCAAGTCGAGGTGGGACTTGCTGCGGGTCGGGAAATTGGAGGGGGGGACGCCGGAGGAGTTTCCGTACCTCGTGGCGAACGACATGCCGGGGTATGTGGAGAAGCGGGAGGGGGTCGGGGTGAGCCTGGAGGGCGGGGCGGCCGTGCGGCTGGGATTGCTGGCGGTTGAATGCCTGTTCCTGTTCGCGCTGGCCTATGTGGCGTTCATCCGGTACGACGTGAGATGAGAGAGCGCGAGCGAAGGAGCGGGAGGGTGGGATGGCGGAAGGAGTGGCGCGATGTGGAAGGTAATAGCTAAGCGGGAGATTCTGCATAACTTTTACAGCCTGCGGTTCCTGCTGTCGCTCGTGATCGTGATCGGGGTGATGGCGGCCGGATCGCTGTCATTCGGGCGGCGCGAGGCGGCGGCGTTGAGCAATTACCGGGAGGCGCGGGCGCTGGCCGTCAAGGGGATGCAGGAGGACGCTCAGATCAACACGTCGCAGCTGGCCGTGGCGCGGCGATTTTTCGACCTGCGGCCGCGCGACAACGCGTTCATGGACGACGCCAAGGAGAAATACCTGCCCAACGCGATCGTCTACAGCGCCTGGAACGTGTTCGGCGTCAGGAGCCGGAACGACACCCTGATGGTCAAGTACGACGAGCTGACCTGGGCGTTCATCGCGGCGCTGCTGGTGAGCTTCGTGGCGCTGCTGTTCACGTTCGACGCCGTGTCGGGCGAGAAGGAGTCGAAGACGCTGTCGCTCGCGCTGGCCAACCCGGTGGCGCGGGCGGCGATTTTGGGGGGGAAATATGTGAGCGCGGTCGCGTCGGTGACGGCGATTATGGCGGTGGGCGCGGTCGTCAGCTTGTTGTTATTGATCGCGACGGGAGCGATCGGGATAAGCGGGGGTGTGGCGGTGGAGGCGGCGGCTTTTGTGGGCGCGGCGGCGTTGTTGGCGGCGGTGATGGCCGCGTTCGGGCTGCTGTGCTCGGTTATGGCGAAGAGCTCCAACGTCAGCCTGCTGCTGGCGCTGTGCGTGTGGCTGCTGTTCGCAGTGGTCATCCCCAACTCGAGCGGGTTCGTGGCGAAGACGGTCTATCCGATCGAGAAGGCGGAGGCGGTGCAAAAGCGGGTGGACAAGGCGTTCGACGACCTGAACAAGGCCGCGCCGCCGGGCAGCTGGATGTCGCAGTCGAACAACCCGTTCCTGCCCCAGCACGAGCTGCGGGCGAACCTCCAGCGCAAGCGAATGGCGGCCGAGAAAGCGATTAGAGACGATTATTATAGGGCGATGTTCAGGCAGTTCGAGCGGACGCGGAGCTTGACGGCGATCTCGCCGGCGGCGAGCTTCGGGTATCTGGCCGAAGCGGTGGTCGGAGGCGGGTATGCGCGGCTGCGGAAAGCCTGGGACGACATCCACATCTACCAGGGCCAGCTCTCGCAGTGGTTCGTCGCGCTCGACGCCAAGGACCCCAAGAGCCCGCATTGGTACAACCCGAGCGAGGACGTGTCCACGACACGGGAGAAAGTGTCGTTCGACATCGTGCCCCAGTTCGCCGAGCGGCCGATGACGGCGGGCGACCGGGCTAAAGCGGCGCTGCCCTACGCGGCGCTCATGGCGATCATGGCCTGCCTGGTGTACGGCGGGGCCTATGCGCGCTTCACAAGATACGACGTCAGGTAAACCTGCCTCCTCGTCTGCCCCTCAGCTCAGCGGGACGCCCAATGGCCCCGCGAAGCGAGGTGATCCCTGGCGGGGAGATCGATCGTTCGGCTTAGCTCCCGACCAGGAAGGCCGCGGTGGCGAGCGTCTTGTCCCACCACATGGCGAGCGTGCCCCCGGCCGCGGTCACGTCGACGAAGCCGATGGTGAACTGGTCCATCGAGAACGGCAGAACGGAGAGTTTCATCGGGGCGCGCAGGACGTCCTTGTCCGGCGTGTAGCCGTAGGAGCCCCAGAGGGCCTCCTTGTTCTTGGGATCGTATTTCTCCTGGGCCGGCCAGGTGGAGAAGATGATCGTCCAGCCCGCTTCCTTCAGATCGACGAAGACGTCGTATTCGCCGGCCGGGAGCGTCTTCCCGTCGAAGACGAGGGGGACTTCGGTCTTGAACTTGGTGGTCTGATTGGCCCCGACGCGCCAGACAGGCGCCCCGCCGTTGACGGCCTTGCCATAATCGGCGCCGGCGCCGAAGATGTTCTGCCGCTGGCGCAGGATGGGCCGGCCGTAGGTGACCTCGATCCACTTGCCATCCTGGTATCTCTGGTTCGCCCCGACCTGGACGTATGTCCCGCCGATCTGGGTAGCGGCCGTTCCCGCCGGACTGGCCGGCTTAGGGGCGGGCTTGGGCGCCGGTTTGGTCTCCTGCGCGAGAGCCAGGCCCGCGACGAAAGCGAGGGCGACGATCAAGGAAATCCAAGCGCGATTTTTCATTCGAAACCTCCTTCTGAGGAATGTTGGGAAGATAGCTAAGAATATAGGGCCGACGCGGGGTCCTTGTCAATCGACGTAAGCTTCCCCAAAATTGCCGATAGACTTCTTTTTTCACAAGAGATGTCACGAGTTTCGGGTGAAACCCGGCATCCTTCCTATCGGCAATTTTGGGAGGTTCCGCTTCGTCGTCAATTTCCATCGCGCGTCAGATCCAGGGCCAACAGATCCTGATAGAGGAGCAGCGCCGAAGCGGCGGCGGCCAAGACGCCGCTCATCTCCGGCGTTACCCCTGGATGAATCCAGACCGCCCCGCGGTTGATGGTCTCGACGGCGGCGACGGGCTCGCCTTAGAGGGACAGGATGAAACCGGCGGCCTCGAAGGATCCGAGGGACGTTTGGGCCAATTGATGCTGCCCCCGGATCACGATCCGAACGCCGCCTTTTTTCAATATCCCGATCAGGGAGCGCTCGGAAACGTCCTGCCCTAGGGCAAGCAACCAGGATTTTGCCGCCGCGCCCCGCTCTCGCAGGAGGCCGAGAGCGTCTGGCCGCCGTCGAGAGCGATCTTGAGATCGCCGCCGAGAAAATCGCGGATTTCCACGTCCATGACCGCTACGCCAACCGCGCACTTGGCATCTCAGGGCGGCCCACTCGGCTCCCCCGTCGTGAATTCGTATCTCTGGCCGCGGCAATGAGAGAAAGAACCAAGCCGCGATGGCGAAAGAAATTACTGACATCTTCTTGACAAATCCTTGACAACTTTCGCTCGCCGATTCGACATAATGTCCTCGAAAGGAGGAGAACATGAAACGCCGGATTGTAAGCCTTATCACTCTTGAAAGCTTCGCCGTCTTCTCATTTTCCTGCCATAGCGTGATGTCAGTCGATCCCAAGCTCTTGACATCCGAAAGCAAGATTCAGAGGGTCGAAAAAACATCAGGAGAAACCATCGAATTTAATGAGGAACATCCCGCCGCGTTGGCTGGAAATTCAATCTCGGGAACCGGATTTATGATAAAAGCGACTGATTCTACGGAGGTTCCGACTACGGAGATCGACAAAGTAGAATTCCGCACGGCGGATAATTTCTATACGATAAAGCTCAGGGACGGGAAAGTTTACAGCGGGATCGTCAAGATTGAGAGCAAAGGAGAAAAAGCCGTCCTCCATATGATCAAACCTGTCGCTCAAAGAATTGACGAGAATTTCAAAATTCTAATCTCCGACGTCGCACGAGCGTGGGAAATGAAATTCAATTGGGCGAAGACGTTCCTTTTTGTGCTGACCATGGCGGGCACAGTGCTCTCCATAATGGTTTTCATTGCCGCCGCGGGACTAGGCAAAGCATTTTCTAACTTTTTATCTAGCTGGGGAAAACCATTAACAAAAAAATAGGGCCTTGTGGATTTCACGATGATAAGTAGGGGACACGGAATCCCGATTCCTTATGGCTGACAGAAAGCTGGTATTCTGTTTCCCTTTTTTCATCTCGCAATGACTCCTATTTCGGCATTGCCTTGCCTGTCACCATAATTCGCAATAATTGTACGCGCTGGCTTCGCCCCCTTCAGGGGCTCGCAATGACTCCCCGCTCCGAAATAGGGTAATAGGTATTGTGTCTCCATTTTTAATATAATGTCTTTGCGATGAAGAACCCCATCCGCGCCCTCGGCCGCCGGCTCGCCGGCCGCCGCGCCGACACGGACTTCCCCCTCCTCGTCTTCCGCGAGTTCGAGAACAGCCTCAACCTCATCGAGGACTACGACCAAATCGCCGGCAATTTCCTGGGCCGCATCAAAGAGGTCTGCCGCGTCCCGCGGCTCCTCCTCCTCATGCACGACGCCGACGCCGGCCGCTTCGCCCCCTCCGCCGCGGCCGGCCTGGCCGACGACGAGCAGCGAACGATCTTCCTCCCGCGCAACTCCCGCCTGGTCAAGTGGCTCAAAGTCAACGAGACCTTCCTCGAGATCCGCCGCCAGCAGGGCGTCCTCGAGTACCTCACCCGCAAGGAGACCGATACGCTCGCCGCCCTCGGGATCGAATTCTGCTTCCCGCTGATGTCCATGAACCGGCTGATCGGGATTCTCCTTGTCGGAGTCAAGGGCGACGGCGCACCGCTCACGAAAGACGATGTGGCGTTCATCTCGTCGCTTCTCCCCCAGGCCGGCATCGCCCTGGAGAACGCCCTCCTCTTCAAGGAGCAGAGGGAGCGCCTCCGCCGCATGTCGCGCGCCGACCGCCTGGCGACGATCGGCGAGCTCGCCGCCGGCGCCGCCCACGAGATCCGCAACCCGCTGACAGCCATCAAGTCCACGCTCCAATATCTGCAGGCCAAGCAAGAGGACGAGACGTCGCGGAAGCTCCTGGCGGCGGCCATCGAGGAGACGGGCCGGATCGACGAGATCGTCTCGGCCCTGCTCTCGTTCTCCCGGCCGACCGAGATCAAGCGCGAGCGCCACGACCTGCGCGAGGTGCTCGAGGAGAGCCTGGACCTCGTTGCTTTCCAGGCGCGCAAGAACAAGGTGGCCGTGCGCCGCCAATTCCCGGACGCGGCGCTCCCGATCCAGGGCGACAAGTCCCAGCTCAAGCAGCTCTTCCTCAACATCTTCCTGAACGCCATCCAGGCCATGCCGGACGGCGGCGAGCTCAGGGTTGAGGCGCGCCAGAAGGATGGGCAGAAAGCCGCGGTCACCGTGGCCGACACGGGCGAGGGCATTCCCGAGGAGAACATGGACCGCATCTTCGACCCGTTCTTCACCACCAAGAAGAGCGGCACGGGGCTGGGCCTCTCGATCGGCTACAACATCGTCAAATCCCATCGGGGCGACATCGAAGTCAAGAGCCGGCCCGGCCCGGGGACGACGATCCTGATCACCCTCCCGCAGTATTAGCCCGATGCGGGCGGCGGAATGGAAAGGACGGAAGGGAAAGAAGAACATGGAGTCCGGGGCATGAAATCAAAAATCCTTGTCGTCGACGACGAAAAGAATATCCGCGACATCTTCAACCTGCTCCTCGTGGAGCGGGGCTATACGGTCGAGTGCGCCGTCGATGCGGCTTCCGCCCTAGTCCAGGCCGTTTCGTTCGGCCCCGACGTGCTGCTCCTCGACATGAACCTGCCCGACCGCCCCGGGATCGAGGTCCTCTCGCGGGTGCGCGAGATCCTGCCCCGCTGCCGGACGATCATCATCACCGCCTACGGCACGATCAAGAACGCCGTCGAGGCGACGAAGCTCGGCGCGTTCGCCTATCTCGAGAAACCCGTGGACAACGAGGAGCTGCTCCTGATGATCGCCCGGGCGCTCGAACTCCATCGGCTCGAGGCCGAGGTCGAGGATCTGAAGACCGAGCTCACCTCGCGCTACAGCTTCCAGAACATCGTCGGGACGAGCGGCCGGATGAATTCGGTCTTCCAGATGATGCACAAGGTCGCCCGCGTGGACGGCACCGTCCTCATCACGGGCGAGAGCGGCACGGGCAAGGAACTCGTGGCCCGGGCCATCCACTTCGCCGGGCCGCGCAAGGACGGCCCGTTTGTCGTCGTGAACTGCGGCGCGATCCCGCGCGATCTGATCGAGTCCGAATTCTTCGGGCACAGCAAAGGCGCGTTCACCGACGCCAAGACCGAAACGACCGGTAAGTTCGAGCTGGCCCACAAGGGGACGATCTTCCTCGACGAAATCGGCGACCTGTCGCAGGACGCCCAGGTCAAGCTGCTGCGGGCGCTCGGCGAGCGCGAGATCGTCAAAGTCGGCGGGACGAGGACCATCCCGATCGACGTGCGCGTGATCGCGGCCACCAACAAGCACCTGGACGAGGAGATCAAGAACGGGCGGTTCCGCGAGGACTTGTTCTTCAGGCTGGCCGTGCTGTCGATCCACCTCCCGCCGCTCCGGGACCGGCGCGAGGACATCCCTCTCCTTTGCGAGCATTTCCTCAAGAAATACGGAAATGAGCTGAAGAAGAAGTCCAAGCGGATTTCGGAAAAGGCGTTGGCCCGGATGGGGAATTACGGCTGGCCGGGCAACGTGCGCGAGCTCGAGAACGTGGTCTATGAGGCCATGGTCATGGGAGAGAGCACGGTGCTCGAGGAGAAGGACCTGCCGGCGCGGATCAGGGAAGGGGGAGGATCGGGCGGAGGGGCGGGCGCGGACGCGAATGCGGACGGAGGGGTTCTAGGCGCCGGGTCCGACAGATCCTTCGATTCCGCCGGTCCCGCCGGTCCCGCCGCAACCGCTCAACGCGCCGCCAACGGATCGCTGCGCGGCGCCGCCCAGGCCGCCGCCGAAAACGCCGAGAAAGCGCTCATCGAACGGGCGCTCCGGGACTCGGGCGGCAACCGGACGCTCGCCGCCCGCGCGCTCGGCGTGAGCCGCAAGACCCTCTTCAACAAAATGAAGGCCCTCGGGATATCTAGTCGATCTGGTTCGTCACCGCGAGACTGACGGTCTTGCCTTTGTTGACGAACGTGGCCACCACCATCAGTTTATCCTTCACCGCCTGAAGCATTCCGCCTTCCTCGGTCTTGGACGCCAGCTTGATCTCCCAACCCTTGGCCTTCAACTCTTCGGTATACTTGTCGAACGCCCCTTCCTTGACGCCCTGGAGAGTGATGTTCCAAAGCTTCTTCTCTTCCTGAGCGGAGCGGATGGCGCCCATGATCTTGCCAAACTCAAACTTCGGGACATCGCCGGGAATATCGGCGGGCCATTCCTTCGTCGAGCCGAGCTCGACATCGCCCTCGGCGGTCTTGACCTTGATCGTTCCGTTCTTGAGGTCGACCGTGGCCTGGCCACCCGTCGCCTTCTCGATCATGTTCGCGACGCCCTTTTCGGCCAGCCGTTCGTTCGCCGTCTTGCTCTTGCAGGCCGAGAGACCAAGGACGAGGGCCGCGGCGGCAAACAGGAGGACGGTCGCCCGGAAATTGTGATTATTCATATGGACTCCTTCTCTGGCGGAATGGATTTTATTGTATACCGTTTCCACAGGGTATGGAATAACCTGTCTTTGCGAGCGACCCTTGGGAGCGTGGCAATCGCGGGGTTTGTTCGTCGTCCCGAACGCAGTGAGGGACCCCCTCTGCCTAATCGGAAGCCCCCCCGCATAACCAGAGGAGATCCCTCGGCAAGGCCTCGGGATGACATGGCCCGTCATTCCTTGCTCCTCTTGGGATGACGGGCGATGTCATTTGACCTCCGGAATTGAATTCAATAGGATAATTGGGTATCCGACGTTCGTCTTCGCCGAATCCGCCGAATCAAAGGAGCTCGCTATGAAACATATCGCCCGGAAATCAGTCCTGGTCCTGCTGGCCGTCGCGACGGTTGCGGCCACCCTGTCTCTCGCGGCCGGCCAGGCCGCCGCCCCGAAGGCCTCGCCCCCGGTCCTCGTGACATCGTGCGGCCAGAGCCAGGGCCCGGCCATGTTGAACGTGATCCTGAAGCGGGTCGGCATCGTCTACGAGATCATGCCCCTGGCCACTCCCCAAGACCTCAAGGCCAAGGGCTGCAAGACGCTGATCGTCACCATGGGCGCCAGCCTGAAAGGCATGGGCGCCGCCGGGATCTCGATCGACGACGAACTGAAGCGGATCGCCGACGTGATCGACGCGGCCAAAAAGGCCAAGATCACGGTCATCGGCGCGCACATCGAGGGCATGAAGCGCCGCGCCCAGGGCGCCGACGCGGGCGATACGACCGACGAGCAGAGCATCGACGCGGTCGCCCCCAAATGCGACATCCTGCTGGTCATCAAGGAAGGCAACTCGGACGGCCGCTTCTCAGCTATCTCCACGGGCAAGAAGATCCCCCTGATCGAGGCTGAGAAGAACATGGATTTAGTGAAGGAGCTGGAAAAGCTGCTCAAGTGACGTCGACATAATGCCGCGCGTTACGCGGCATTATGTCGATGTCATCCCGAAGCCTGGCGAGGGATCTCCCTTCGACAGAGAGGGGATTGCCACGCGCCCAAGGGGCGCTCGCAATGACACCTTTTTAAGTCATCCCGAGCATAGCGAGGGATCCCCTCTTCTTTGAAGGAGATTGTTTCGCCACACCGCAAGGGCGGTGCTCCACGCAATGACGATTTACCTCTTGATCGTCACAAATCCCGTAAGCTCCAGGGCTCGGACGTAGTTCTCGATGTCCTTGAGCGCCGGGGCGGCGCTCGGGCGGCCTGCCATTTCGGCGGCGATCGCGTTCCGGATGTCGAGGATGCTCCGCTTCCCATCAAGATAGTTCCGCACCAAGCCTTCCGACCGGCCCAGTATATACGCGGGCGCATCCTTCATGTCCTTCATCGCCGCCGCGAATCCCTGGGCGTCGAACGGCCCTTGCATCTTCGCCGTCCGGACAGGCACGTTCTTGGCGACCCGCATCTCGTCGGCTGTCGGCGGCGCGAGCTTCGCCGGCGCGACGCCTTCTTTCTGGCAACGGTTCTTATACAGCGCTTCGAGGCCCTTGCCGTAGGCGGCCCGCATTTCTCCCAACCCTTTGATTTGGCTGGAGATGACAGCCTCGAGCGCCGCATCACCCCGCCCAAAGAACCGAGCGGAACCCACCGTGTCCTGCTCGTGGGCTATCGCCTGGCCCAAGACGTTGTCCGCATCGCGGTACGCGTCGCTGAGCTTCGCCTTGTCGGCCGCGAGGAGCAGCCCCTCGGCGCGCGCCTTCTGCTCGCCGAGCCGCTCGAACGCCCGGCGCGACACCTCGCCGACGATGGCCTGAGCCTCGTCGGGGCCCGCCCCGGCCATCAACACGGCCGCGGCCGCGCCGATGAACGCCACCCGCTTCAGCTGCGTCGCGTCGGACTTGTCCACGGTGTCGCGGTTCGTGTGGTACCACTGGTCAGGCCAGACGATCATCATGACCGCCGGCACGCGCACGCCGCCCTCGTCGAAAACCACATGGTCGCTGCCTCCCGAATACGGGTCGATGACATAATAGAAAGGGTCGCGCGAACCGTTCGGCGACCAGATGGGCAGGTAGGCTTCGGTCCGCTCGTTGTTGCGTTGCGTCGTCCCGACCCATTCGTAGATGGCGCGCATGACATCGTTCAGGTACGTGCCCATGTACCAGGGCGCCTGGATGAGCTCGAACATGCTCTGATTCTTGATGAGCCCCTCGCCGACCATGTCCTCGTTGATATTGGCGAAGAAGCGCTTGGCGATGTCGGGATACTTTCGGATATAGGCCTGCGTGCCGGAGATTTCGGGCACGAACAGGAAGCGGACGGACCGCTTGAGAGGCGGGATCGCGCCGTCGTCCATGAGCTTCTGGAGGACCCGGGCCGTTTCGAGGATGGCGACGCAGCCGCTGATGTTGTCGTTCGCGCCCTGCTTGGCGAAGCCCTCATAGAGGTGGGCGGTGAAGACGAGCTCTTCGTTTGGAAACTCCTTCCCGGGGATGAGGGCCTCGACCATCTGCTCTTTGTACGGGACCATCTGGGCTTTGGCGATCGCCCGGAGCTCGATCTTGGCCCCGCGTTCGAGCTGGTCGCGGAGATCGTTGCCCTGGCGGGTCGAGATCATGAAGCCAAAGGTCTTCTTCATGGTCTCGGAAGACCGGACCGAGTTCCAACCGACCTCGTCGGGGTCGAATTCGGCGTGGCTCGAGGAGTAGCCGATCAGGCCGAGGGCACCGAACTGCTCGACGGCCATGGCCTGGGCGCCGCCGGGTGAGCCATTGACCAGGACGATCTTGCCTTTGACATCCTTGCCCTCGTAGAACTCCTTGCGGTTGCCCGGCCCGACGTAGATAAGCTCGGCCCTGACGTCGGTCGTCACGCTCCCCGAACAGAGCGAGGCCGCGACTTCCTTGAGGTCGGCGATCTTGCGCTTGTCGGGCTTCGTGATCCAGAGCTCGGCCATCTCCGCGTCCCAAGTCGTCGTCCCGCGCGTCGGCAGGTCGATGATCTGGGAAGCCTTGATGCCGTATTCCTTGAGCTTGGCCAGGATGAATGCCGCGTCGAAGTACCCCTGGGCGTATTCTTCGGGCGGCCGATTGCGGTTGACGCCGGCGATGAAGATCTCGTTCTGGAGAGCCAGGTCCCCGGAGGCCTCATGAATGATCTCCTTTAACAGGGACAGGGGCAGAATCGTCTTGGGCACGCCCTCCGCGGGCTGGGCGGATGCGGCGTGGAATGCGAGCAAGGCCAGTAAGCAAACGAGCAGGGTCTTTTTCATGGGGCCTCCTGAAAGCGGTATTCTATCCCAATTGGCAAATCGGTGTCAGTAAAGGATTACCTGCACCGATTTATCATCCCGAGCGAAGCGAAGGGATCGCATGGGCAGGATGCCATCCCGAGCATAGCGTGTCGTTGAGAGGAGTCCCGCGCCTGAGGGGCGATGAAGCAATCGCCTTCAGCCCACGCGATTGCTTCGTCGCGCCGCCGGAGCGGGGCTCCTCGCAATGACACGCTATGCGCATTGACTCCCGCGGCGTTCGGTGCTATGTTTTTTCCACAAGAAGGGAGTGGGTTGATGTCCCGTCCATCTTTGAGAGGAGAGAACACCATGAAACGAGGAGTCTGGATTTTACTCGCCGCGGGCCTGGCGGTCTTCGCCCTGCAGTCCATCGCCCAGTTCAAGCCGGAGGAAATCACCGACTTCGCCAAGTGGGAAGACTTCCTCGCCACGGCAAAGATCGTCGGCGAGAGGCGGCTGCCCATGAGCGAAGGCGTCACCCAGCCCTATGACCTGACCCTGGAAAAGGACGACGTCACCCGACATGGCGCCTGGAAACCTCTGAGCGGAATCGTCAAAGGCTATAAGGAAAGCTGGACGGCCGAAATTGCCGCCTACCGCCTGAGCAAATATCTCGGCCTGAACATGGTGCCGCCCACGGTGGAACGGGAACACCAGGGGAAAAAGGGCTCCATCCAACTATGGGTGGACTACTGGAAGAACTTGGAGGCCATCACCGCGGATAAGCTCGAGCCGAAGGGAATCCAAATGACCTATTTCATTCGGAAGCTCTGCCTGCAGCGGGCGTTCGACAACCTGATCTCCAACGAGGACCGCCACAAGCGAAACTACCTGATCACCAAAGACTGGCGGATGATCCTCATCGATCATTCCCGAACGTTTCGGACCACTCCGAAATTCACAAAAAACCTGATCTACGACGAGAACTTCAAGGAAGGGAAGAATTTCATCATGGACACCCTTCCCCGGAAGTTTTTCGACATCCTTAAAACCCTGACCGCGGCCTCCGTGCGGGACGTCGTGGGCGATACCCTGACCGACGACGAGATCGCATCGACGATTGCCCGCAAGAACCTCATGGTCGCCTGGATCGAAAAGCATATCAAGGAGATAGGCGAGGCTTACGTCCTTTACGATGAGCCGCAAAAGGGCCAGATCGGAAATCGGTGATGGCGGCCAGGGAGCGGTGACGTGATCGCCGGAAATCGCTGATACGATCCCAATTCAAGAGAATTGGGTCATGTCACCGAATTCCGGCGTCCTCTCTATCTGCAATCTTGGAGTAGCCGGGAATGGGCTCTTGCCCTGTCCCCCGCCTGAGCCGGGAATCCCGCATGGGCATTTGAATTAATTCTCCTTTTCATCTAGAGTATTCCTCCAGAGCGGATGTCCGCCATTCGTTCCGGCTGGAGCACATCCCATGAGCATGACCACCTCGGCGACGATCATCCTGGCGGCCATGGTGGCGGCCTACATCCTGGCGAAAGTCCTCAAGATCTCGACCGAGCTCTCGATGCTGGCCGCCGCGCTCGTCGGCGCCCTCGTCGGCGGGGCCGGCCTTCCGGCCCGGCACATCGTCGAAGGCGCCTTCACCTACCTCGACATCTGCCTGATCTTCGTCACGGCAACTCTGTTCATGAACTTCCTGAAGGAAGCGGGCGGCGTCGCCTTCGTCATCCGCCGGATCCTGGTCCGCTTCCACCGCCACAAGTTCCTGCTGTTCATCCTGCTGGCCGTGCTGATGCTCATCCCCGGGATGCTGACCGGCGCGGGGAGCGTGACGGTGCTCATCGTCGGCGGGCTCGTGGCCAGCGTCCTGACCTACATGGGGATCCCCAAGCCCAAGGCGGCGGCCATCGTCTTCGTCATCGCCGGGCTGAGCGCGGCCGCGCCGCCGGTCAGCCTGTGGGCCATGCTCACCGCCGCGGGGGTCAACATGCCCTACGTCGGCTTCTTCCTGCCGCTCATGATCCCCTGCCTCCTCCTCGCCCTGGCGACGATCTTCATCCTGGGCTGGAAGGCCAAACCGCCCGACCTGGAACAGGTCCTCAAAGAGCTCCCCCCGGCGCCGCCCGGGATGAGCTGGTTCAAGATCGCCCTGCCGTTCCTCCTCTTCTTCGCCCTGGTCGTCGCCGGACGGATCTTCCCGTTCTCCTTTCCGATCATGGGCCTCCCCCTGATGTTCGCCTGCGCGGCGGGCATTACCCTCGCTCAATCGCCCGTGAAGATCGACATTCTGGCGGTGTCCCGCAGGACCGTCCATCAGCTCCTGCCCCTCATCGGGACGCTGACCTGCGTCGGCGTCCTTGTCCAGATCATGACCCTGACCGGGGTGCGGGGCTTGATCGCCATCTCGGTCGTCACCCTGCCGGTGATGGTCGTCATCCTGACCCTGTTCCTGACCCTCCCGGTATCCGAGACCGTCCTGATGTGGGGCGCGGCCCCGGTACTCGGCGTGCCGCTCGTCCTGCTCTTCAACACCATCAACCTCAACCCCGTCATCGCCCTGGCCGGGATGAGCATCATCTGGCCGCTCGGCGACGCCCTCCCGCCCACGGCCATCATCGGGCGGCTGACCGTCGAAACGGTCGGCATGAAGGAAAAATACTCGACGTTCCTGAAATACTGCATCGTCCCGGCCATCCTGATCATCGTCGTCGGGACGCTGATGGTCATCTTCAGCAAGAAGCTGGCCTTCCTGACCGTTTTTTAGGGAAGCGAAGGAGATCGATATGATCATCACCTGGCTTTATTACGTCCTGGTGGCCTACGTGGTCGTCCTCATGGTCTGGAACCTCCTCAAAAGCCGGAAATGGCAGGAGGAGGTCCTTTACGTCGTCGTCCTCCTCCCGTTCGTCCTGCGGCTCCTGAGGCTGAAGTAAGGGGCGGGGAGACGCGATCATGCTTCGCAAAACGATCATCATCGCCCTCGGTCTGGTCCTGGCCGTCTTTTCCGGCCTGTCTTTTTACCGCAGCCGCCATCTGAAAGAGGCGGTCGTGGCCGGGCCGGGCGTCGCCCAGGTCAGGACCCTGGGCGATTATTTCGCTCCGCTCAAGGGCACGGCCAACGACGCCAACGTCTACATCCTCGAAGGCCCGAAGCCCGGCGGAACCGTCCTGGTCCTCGGCGGTTCGCATCCCGAGGAGCCGGCCGCCCGCCTGACCACCTGGATCCTGGCCGAGAACGCGGCCCTCGATCAGGGGCGGCTCATCGTCCTCAACTCGGCCAACCGGAGCGCAAGCACGGTCACCCGGCCGAGCGGCGCTTATCCCGCCGATTACACGATCCCGACGGCCTGGGGCGGGCAGACGTTCCGCATGGGCGACCGCTGGTCGAACCCTCTGGACCAGTGGCCCGACCCCGAGGTCTACATCCACTATCCGTCCAAGCAGAACCTGGCCTACATGGACATCCGGAATTTGAACCGGGACTACCCGGGCCGTCCGAACGGCACTCTGACCGAGAAGACATGCTACGCCCTGATCCAGCTCATCAAGCAGGAGGCCGTCGACATCGCGATCGACCTCCACGAGGCCGAGCTCCAATACCCGGTCATCAGCACGATCGTCGCCCACCCCAAAGGGCTCGACATCGCGGCCAACGCCTCCATGACCCTGTCCGACGAGGAGTTCAAGATCGGGATGGAGAAATCGCCGGCCGAGCTCCGCGGCCTGTCGCACCGCGAGATCGGCGATTACACGAACGCGATCCCGCTCCTCTTCGAGTCTCCCGAGCCGTTCCTCGACGCGACCCGCGGCCGGACGGACGCCAAGCTCCTCCTCGAAGGCAAAGACGACTTCGTCGTCCGGGCCGGGAAGCGCGGACTGCTCTTCGAGAAGATCGACGCGAAGGGCTGGCCGATCGACGTCCGGGTGGGGCGCCATTGCTCGACCCTGATCCAGGTGCTCGCCGTCTGGTCCCTGGACCATGCCGACCGGGCGGTGCTGATGACGAACGTCCCGAAATATGCCGAGATCGTCCAGAAGGGGGTGGGCGCCTTCCTCCATGACCCAGCCAAGGCTGATCCGAAAAAAGTCCATTACGAATGAAACGGGGAGCGCGCCCCCGGCATTAATATAAAGGAGCCGTTTGTCCATGCGCACTTATGAATCGATCTGTCTCGGCGTGCCCGAGATCCTGCTGCCCAAGGCCGGCACAGACCTGGCCAAGTGGGCCGTCATCGCCTGCGACCAATATACCTCGGAGCCCGACTACTGGAGGAAAGCGGCCGACCTCATCGGAAGCGCCCCTTCGACCCTGAACCTCATCTATCCCGAAGTCTTCCTCGGCGAGAAGGACCCCGAGGCGAGGATCACCCAAATCCAGGCGGCGATGCACCGCTACCTGAACCAGGGCCTGTTCGATGCGGCCCCGGGGTTCGTCTATGTCGAGCGGACGGTCGCCGGCCACACCCGCAAGGGCTTGGTGATCGCCCTCGACCTCGAACATTACGATTTCCGGAAAGGCGCGGAAAGCATGATCCGGGCCACGGAGGGGACCATCCTCGACCGCATCCCGCCGCGGGTCAAGATCCGAAAGGGCGCGCTCCTCGAGCTCCCCCACATCATGGTCCTCATCGACGACCCCGGCGACATGGTCCTCGGCCCGCTCACGGCCAACAAGACGAAACTCCCGAAGCTCTACGATTTCGAGCTCATGCTGGGCTCGGGCCGTCTCGCCGGCTACCGCGTCGGGGACGGAGCGCGGGAAAAGGCCGTGGTCAGCGGCCTGCGGACATTGGCCGACCCGGAACATTTCGTCGAAAAGTACGGCCTCAAGCCGGGGACCCCGGTCCTGCTCTACGCCATGGGCGACGGCAACCACTCCCTGGCCACGGCCAAGACGATCTGGGAAACGACCAAGGAGCATGCCGCAGACAGGGCCAAGATCCTGGCCTCTCCCCTCCGCTATGCGCTGGTCGAAATCGTCAACCTCCACGACGACGCCCTGGTCTTCGAGCCGATCCATCGGGTGCTGTTCGACTTGGCCCCGGGCTTCGACCTCCTCACCCGGATGAACGAATTCTATCCCGGCCGCTGCCGGCATCATTCCGTGGCCGGCCTCGAGGAGATGAAGGCCGTCGTGGACGCCCAGAGCAGCGCGCCCCACAAGGTCGGCCTAGTCTCGGCCGCCGGCTGCCTCGTGGCCGAGATTGAAAGGCCGGACGCGAATCTCCCGGTCGGGACGATCCAGAACTGGCTCGACGCGTTCATGAAGGCCCAGGGCGCCCGCGAGATCGACTACGTCCACGGAACGGAGTCTCTCGCCCACCTGGGGACCAAGCCGGGCAATGTCGGGCTCTACCTCCCGGCCATGAAGAAAGAGGAGCTCTTCCGGACGGTCATCCTGGATGGAGCGCTGCCGCGGAAGACGTTCTCCATGGGCGAATCGCATGAAAAACGGTTCTACATGGAGGCCCGGAAGCTCATCTGAAGGACGAAGCGAAAGGAAAAAGACCATGCCACGATCCGGAAGGGAACGAGGCACTTTCAAGAAGGCT
>Ga0315286_10001519_pt1 | contig 21017 bp, 31 predicted proteins | sample YL17G10_0_MG_FD_205038 | JGI IMG/M metagenome (GOLD analysis project Ga0315286, IMG submission 205038) | Sediment microbial communities from Yellowstone Lake, YNP, Wyoming, USA - YL17G10_0 | ecosystem: Environmental > Aquatic > Freshwater > Lake > Sediment | place: USA: Wyoming | collected... | reverse complement strand
TGTTATTGGTATAATGATTATATTTGCCCTCATTATAATTATTCAATCTTTCTCATTATATTCAATAAGGGTGGCGTTTGAAAAAGATAGCAATCTAAAATCCATACAGATTCAAAGGTTAGATGCCGGTATTAGTTTTGAGACTAAACGCAGGCAGTTTCTTATTATAGCCCGGGATTCCATCTTAAAAAAGCACAACCCGGAACTCTCCAATGATGAGGCCTATAATATGGCCGAATACACACTTTATATTTGTGAAAAATAGACCCGGTTTTATTTTTTGCAATCGGTAGACAAGAGAGTAGGTTTAGTTCTAATGCTATAAGTTCTAAGGGTGCAAAAGGAATGTACCAAATATTTCCTCTTACGGCACGTTTGCTTTGCGCGTCCATGGGGATGGAATATAACGAACAAATGTTATTTGATTTAAAAACCAATATGGAAATGGCTGGAAAACTTATGAGTTTTTTAAAAGCCGAATATAATGATATGGACCTAATTCTTATAGGATATAATGCTGGGCCATTCTGGGCCGACTGGCACAGAAAAAGCAAGGTAACCCTGCCGGACGAAACAAAAGATTACTTGGTTCGTGTGCGTGCATATTATAATGAATTTAGCAAGTTATTAACCTGTTATTTGCCAGGGAGTATATCAAACGGATGAACGTAGAAATTTCTTCTGAGATGCACAAAGGGGATAACTATATTAGATTTAAAGTAAATGCCCACGACATAGTGGGGCATGATTCACATATTTTATTCACCGCAGGAATATGCCTTATTGAAACACATAAGGTCATATTTGATTTTTCATTGGTCCATAATGCAAACAGCTCCTTTCTAGATGCCCTGGTAAAAATAACAAAGAGGGATAAAAAAGGACATGCCCTCTTTATCTTTTCCAGCCATTTATTTAAAATTGTTTCTTTATGTGGACTTCATAAGGTTATTAAAATTATAAATTAATGGAAACAATAAAAGGAAAAATATCCAGGGTCATTTTCTGCAATGAAGAAACCGGATATAAAGTATTAAAAGTTAATACTGTAGACGGTTCCTCATCTATAGTAACAGGTGAGTTTGGCCCAGAAATCATTCCAGGGTCTGTTGCTGATTTCCACGGAGATTTTAGAACAACCAAACACGGATATCAATTTAAGACCAAAACCTATACTGTTAACTTTGATGCCGGCGAGATGGCTAGTATAAAATTGTTTATTGATACCATAGCTCCCAACATAGGACCGGAACGGTCCAATCTAATCGTCAGCTATTTTGGAAAGGATACGATAGATATCCTTGACAAGGAACCACATAGACTTTCTGAGATAACCGGCATAGGAGAAAAATTATCGTCTGTAATAGCTGGGGCATGGGTAGAAAATAGAGAGAAATGGAAAGAGGAACGTCAACAGTATTCTTTAAGAGCTTTTTTAAATTCTCTCGGAATTAAGGAACGTCGTGTTAAGCGGGTTTTATCCCATTTCGGTGGTGGTCTCTATGCTGAAGAAAAAATAAGAGAAAACCCCTATGTGTTATGTGATATTGAGGGATTTGGATTTACTACAGCAGACCATATAGCTAAACAGGTTGGCCTTCCGGATGATTCAGAACTGCGGTTTAGAGCTTTTGTCGTATATGCCTGTGAGGTAATTTGTCCATCTTTTGGACACTTATACCTTGAAAGACAGAATGTTCTGGGATATACCAAACAGTATTGTACAGATAACGCCACGGTCTTTCTCGGAAGGGATGTAACCGAAGAAGACCTGGACGAGACCCTAAAATTTCTCTCTAATGAAAAAAAGATTGTCGTTGAAGGCACCACAATATATTCTAAATCCTGTTATGACTTTGAAAAGAAGTCTGCCATCAGGCTCTCATCAATAATGTCAAAGGAATCAGACCTTATACTCTTAACCCACGATGATGTGAAAAAGCATATTGAGGTTTTTGAAAAAGAAAATAGAGTAACCTTAAGTGACAGGCAGAAAGATGCCCTATATGATTTTGTTGATAAAAAAGTGTTTGTTATTACGGGGAGCCCGGGGACCGGAAAAACCACTATTCTACGAGCGATTGTAGGTCTTATAAAAAAACTTCAACTAAATATGACCTGTATGACTCCCACAGGAATATCAGCAAAAAAACTTGCTACTACGGTAGGCTATGATGCCTACACGATACACCGAAGACTCGGTTTCAGGGGAGGATACTGGACACATAATGAATCAAATCCGTTTGAAACTGATGTGATAATAATCGACGAAGCGAGCATGATAGACCAGGAGGTCATGTATCGAATGCTCTGTGCTCTAAAGGACCGGGTACACATAATATTTGTTGGTGATGACAACCAGCTCCCGTCTGTCGGAGCTGGAAATGTCTTAAGGGAAATAGTTAATTGTGGATATGTACCCGTTGTTAGACTGGAGCAGATATTCAGACAGAATGAGGCATCAGATATAATAAAAGTCGCCCATAATATAAAAAACGGGAATACCGATTTAAGTATGTTTAAATCAGACCCGTCTGCAGATGTATTTTTCATGCGTGAACAGAACCCGGACACCGTTGAGTCCATTATTGTGGCTATGGCTCAACGGTTTAAAAGGGACAAAAAGCTGTTTCAGATAATAACACCCAGGAATCAGGGTCCAGCATCAGTTCATACTCTTAACAATGTCCTTCAACAGGTTTTAAATCCTCCCTCCTTCGATTTAGAGGAAATGAAATGTTATGATTGTACCCTTAGAAAAGGAGATAGGGTCATAGTCCGTAAAAATGATTACGAAAAGGGGATATTCAACGGGGATATTGGTAAGATATTGAATATAGGAGGAGGTTTCATATTAATTGAAATCGATGAAAGACTTGTCCAACTGACCGTCGAGGAAGTAGAAGAAAAAATAAAATTAGCATATAGCATTACAATCCACCGGGCGCAGGGACTCGAGTATCCATATATTATCATACCCTTTATAAATCAGCACGGAAAAAATTTATTACAACGCAATCTCCTATATACTGCTTTAACCAGAGCAAAAGAAAAGGCTATCATTATAGGTCATGGTTCAGCTATAGAAAGAGCAATCAATAACGCTAGCGTTGCTAGAAGAAACACAAAATTAGGAGAACGAATAGGCCAATGCTTACTCCTGAAACAAAACGGTTCTTCGCCGATACCGCTAGAGGAGTCAGTAAGCTCTCAGGATGCCCCCAAAAACACGGAGCAGTCCTCGTTAGGGGGCTTAATATCTTGTCTTACGGCTTTAACCGAAGAATAATAAAGGATTCTGACAATCCTTTATGGGAAGTTTCTGCTATTTCTGATGCCCTTTATGGAGCCCGGGATAGGGACATTACTGGGGCAGTCCTTTTTTCAACAAAATTTCCATCTTTGGAAGACATGAGAATGGTGTCCGCTGTCGGAATTAATAGTGTTTATTTCTTCGGCGAGGTGAATGACACTGGTTCGGTTGCTCTTGTAAATGCTATGGCTGATAATTCTATTCCATTGGAATTGGTGAAGTTAGAATGAAATAAAAAATTATCTTTAATAATGTCTTAAGGATAATTATCATTAGGTATATGCTTCAAGAACGAAAAAATAACATGTATGACCGTCTTCTGGGCATAAAAATGTCCATCGAGATACAGACTGTACCAAACCCCAGGTATATCAATGAGAAGATAGGTGAGTGCAGAAGGTACATTGAAGAAGTGGAAAAGTTTATGTTTGAGGTATCCAAAGAAATTTCAGTCATTCAACAGTCCCTTAATAACTCCTCGGCAGAATATGAAACTAAGAAAGAAACCCTATTAACTAAAAATGACGACATAAAAGGACTCCCCAGCATAAAAGACAGAGAAGCCAAAGCTAACTCTTTCTTAAAAGAAGAAACTGATAGAATCCGCGGATATCAGAATGAAGCGAATGACCTTAATAATCTCTTAAGGGCTATTAATCTTAAGATGAAAAATTTAAATGGGGCTAATGCCGACATAAAAATGCAGCTACGTATAATGGAAGCGCAAATAAAACTAAATGCAGGCCCAGGAACTGATTCAGCTATGCAGAGTTTAATGGAGGAAATAGGGAAAAGCAGGATAACTAAAGACATGTTCGAGGGAGCAAATACATCCATAGAAGAAACCAATGTCGAGGATCCTACGCAGCCCTTGGATGTAAAGTCCATGCTTAAAAATGAAAACATTCCTGAACCGGAATCCGAGGAAGATACAGAAGATGAACCCGAGGAAACAGTGGAAACATTAGAGAGTCCCACATGGAGCTCTTTTAATGGGCCAACATGGGGGGATGTAAAAGAAGAAATTCAGGAAGAATCAACCCCCATCGACCTAGACAAGGTTATAGGAGGAGAAATTAAACCCACAGAGAGTAAAGGAGGTACAGAGCCACAAAAAGAAACCGTCATACAAACTACAAACCTAACTGCGACCCAGAACGTGGATGTTGGGATAGAACTACAAAAATCTGGAAAAAACCAAATAGATATTAATGATCTTTTGGATAACCTCACAAAATAAAAGGAGTTACTATGGCAGAAGCAGGAAAAGGAATTGAAACTTTTGGGTTTGATAATGAAGAGATACGAGGTGGTATATATGAGAAGTTTAAAGGCAAAAAAGGACAGATAGACCGTTGCGCCATCGTTTATACAGACCCCAAAGCCATGTTTGCCGGCACGAAGGTCCATTTTAAAGAAAGATTTTTTCTTTGCAAAAAGGGAAAATGCTGTGAAGTATGCGGACCAGCCAAGTGGCGCGTCGGGTCAGTTATTGTGAAATATGGAACGGATAAGCAAGGTAATCCCAAGAAGCCACTTGCCTATGAGCTTTATCCGTGGATATTCTCGGAACAGACCTATATTAAGTTAAAAGGAGTCAACAGTGAGTTTCCCCTTGCCACACACGATATCAAGATATCATGCACGAACGAAGAGTATCAACACCTTGATATCGTTCCATGCAGTGAGTCTATATGGACTCATGAGTCCCTAAGGGACCAGGTCTTGACCTCCGCCAAGCCAATATGGGAATACATAAAAAAGGGTATCGCCAGCGACCTTTCCGTTGAGGAAATAAACGACCTCCTTGGAATGTCCCAGGCAGCGTCCGCTGACCCAACGTCGAAACTTGACCTGGACAGCGTTCTGGATAAAATGGCATAGGCTTACCCAGTTTAAGGGCGGGGGTGAAAGGTTAATGGATTGTCCGAAGCACTAATTCCCCCGCCCTATTTCTGAGTTCTATAACCACCACCATGCCAATTATAGGTTTAGACCCATCACTCACCCATTTTGGGTGGGTAATAATGGACGAAAATAAATCCGGTAAGGATTCTATGATGGAGTTTGGTACGTTTACTACCGATACCGGAGATGGTCTACGGATTCAGAGGATGATAATGCAAAGAGAAAGGATCAAAAATATTTTACAAGATAAAAACATCAGGTTTGTATCCATGGAAGCGCCCTATTTCCAGGACTTCAATACTGAACTTCTTTTTGCTCTGAACCAATTTATACACGAAGTTTTTCTGAGCCTACAATGTTTTGTGGTTTATTTTCAACCCAAAGTCCTGAAAAAATACGCAATACCAAATATGAGGGCTGATGAAATAACAAAACATCATATGATACACCAGGCCAAGACAGAACTTGACCGGCACGGAAAACGGTTCTCGGAGCATGTGGCCGATGCATATTTCACGGCCAAAGTTGGATTACGTTTTTACCAATGGCATATCATGAAATCTATTAAAGACAGTGACCTTTCAGAATGGGAACTTGATTACTTCTGTGGAAAGCACACGTTTATCAAAGGGGAAAAGAAAGGAATTACAGAATATTACGGACTTATATATAGAGAAAATGACCAATTTTTTGATTACAGAAAACAAAATAGAAATACAAAAATAATACAGGAGGAAATATGGCAGAAAAAATTATGACTCCAGAAGAATATTACAAAAAAGTTTCTAAAGAGGATAAAGATGCTATCCTCGATATGAACAAAAGAAAGAAGCTCGAGTTCATACCTACCGGGTCATGGGTTATCAATTCACTTATCGGTGATGGAACCCTTACTGGGAAGCCGGGGGGCCTGCCCAGGGGGCATATCGTTGAGGTATTCGGGGATGAGTCCTCCGGAAAGACTACTTTCGCTCTAAGTGCATGCAGGCAGGTACAGGAAATGGGAGGATTACCCATTTATTTGGATTTTGAACAGACCTTTCATCCTATCTATGCAGAAAAAGTGGGTCTCAACCTGGATAGCAAAAAGTTCATGGTAATCCAACCAAAGCATTTTCAGCACGGGGCGAGGATAATACACGATACACTGGCCATGAAACCTCATTTGATAGTTTGCGATAGTGTTTCGGCCATGTTACCAAAACAGTTCCTGGAAGGAGAAATAGATGAGGGGCAGAGAATTGGACTTCAGGCCCAGCTCATGTCGGGAATGCTCAGCTACATCAGTAAATTTTTGAATGATGCAAACGTCTGCTTATTATTCACCAATCAGATGCGTAAGGTCATTAAAAAGAGCAAATTTGAAACGGGTCCGGATGAGGAATCCAGCGGCGGATGGGCGCTTAAGTTTTACTCCTCGGTCAGGCTGAAGCTCAGGAAGAGCACCGTGGAAAAGGTCGATGTGAAGAGCAAGGTAACTGGTAAAAAGGGTCAGGAACCGATTAACGTCATGGTAAAAGCCACCGTGGTTAAGAATAAAATAGACAAGCCTTATTACTCAGCGCCGGTCTATATCCGATTTGGAGAGGGATTTGATAATATCCTTTCAGTAATGGAACTTGCCATTAACACCAACGTCATAAAAAAAGCCGGGGCATTCCTAACCTTTGGGGACACGGTTAAGGTGCAGGGCAAGGAGCAGATGTGGAAACTTCTGCATGACGACCATAAGATATGGGGTCAGTTAAAAGATAGTTTAGTTCTCATGCAGGACGAACAGGCCAAGGATGACTATTCCAAATTCAACGAGGCCGTAGAGAGCGGTAAAGAAGATGCTATGGGAGGTGTACTCGATAATATTGCATCGTCTTTCATAGAAAAAGAAGCCGAAAAGAAAATAAAGAAGACTAAAAAGGACGCCGAATGATTGTACTTAAAGCGTATAGGATTAAAACGATAAGATATAGCAAATACGGGGAAGAACTAGCGGATGATGATTCTATCGGATTGATGGCCAATATCATGAGAGATGGGTCAACAAAAGAAAAAGAAATACTCATATATACATCAGCTGGAGAAACAAAAGAAGAAGCACAGAAGTCCTTGGATAACTATCTGAAATCCATCGATTTTTGCTATAATCTTTCTCGGATAGAAGAGGTTTCTCAATGACCAATGTCCGGATTAGAAATTTCCAAAGTATTGGGGATGTTGAACTTGCAATAGATGGGTTTACCGTAGTTGTAGGTAAGAGTGACATCGGAAAGAGTGCCGTTATCAGGTCGATTGATGCTGCTCTCTCTAATCAGTCAGGAGATGCTTTCATTCGTCGCGGGCAGACCCATACTATGGTTACCATCAATTACCGGGACATGGCAGTTGAATGGAAAAAAGGGGATACATCCTCTTATAAAATAAATGGGGAATCCTTCACCAGGTTAAATCGAGCTATTCCAAAACCCCTTCTGGATGCCGGGTTCACCAAATTAGAAGTTGGGGACCAAAAAATAAACCCTTTGGTGGCCCCCCAATTCGACCCTCTTTTCCTCCTCGACAAGCCGGGGTCTGTGATTACAGAAGTCCTATCAACGCTATATAAGCTCAATATACTTAGTTCAGCGGATGATAAATGCCAGAAAGAGCTTAAATTGGCTAAGTCATTATTAAAAACCAGGGAACTGGACCTGGCAGGGTTACAAGAAAAACTCAAATCCTATAAAGATTTTGAGGGTATAAAAGAATCCATTAAACTCCTGGCAGAAATGGAAAAAGAGTCTGCATCTCTTAAGAAAACCATAGAAGAAATTGAAAATTATGAAAGGGTACTTCAGGAATCTTCAACAAGGCTAAAAAAATTATCCGGCATATCATCCGTGGAAATCCCTGATACTAGGATGTTGTCCGATTCCATCGAAACTGTTAAATGGTTATCAGAAAAAACGGACCTTTTTCATAAACTCATTAGTTCAGTAAAAACACTCAGGGATTCTTCAACAGTTGAGATTCCATCATATGAAGAAATGAGCACCTCTATTGAAGTACTAAAACAAATGGTTTCATGGGAGTCATCAATAAAGGGGCATACCAGTACAATAGAAAAATTAAATTCCATGCCCTCATCTGAAGATATATCCCTGTTATTAAAATCTTCCGGAGATATTGGAAAAGTATCCGAATCAGTTTTTGTTATTTCAAAGATTGAAGAAGAACTAACATCTGTAGCGACTGTAACCAAGTCTGCCCGGGATGAACTCAGAAAAGTAGAGTCTGAATTATCAACAGCACAGGAAGAAGAAAAGAAAGAGAAAGAACTATTAGGGGGATTATGCCCAGTTTGTGGTAAAACATTATGATTGACTTCACATTTATAACGGCAAATGATATTCATGTAAGTGACAATGGACCCAGGTCGCGTATTGATGACTTTAAATCTACGGTTATGGGGAAGATATCCCAAATAAGGGCAGTCTGTACAAAATTGAAAGCCGACGCTTTACTTCTTACAGGTGACCTTTATAATCTTAAGAATCCTGCACGCAACAGCCACAGACTTAATCAGGAGCTCATAAAAGAATTTAGACAGTTTTCATGCCCTATCCTGATGATAGAGGGGAATCATGACCTTACAGCTAATCGGTTAGATAGCCTTAGTGAGCAGCCCCTGGGAGTTCTTTTTGCTGATGGAACATTAAAACAACTACGGCATGAAGTAATAGAGAAAACGAAAGAAAAAATATCTATTGTAGGAGTTCCATATATTGATGGCATGGATATTACTAAACTTGAACTTCCCGATAAAGAAGATTGCATCTGTCAGATTTGTTTGATGCATTTATACGCTGGGTCGAAAGCTGGGATGCTGTTCAAGGAGCGCCTGTACGGATATGAGGAACTTTCCAAACTCAATGCCGACATTTTTGTCCTAGGCCATTACCATATTGACCAGGGAATACAACAGGTCATGGGGAAATATTTTATAAACATAGGGTCAATCACCAGAGGTACCCTATCCGAAGAGGATATAAATCACCATCCTCAGGTTGGGCTGATAAAGATATCCGTGGATGATTTTGGAAACCCCTCTTATGATTTGAAATCTATAAAATTAAAGATAAGACCCGCTTCGGAAGTATTCGACCTTACACGTAGGGAAAAAGAAAACAAGGAAAATCAGGAAATACAGGTTTTTGTTGAAAAATTAGCCGCAGAACTGACAAATAAATCCATCTCTCAAAATAAAAGTATTGAGGATGTACTTAATAGCATGGACATGGCTAAAACAGTCCGGGATAGAGTCATGTATTTTATAAATGAGGCCGTGGCTGAAATAAAAATTAAATGAAATTAAATCCTCATTCCTATCAGGCCTACATGGAGTGCCCTAAAAAGTACTACATGGAGTATGTAATAAAACAACCCCGCACTGTTCCACAGAATGATTATTTTACTTTGTATGGCAGGCTAGTAGAAAAATTCTTTACAATGTTCTGCAACATATGGAGATTCAAAACTCCTTATCTGTTTCCAGAAATAATAAAAGAACGATTAGAAGTTTTATGGAACGGAATCATAGAATCCAGTGTTATAGACTGGTCAGTTCCTTATGCTAAATTAACCAAGGATGATATTTTTGCCAAGGCCTGGGGGGATATTTGTGCTATCATGGATTCCCAGAATCAGAATTATTTTCTTAACACGAAATCAGAGGTTGAAATAACAGTATCATTAAAAGAAGGCGATATAATAAACGGACGGTTGGATTTCATACATAAGGATCCCCTCGGGACATCTATTTCCATTATTGACGGAAAGGGGACTAATAAACTCGGGAAAAATGTCAAAATGTCCCAGCTCCTATTTTATGCCCTTCTATATTATTTCCATTACAAGGTATTGCCGGCAGAGTTGGGGTTTTTTTATTACCAATTCAATTCTTTACACCTGATTCCATTCAATTTGAATATTATAAATGGGTTCAGAATCCAGCTATCCTGTGATATAAAACGTATCAAAGCTGATTCCTCCTATACTCCCACTCCAAGCCCTAAGTCTTGCAAATATTGCGGTTATAATAACAGGTGCAATGACTATATGGTTATGAAAGCAAAACGAGCTAAACCCTCTAAATTGCAGGAGTTACAGGGGGATGGAGTTATCCAGTTTGGGTTTTAAAAAATATTTGTTTAATCTAACAGAAACATTTTGAATCATTTACAAAAGGAATAACAAAATATGGAAGGTCAAAGGTACATCCAGGTCAAAGAGCGCATTAACAACCTGAGCACTAAAAAAATAAGACTGGAGGAACGATTCAAGGCCGAAAGGGAAAAGTTGGAAAAGCTCCTGAAGGAAATAACGGACAAGGGGTACGACCCTAAGAAGTTACCAGAGATAAGGGCTGAGAAAGAGAAACAGTTAAAAGAACTATTGGATGATTTGGAAAAGAAAACAAAGGAAGCAGAAGAAAAACTTAATACAATAGAGGTATAATATGATAGAATTTGTATCAAAATCAGAGGAACTCAAAAAGGCATTCTCCGTTGTATCAATGGCTACGGAAGAGGGAGCAACTGAAACCATAGGTGGACACGCCCTCTTTGTTATTAAAAATAACCAGTTGAGTCTTTGTGCTACAGATAAAGACAAGATGTCTATGGTAACAATAGCTATAACTGGAACTGATGACTCCGATGTTCGATTCACTTCTGACCCGAAGAAAATTTTGGCCCTAATAAATAGTTCTGATTCAGACAACATACGGTTCATGTACGATACTGAATCCAAGACATTGAATGTTTTCGCGTCCGAGGATAAGGATTCTTATCTGTCTTTTGCATCTTTCAGCCCCGAAGAATTTTTAACATTTGATAGCGAATTTACATCCTCAAAAGAAGTAAAGACGGTCAATGCCGGTGTTTTCCTTAGCGGAATCAAATTCTCACAGGGATTCCTCCCCAGTGATGAAAACAAAAAGTTCTCCAATATGTTCATAACCAAGGGTGTCATGTATAGCTCGAATGGGTCTAACCGGGTCGGTGCTTTTGAAAGCCCTGAATTGACCGGCATAGCATCAATGGTTTTTCGTAAAGCTATGCTTGCCCCTATCGCCAATCTCATTGATAAGACCAACATAACCGATTTGATTATCCGGGAAACCGAAAAAATAATAGTCCTATTTTCTGATGATGGCAAGTACGCGTTTGGATTCAGAAAATCGCTTGTTGAGCCCCCAAAATTTCCGGTCTCCATGGAAATTCCCTCTTTCCCTGCCATAAGCATCGACCGGAATATCCTGATGAAGAAACTTACTCGTCTATCAATAACATCTCCCGGAGAAATGGCTGTAAAATTCACGGCAGAAAACGAGGCCCTCTCTATGAATACCGTTACGGACAGGAAATCCCTTGAGAATATGCCCTATAGAAAGGTATCTGCTGTAGATAGGTTGGAGTTTTCATTTGAATGTAAACTCCTGAAAACATGCCTCGGTCTGTTTCAAACCCCAACAGTGGACTTTTACATTGATAAATCCCGCTGTACTTTGTGGAGCTCAGCCGAGCTGGAAATGGCTGAAAAGGATAAAAAGGAACCAGTCAGAAAACCTTTTAAGGCCATAGCACTAGTCAGCCAGGCCAGAATAGCATAACTGGGCGTCCAATGACAATAACTGAATTACAACGAAAATCTGACCAAATCGAAGGATTCATATTAGCTCTTAGGAACAGGGAATCTGAATTGCATAAGGAAATAGGCACTCTTAGGTCAGGATTGGACATAGATATCAAGGCTAGTACCGTTTTAAAGCATCTGCTCGACCATATGGTAAAAGATGAAATAGAAAAGATGGCCGGCTTGATTACCTATGGGTTAAAAACAATTTTTGATGACCAAAATCTGAGCTTCATTCCGGTCATAACAAAAAAGAATGAAAAAATGCATATTGAACTCAGGACTAAACGGGACAATATTGAGGGCAATATGGATTCATTCGGCGGAAGCGTTGCAGTTATTGAAAGTTTTCTTCTTAGGGTCCTGTGCATGCTAAAATTAAATCTTGCGAAATTAATGCTTCTCGATGAAACCTTCGCCCCCGTCAGCGAAGAATATATTTCCAATACAAGTAAAATGGTAAGTGAAATATCTAGGAAACTGGGAATCGACATTCTGCTTGTAACGCATCAGAAAGGATTTATGGATAATGCAGACCACGTATATAGGGCATCAGAATCAGATAAGGGCTTGGTAATGGAGAAAATAAGATGACCACTAATAATAAAACAGTAACGACATTCATGCAAGTAGACCTCCAGAATTTATTTTTTGAGGCCAGAAATAAGGGGCAAAAGATAGATTTTGAGAAAATATGGGTATATTTCAATGACAGGGATACTGAATTCCTTACAGATGCAGTCGTCTACATGATACGCAGTGAGGATTTTGACAGCAGCAAATTTGAATCCAAACTGAAATCTATAGGCTACAACTTGAAAATAAAGAACGCCATAAAAACCTTTAAAAATAACCGTCCTATCTACCGGCAAACTAACCATGATGTAGCCATAGCCGTGGACTGCCTGGACAGAGTATCTTCATTCGACAAATGGATTTTGATGTCCGGTGATGGAGATTTCGTCGACATCTGCAGAAGTCTGAAACAAAAAGGCAAGAAAATAGAAATATGGAGTTTCAAAGAGTGCTATAACTCGCTGCTCGAGCCTTACGCCGATAAAATGCACTTCATTGATGATGCATTTTTTTATAAAAAGCCAAAAATAAGTGTATTTGGTTTTCACTGGGGTGATGGGATAACAAACGAAAAGAATGGAGAAAAAGAGTGAGGAGTCCAGGAGCTGTATATAGAAAATTAAAAGAAGTAAAGTACTTTCACTTCATAGACCTGTATAAGAGGGTTATGAAAAGGGTACCAAGTAACTGTAAATATAATTACCAATACAGGGTTATCGGTGATGGGGGAATAGAAAAGGAAATAAGATTATGTCTTTTGCATCAGCCAGAAGTAGATATTAAAAATGGGGTGTTTCCTCATCTGGTTGATATTTGCGAGGAAGCACATCAAGTGAGTCATTGCAATGGATTCATTCCAAAATATAATAAAGAGGGAGTCAAAAAATTATTTGAAGAAGCACTCTGTAATAAGAATATCAGGGAGAAAAAATATCCCGATATCTGCGCTCTGGAATGGGTACTAGAGAGGTCCGTTGTTGGAGTTGTCCCCCTTACATGGATACAACAACTTTTCTATAAAATAAAAAAATTAATAAGGAGGTCGTCCCTATGAATACCACAAAATTAGAGCTCTGCAACAGAGTAGCCAAGAGGCTGACAGAAACTCCAGTACCGGTTGGGTACCTTAAACCGGTACTGGAAACTTTTCTGGACGAAATACTAAATGTGCTTTCAGAAGGAAGACGTATAGAAATTCGTGGGTTTGGCTCTTTTAAAACAAAAAGCCGCAAGACCCGGATTGGAAGGAACCCTAGAACAGGTGATACGGTACAGATACCAGCCTATACTGCCCCTGCATTTAAGTTTTCCAGAGATGCCATGAAAATATTCTCGGATAAAATAGGTAAGCAAAAAAAATTCGTAAAGAAAGAAACAATAAAAGCACAACCCATTCAAAATACTATAGATACAATTAAGGCTGCTGAGAGTTTCTCCGTATAACTATCCTACCGAAGTTCTATATCCTTGGGGGTTTTCTTTATAAGAAGCCCCCTTTTCATTTTTAATGGCCATTTTATGTAATAAAGTATTAATTATTGCCCTTGTATACAGGAATAACCACACCCTCATATACGAGTATCGACTATTTATGAAGATAACCATAGAACAATGCTCTTCTTTAAACATAAGTACTCTTCAAAAAGCAATACGCCGAACCATTGACCGGGATTATCCTGATTCAAGAGAAGAAGAAATATTCGTTTTTACGGAAAGGGAACTTAAAAAATTCACCACGAACAATCAAAATTTTGAATATTCATACATAAAGAATATCCTAGGGGGTTATCGGTGGTTTTTCATCTGTCCAAGATGTAGCGACCGAGTTGGTAAATTATTTCTCCCGCCCGAGGGTGTATCTATGGAGCGGAAATACCTCTGTAAAAAATGTCATAAAATTAAAAATCAGTCCGTTACAATGGGGTCAAACAAAATATATAGAATGGTCATAAAGCCCCTTAAAAAGCTCAGAAATATAGAAAACAGGATAAATAAAGGTTACCTACCTAATGATAAGATACAGGTCCTCCTGAATCAGCATGAGACCATAGAAAAAGATCTAAAAACAAGCCTCGAATACAAACTATACCTTTTTAAGAAAAAACACGGACTCCTAAAATTATAACACGGACTCCTAAAATTATCGTCAACTACCCACGACTAAAGTCGTGGGCTTGCACCTGGCCCTGCAAGACATACGCTTACGCGTAAGTCTTGCATCCGATGCAATAGGCCCATTGACTGGGGCCCTCTGAGATATGACTTTCGACGCATTAATATCGGCAGGCTCTGCATGCCCACATCTAATGCATCGGTTGCGTATGCCTTTGAGTTCCTCAAGGGCTAACGCAGACCTCGTGCCTTTAGCTTTCTGTACTACTGACCTGGATATACAATGATTAACATCTTTTGTAAATCTATGTTCTTTCCCGGACAACCTTTTAAGGTGTCTCCGAGAAGACTTACTGCCCCGGGACTGAAGTCCTGCTCTGAGTATAGCGTACCGTTTACGGGTTTGCTGCACTTCGGAGCCGGACCAAACAGTGCCTGTGGAATCGGTAGCAATATTTTTGATACCAAGATCCAGTCCGAGGACTTTTTTAGTAGATTGTATAGGGTGCTCAATATTATCAATAGTGACTACCAAATAAAATCTATTTGTAGGGCGGTCATAAATAAGGTCAGACTCTCCGGTATCGGAAAGTTTGACTCCATTAAGTTTCTGAAGTTGATATTGACCAAGGGTCATAGGTACTTTAATCCTTTGGTTCCAGAGTCTGAATTTGACCGAGTCTTGGCCGCAGAAGGTACGGATACGGTCATCAAAAGGGATAGCAGAGGTTTTTTTAAACCAGTGCATTTCCTGTTTCTCAGTTTTATAAGAACCAGAGACTACGGATAGCTCGGATAAGGAGTTGGGCTGGGATTCCGGTACTTTCCCTAAGTTGGTGGTAAACCAACTTTTGGATTGGCCATTTACCGAAGGTTTGGGAATGAAAGACAGTTTGGGAGATGTTATTACAGGCATGGTTAAAGAGCATCATGGGCTTCCTCTCGTGGGGTCTCGTGAAAATTAAGGACCCCGAAAGCGCCTCCGCTGAAGCTATTTATTTTTTGGTCCTACACTCATATCTTCTCCAGAAACCAGACTTTAAAAATTACTATGAAATGCTGGTGGATCATTATATTAAGCATCCCAAGTCTCTCCAAATTCTGACAAAGAATGACCTCCTGAGATTAAAAAGAATACAGGACGATGTAATCAATAATAAATATTCTTTATTTTCTGGTAATTTGAACTTTAATAGTGACCTACCAGAATTTAAAAAAGAAAAGAACAACATAAAACATGCAGAACTATGTAATAAAATAGTGGATGACAAGAAGATTCTGGAGGCCCTTATAGGCCCAATAAATTTTTTATCCAGGGAATATCCAACACCCTTCGGACCTATAGATATCGTAGCCCAATCTGATGATACTGTTTTCGTGATTGAGATTAAAACATCCACGGCTGACCATTCTATAATCGGTCAGGTAATGAAATATTATATAGCTCTGTCTTTAAAATTAATTATAAGGCAATATGATGACGTAAAGATGATAACTCTATGCCCTGGGTATGATAAAACGTCCTACTTTGGCTTAAAACAGGTTGGAGCACGGCCACTCATAATTAATGCAACTAGTTTAGAAATCAATGAGTTGAAAATGGAATAATAATGTCTTAATTTTATCCTTAATTGAACTATGAAAAAAATAGCCATTCGCCTGAGAATACATCCCCCCAAAAGAAGAACTCCTCAGCAACGTATCCATTCTAGGCTTTATTATCGTAAGAATAGAGCCAGAATACGGATGCAGAGAAGGAGATACCTCAGGATTCACAGGTCTCTCATCAAGCATAGAAAAATGTTTATGCGTTATAAGCCGACGTGGTTCAAAAAACCTAAACAAATTAAGAAACCGAAGAAAATAAAAATCTCCATCCCTAAATTTATGGGTCATAGACCTAAAAAGCCCTCATTACCGGGTACTAGAAAATTTAAGCCTATCCGCAAGCATAAATTTTAGATTCTACCAACTTTACATTCATCCTCAAAACGCGTATCATCTTAACCATGGATAAGAAAGGAAACTTTATGGCCATGGATAAAGAACGCTTTGAGTTCTACAGGAAATGGTTTAAGACCTTATTAGTGACAGAGTTCTTAAACTTAAGTCTTAAACAGCAAGAAAAATTCCTGATACTGGCAGACAAATTTTTAAAAGACTGCCGTAGGGTCCATGATGATGCTAAGAAAATAATGGAGAAAACTATAGAAATATTGGTTACTGGTATTTTATCCCCGGATAATAAAGCCGAGAATTATATAGTGGTCGGACAGACTTCTGAATCAGAAATAAGGATAGGGTACCCATCCTCTATCAAAAAGCCGGCTGTGGGAGATACCCTCACCCATATAGTATTTAGTATTGATGGAGAAACATGGTATTCTTCTAAAGAAGAACTTATAACCGGGAGAAAAAAATGAGACCTTCATGGTATCTTTCAAAAGTCAAAGAAAAAGAGAACAAAGACTGGACTACACCCGAAATGGTCAGGGTATACACTTTACGGGTTAATGACCAGGTACCAGTTAAAGAAGTAGCTGAAATGCTTAAAGTAACCGATTGTCAGGTCCATAATGTTACTCGTATAATGAGAAAAGCTGTTAGGGGATTCTGCTATAAATGTGGTAATAAACTTACCGAAAAAGAACTAATTTCTAAAAAACCTGACCGTATTATACACCTGTGTTTTAAATGCAGGGAAAAAGTATTGGAATATAAAAGGAACCGTAGAGAGAAATTCATAGAATATGGTCTCTGCGGGTACTGCGGAAAGAGGAAAAAATTGCCTGGTAAAGACTCCTGCCAGCTTTGCATCTCGGCCACTCACCGTCGTAGGGAACGAGCGGGGCTCTGCGGGTACTGCGGGAAAAATCCTATCCGACCGGGCCATCCTAATGGAGCACTGTGTAGTATTTGCGCCATAAAAATGAGCCTGAATAGGACAACTGTATGAGCCATCAACATCCTATCATAAATATCAATAAAGAGAAAGCTCTCTGCAGTAAATGTGGTGCGAACATCCTGGATATAGCTAACGTGGCCTATGATGGGAAAGCCAGGACAGCCCCAAGATATCGGGAGGAACTGTTTCATTGCCGGGAATGCGGAACTAAGTTCATAATGCATTACGACCTATTTGACAAGGATGGTCATATATGCCCAAGAGTATTCTCGGAGGACATAAATATCCCGGAATTCAAATGGCAAGACCTCCTCGTAAAGGAACAGATCGCTGAAATAGCAACCCATTTGGAATCCTGCACAATATGTCAGGACAGATTATCGGAGGAACTCCTCAGCGATGCATGGATGGCAGCAGTGATACATGGTAGAAAAAATGACTTAGAGGGTAATAATAATGGAGCTTCTGAATGATGTTTCAAAATATATAGAGCATGCGGCTTTACAATCATCCTGAAAACGCGTATCATATTAGGTAGGAGGTAAAATATATGAAAGTAAATATCAAAATCTTCTCAAAAATCTCTGCAGTAGGATTGGCTCTTATTACCGTGGCCAAAATTGCTCTTCCTTCTATGAATAGCTTCCTGGCTGTAAGCGTTATGGTAGGCATAGGAATAGCTGCTGTTTATTATTCAATATGTGACTCTGAAGGAAATTTCCGAAAAGGATAATGGAAACTTGATTAACTGACAAAGAAAGGAATAAGTAAATGGATGAATCGCATACGAAAAATATGGTAGAGACTTATGAAAGGTCTTTTGGAACTGAGGCATTTTTAAAATTGTGCATTTCTAACATCCATAAAATATTGGTGGAAAAAGAAATAATCACGGAAGAACGCCTTAGCGAAACAATGAGAATGGAAATAAGCTTTGATATTCAAAAGAGAGTCACTGAACATAAAGGTCAATGCCAACCTTGCCCCGATTGTGGGCGACTGGAATCAGAATCATTAACTGCACCCTCACAGGAACAGCGGAACGCGGCCACGGAAGCAGTGGGCAGTCACAACAACAGCGACTATACGGCGCTCCAAGAACTAAGAGCATTTAGGCGCTCCCAAACCCCAACTCACACTGAAGCTCGGGATGAACCTGAAGACGACCGTGAATAAACATTTTTAAGCAGAGCACTTCGCATAATGGAAACACCAAAAGAATTTATCAAAAGAAAAAATGATGTCCTGCTTAGACATAATAAACCAATTCTTATAAATCCCGTCCAATTCTACATTTCCTATGGATTCCTTATATTTAACAATTTAAAGAAGAATCCATAACTAACTACCTAATACTCTATTAATAATTATTATGCATATATGGAAACCTTATAAAAAATAATAAGGAAAATATATGAAAAGTAAACTTATTGTCTTTTCTGACCAGGAAATTAAATGGGTCCATGATGAAGCAAAAAAAAGAGAGACTACTTTTTCGGATATGGTTCGTAGAATTGTTGATGCCAGGTATGAAAATTTTACAGAAAATACAATATTCTGTCAGGACACTGGTTTCGACTCCCACCCATTTCTGGGCATAATTCGAGACGGTACCAATGGGTAACCTACCTGCGGACCACGAAATATTGGGAATTCCCATAAATGCATCCGAGGAGGAAATAAAACGGGCATACCGTAGTATTGCCCATCGCTTCCATCCCGATAAGAACAAGAGCCCTGAAGCATCCGGAATGTTTACAAGAGCTACGAAAGCCTACGACAACCTTATCACTATAAAAAATGCCATCCCCCCGCACTCACAGAAACAAAAAAACAGAAAAGGCCAGGACATAAAAATATCATTAACCGTTACCCTTGATGAAATAGCTAAGTGCTCAAAAAAACATATCGCTACAATCCGTAAAGGAAGATGCTCTAAATGCAATGGAACAGGATCGGCCCAGAAAAAAACAAAGATTTGTTCCTACTGCAACGGAAATGGGTTCCAGGGCATGGCCCTAGTTATGGGACAGAAAAAAGCCTGCATTTTATGTGACGGGTCAGGGGTTATACCAGAGGGAGAAAACTGCGAATCATGCTTGGGAACAGGGCTAGCATCAGAAACTATTCATAAAGATATCCTTCTAAGCCCATTTTCTGACAGAATACTAATTCATGGGTACGGAAATTATTGCATTAACGGAGACTCGGGAAATTTAATCATAGAAATATATAGAGATAAACATCCTCTTTATACTATACATGGGCTCAATATAATCGGAGCATTAACCATAAGCCCTGCTCAGGCCGTCATTGGGGACCAAGTTTATATGGATGTATTCGGAACCAGAGAAGAAATTTTCATTCCACCAGGAGTACAAAACGGGCACCTTATTGAAAAACCAAATGCCGGAATCAAATTTGGGGATAAACAGGGATGGTTGAAAATACGGGCCAGAGTTGCAATACCGGCCGTAGTATCCACTAAAGAGAAAAATCATTACGAACAAATATTAAAAATTGAGAAGGAGGTATCAACATGCCTGAGAACCTGGACACTTTGACAATGCGAGCTGCCCAACAAGGGCAAATACTCGAACAGTACAGGGTAAACATTTATAATTCAGAACTTCGTTTTGAACTTCTAATAAAAATGTTTGAGGAAAAAGGGATATTGGCAAAAGAGGAATTTAACAAAAGATGGCCGTTATATCTTAAAAATGACGTAGGAGTTATTGGAGTCAATGGCATAATGGAGGGGACACTTCTTACGAATTTTTACGAGGAGCAATGATTTTTATGCCATATAAAGACAAGATAAAACAGAAGGAGCATGGAAAACAGTACTATTTAAGAACCAAAGAAAGGTACAAACTGGAGTATCTAGAAAACATTGATGAGATTAGAAAACGGAAAAGGAATAATGCTAGAAAGAATTACTGGAAAAATCCAGAAAAAAATCGCAAATATCGTAGAGAGTACTATCATAAATCAAAAGATATAATAAAAGAAGCAAATAAGAAATGGGTAGATAAAAATAAGGACAAAGTGAAAAAAATTAAGGCAACATATAGGGAGCGTCATAAAGAAGAGTTGCGGAGAAAAGGTCGTGAATATGTCAGAAGGGATGATTGTAAAGTCAAACTAAATATCAATAGAAAAGAGTGGAGACATAATAATCCTGATAAAGTCAAGGAAGATAAATTGAGGAGAAGGTTTGGTATATCTTTGCAGGATTTTAATTCTATGATAGAAAATCAGAATGGTCAGTGTGGAATATGTGCTAGAAAGTTTAGCACTAAAAATAATACTCTAGGGTACCCCTGTGTAGATCATGACCATTTAACGAAAAAAGTTAGGGGCATTCTTTGTCGTGGTTGCAACTCCGGAATAGGTGGATTTAAAGATATTGAACTACCACCCCGTAAACGGGGTGGATTCCCGGCTCAACGACCGTTGCCAACACACGACAACGCATCGCTAAAAGCGAGGTCATTGTAATGCACAGGTCTTACACAGTCTCCTCGGGCGTAG
>Ga0315286_10001517_pt1 | contig 21040 bp, 16 predicted proteins | sample YL17G10_0_MG_FD_205038 | JGI IMG/M metagenome (GOLD analysis project Ga0315286, IMG submission 205038) | Sediment microbial communities from Yellowstone Lake, YNP, Wyoming, USA - YL17G10_0 | ecosystem: Environmental > Aquatic > Freshwater > Lake > Sediment | place: USA: Wyoming | collected... | reverse complement strand
CTTGCCATCTGTGAGAGCTAAATCGAAGAACGAGGCGACGCACGGTCCAGAACCTCCGAGGAAGGATGCTACCGCACCTGCCTTCAGGGCCGCCTCCTCCGCCTCCTTGAGATGTGGGACCAATGGTGCGCGTACCGGTTCGACAATCACGTCGTTCACGCTCCGGCCGATGAGCGAGACGTCGCCCAGGCTCATGCCCACGACCAACGAGGAAGCGTGGCCGACGGTATGCACCAGCTTCCTCATTTCCACGGTCTTTGGCAATATCCCCCGAGCCTCTTTGGTGGACACCATCACATCTGGTAATGCGGCCACGATCCCGAGGTTGACCGGTGGAACGACATTGACCACCTCCAGCGGTTCGTAAGAACGAATGATGGTGAAGCCGCCGAATAGGGACGGGGCGACGTTGTCAGCATGTAGAGTGCCCGAGGAAGCCTGCTCGCCGATGGCTGCGCAGACCACCAGGTCGCTCATGGGCAGTGGCCGGTCCAAGGCCAGATTGGCGGCGAACGCCCCTCCGGCCGCGGAGGCGCCCGATGACCCCATGCCGCTGCACGGCCGCACCCCTTTCCGGATGCTGAGCTCGAGGCCGAAGTCGGCTTTTGCCCTCCGAAGCACTTCGAAGGCGGCGACGGAGGCGGTGTTGCGCTTCGCGTCCAAGGTAACCCGGTTCGCCCCGACGCCGGTCACCTCCACTATCCTGACGCCTGGCTCGCTGACCCGCTTGGCGCCGATGACGTCGTAGGGTTCCTTGAGCGCGATCCCGAACACGTCGAAACCTGGACCCAGGTTGGCGAGGGAGGCTGGGGCGATTATCTCCACCTTTTCCGATGACATTTGGTTCACCGATGAGACGATATGTTGACTGGCCAGTTTACCACGATGGTCTTTGATAAAGCTTTCGTGCCTTTCGGATCGACGAATTCATCGATTTCGAGGAACGGCCGAGGCGGGGAACTAATAAATATCCCGAGGTGATTCGAAGGCCAGCATGTCCTGTTTCCAGATCGTTGGGGCGAGGGGGCATATCGCCGACCCGAGGAAGGCGGTCGAGCGCTTGCAGAGCCTGCAGGGCGGTCCGGTGCTGGCTTTGAACGCTGACCTGATCTGCGGCGCCGAGCACCTGCAAAGCGCGGCTGAGCATGCCCTCCGTTCTTTCGATCAGCAGATGAACGCCTGCAACAACCTCGCCATGGAATGCTTCCTTTACGCATCAGGAGAAAGGCAGATATCCAAGGCGCAGCAGAAGCTGGGGCTGAAGGTTGGAACGGAGCGAGTGGCATTGGTCCTCTTCGGCCCGCGGATCGAGGACGCGTTGAGCATCCTTGAGCTACAGCGCGACGATTCCGTCCTCGACACCTCGGTGGAGAAGGCCTTGCGGTTCGGGGTTGAACAAAGGGAGATCGACGCCCTCGGCCCGGAAAGGGCTAGCGACCTGGTGCTAGAGCGGGTCGCCTTCGTCGACATTCTTAAGCGATGAAAAGACCCAGAAAGGATAACTGGTACGCAAGCTATAAGCCCTGCTTGCCATATTATCTAGGTTCCGTTGGGCATCTGGAACTGATCAGGGCGATCGGCCGAGGCGAGATCGAGTGACTGGCGACTATCTGAAACAAATATCGCTGACCAAACAGCTGGAACAGCGCACCAAGGAAGCGGCGCGCAACCGCAAGGAAGCGGAAGAGAAGATGGCCGAGTCAGAGAAAGCCATCGCTTCAGCCAAGTCGTTCGATGCCTCGACCGCCGAAGCGGAGAGGCTGCTCCAAGAGAGCCGGCAGGCCAACCAGCAGAAGGACTACAAGGAAGCGTTGGGCCTGGCCGCGAAAGCCTTCGAGGCGGCGGAGCAAGCTAAGAAGGCAAAGGTCGCCTCCATCATCGATTCCAGCCTATCCTTGATTCATTTGTTCGAGCAGAAGGACGTCCCTGGCGAGCTGCAATCCTCGGCCGAGAGGGCGCAGGCGCTCCTGAGCGAGGGCGCCATGGAACTCGCTCTGGCAAAAGCGCGCGAGCTCTGGGACGCTTCGGAGCGGTTCACCAACGCCAAGGAGGCGGACCGGCTCTCATTGGCTCAATCATTGATCCTATTGGCCGAGCGCAACTCCATCGTCCAGGGAGAGGAGAAGACCCTACTGGGGCAATCCCGCCAATTCCTGGACCAAGGGAACCATGCCGACGCCATCACCAAATTGAACGAATGCCTGACCACCGTCCGCGAGGCGCTCCAGCGGGAGTTCGCGGCCCGAGTTGGTTTCTATGGCGAGCTCTCGGAGAACGCTGCGGAGCTGGGACAGGGCTTGGCGAAGGGCGAGGAGACTATCAAGCGGTCCAGACAGGCTATCGATGGGCAGGAGTACGAACAGGCCTTCGAGCTGCTGAGGGCAGCGGACAAAGAGGCCAGGACCGCGATCGCCCAGGGACTTTTACTTAAATTCGAAGCGATGAAGCAGCGCGCCGCCGTCCTTAAGGGATACGGCACCGACATCATCCAACTGTCCAACGAAGTAGCGAAGGGGAGGGAGCTGGCCCGCTCCGAGAAGCTCAACGAGGCCCTCATGGCTTGGCGAGCATTGGAGTCAAGCATCAGCGGTCTGGAGACGGATCAGCTGCTCCGCCTGGTATCCGGATTGCGCGACCGGCTCCTGATCGCCAAGAAGACCGGTACGGACACAACTGCCATCCTCGAAAAATTCCAGGAGGCCCGCCAGACATTGGCCCAAGGGGACTTCGCCAAGGCCGCCACGATCATCGCGGCCGCAGAGAAGCTGCTGGAGAGGGCATTGGAAGGATATCGGGAGGTAGAGACGGAGCTTGCCCGCACCAAGTCCCTCTTGTTGGAAGCGACCGCCCTCAAGGTGGACATCCAAGGGACCAAACGATGGCTGGAGAGCTCGAGGAAGCAGACCATCAAACGCGATTTCAAAGCGGCGGTGCAGTCCCTTCATGAAGCACAGGCTCTAGTGCATTCCGCCTTGCAGTCCAGCCTGGGCGGGGACATCATGCGGGCGGAGATGCGCCTCACCACGGGACTGAAGATCGGTGCGGACGTCTCCGCGGAGAGCGCTGCGCTTGAGGAGATCATTGGGAAAGTGAAATCGCACCATTACTCAGAAGTGAAAGTGACCATCGACGAGGTGATCTCCAAGGTCGATATCAAGACCCAGCAGATCGCCGAAATAGCGGTGGCGGATGCCATTCATCTGTTCGACGGCTACGCCGGGCCTTTGGACATCTCGGCCTACAAGCTAACGCTCGACCAATCGACCGAGGCGCTAAAGGCGAGAAATTCGGTGAAAGCCTACGAATTGGCCACCGGCACGCTGAAGACCATCCGCAATGACGAGCTGACGGCGTTGGAAAGGCAGATGGAGCTCACGAAGCATCTGTTGGCCATCGCCAAGGACATCGGCTGCGAAAGCATCATGCTCAACGAGAAGCTCGCCCGGGCGGACGACCTGCGCCGCCGCGGGGCTGCTTCCGACTCCCTGGCCCTGACCACCGATGTGTTCAACTACGTCCAGAGCATCGTCAGGGACGAGCTGACCCGAAGGTTGACCCAGCTCGCTCGAGCGGTCTCCTCTGCCCGCCGGGATGGGGTGGAGGTGCTGCAGGCGGACCGGTTGACGGAGGAGTCCAATAAGGCGCTCAGCCAGGACGACCTGGAACGGAGCTATGCAATCCTGAGGGAGGCAGAGGTCACATTGGACCAGCTGATCTCCTCCTACACCCGGCTCTACGATCGGATATTGGAGATCACCGCCCTGCTCAAGGAGGCTGAGGCTAATCAGCTGGACGCTTCGAATGTCATCGAAGCGCTCGGGGTCGCCAAGAAGCTCTTCGAGACCGGCCGCTACGAGGAGACGTTCCCGGCGGCGGCCAAGGCTTTCGTGGAAGCGGAGAAGCTTGTAGCCCCCTACGTCGCGCCCAAGCGGGTGGCGGCGGTATTGGACCTTCTGCAAGTGGCCAAACGACTAGGCTTCGACGCGAGGGCGGTGGAGCAGAGCATCCAATCGGCCCAGGCCATGCTGGAGCGGAAGGAATGGCTCCCGGTGATGACCACCTCGCGCGAGGCGGAGCGGGCCATATTCAATGTGCTGATAAGAGGCGCGGGGAAGGAGATGGAGCAAGCTCGCGCCATGCTGCTGAAGGCCAAGGAGAGAGGCACCGACGTGGTCGGTGCCCAACAGATATTGGCGAAGGCGGACTCGTTGCTGGAGGAGCGCCGGGTGTACGATGCCCTCAGGGCCATAGAGCTGGCGAAGAGCGAGCTGGACCAGGCATTGGTACTGAGCGAGCAGTCGGAGGAGAGCATAGTCGAGGCGCAGGCCATCGTCTCGGACGCGCAGGGGTTCGGCGTGCAGACCGGGGCGGCCCAGGAATTGCTGCGGCAGGCGGCCAACTATGCCAAGCTGGGGCGCCATGGCATCGCGCAGGAGCTGGCCAAGAAGGCGGGCGACCAGGCGGGACAGGCGGCCGCGCAGCTGGTGCAAGAGCAGATAGCGAAAATTGAGCTCACCTATCATAATCTGGAACTGGAGGGGCCGGATCTGGAATCGGCCCTGCAGGGGCGCTCGGAGGTCGAGCAAAGGCTGGAGACCAAGCGCTTCCGCGAGGCCTCCGCCCTGGTGAAGAACGTCGAGCTGGAACTGGCCAAGGTAAGGGAGCAGAGGGCGCTCACCGAGCGCAGCCTGAAGGACCTGGAGGTTAAAGTCTCCGAGGCGAAGCGCAAGGGGCTCACCACTGGCTCCATCGAGCAAATGATCCTTCTAGCGAAAGAGAAGTTCCAGGGAGGCTCCTTCGGAGAGGCGTTCGCGTATACCGTCAACGGGGCGGACGAACTGAAAGCGCAGAGCGGCATGTTCAGCAGACGGGCGTCGGAGCTAGACGACCTGGTCAAGGAGGCCGAGACGCTCGACGACGCCAAGGCCAGCAAGCGGGTCAGGGACATCGCCGAACAGGCCAGGCGCAACATGGACGCCTCGGACTACGAATTGGCGACCTTGCACATGCGCCGCGCCAAAGCGGCCCTGCAGGAGGCGGTCACCCGGAGCGCCGCAGAGCTGGTACGACAATTGAACGCCGCGATGACGTTGGCGGAGGAGATGAAGTTGGACCAGAAGGGCTTCCCGGCCAAGGCCAGGAATTCGCTGGTGCCGAGGAAGGAAAGCAGGTCGGTCGACCTGCCCCCGCTCAGGGAAGCGGTGCAGGAGATGCGCTCGCTGCTCGTGAGGCATATGGAGGATAGGAGGAAGCATATCGAGGCGAAGATGAAGGAAGCTCGTTCCACCGGCGCGGACGTCTCCGCCTCCCAGGATTTCATCGTCAGGGCGGAAGCGGCGATCAAGGACCACGATCTGCCCCAGGCCTGGCAGGACCTACAGGGTGCTGAGACCCACGTCGGAGTGGCGCTGGATACGCAGCGCACCTACGTGGAGACGCGGACCAACGTTGAGGCGCGAATAGACAAGGCGCGCAAGAACGGCATCGAGCTGAAGGAGTCGATATCGCTCTATCGTTCGGCGGAAGGGATCAAGGGCACGGACCATTCTGCGGCGCTAGCGCAGATGAAGGAGGCCCTGGCCGCTGCCGAGAGGGCGGTGGAGGACTACATGCCCGACATCCAACTGGACATCGATTTCGTGGACAAGATGGCCGTTGGTCAGTGGACGAAAGCAGTCATGCGCTACTCCAACAAGGCGAAGGCCATGGCGCGGGAAGTGACCCTCACCATCGCCGGCGATCTGGAAGCGAGGGGGCTGGTGCAGCTACCGAAGCTGCGGGGCGGCGAGACCGGATCGATGCAGATCGAGGTCCTGCCGAAGAAGGAGGGCTCACTGCACGTCATCCTCGGCCTGGAATGCCGCCCGGTGCTGTCCAACGACCCGGTCGGCTACGAATCGAGCTTTGACATGAACGTCGGATGATGCCATAGAACGATTCTCGACAGGATGCGACCGTTCAGCATTCCCGCTAAATATCTTTAGATATGAAAAGAAAGGTTTTGGTGGGCATTATAGATGCAGCCTTTAGGAGCCTCCTTGCCCAAGCGATGTCAACCTGGCTTCAGGGGGGGAAACTCAAGCAAGGCTTAAGCTTTGTAATGTCCTATTAATGAAATAAGCCGTGATCGTAACGATCCTAAGATCATGGCGAATTTGGAATTGAGGCTTACGATGTTCGAGGTTCTGGAACCGTCTATGAGGAAGCGCGTAGCGTTCGTGATGGACATGGGTGCCAATGGACTGGGGGCCTCCAGAAGCCTGGGTAGATGCGGCATTCCCGTAGTTGGAATGGACTTCAAAATTAATCCCCCGGGCTTCGCTTCGAAGTACGTCGACCCCCTACCCTGCCCCGACCCTGTCGCACAACCCGACCAGTTGCTTGACCTACTCGTCAAAAGGGGGCAGGAGCTTGGTGAGAAGGGGGTGCTCTTCCCATGCTCGGACGCTTTCATCAGCTTCGTATCCATGAACAGAGGAGAAATCTCGAAGTGGTTCGAGCTGACCGTCCCTCCCAACGGGGTCATCGAAGGGCTCGTTGATAAGCGCATCCAGTATGGTTGGGCAACCAAGCTTGGCATTCCAATTCCTGACACCTTTTTCCCCAAAGGGCTTGAGGAGGTGAGGGAGATTAGAGGGCAGGTCAAGTTCCCATGCTTCATCAAACCCTTGAAGTCCCACCTGTGGAGTCGGAAATTCAGCACCAAGGGATTCATCGTCCGGAACCAGAAGGAGTTGGAGGCGCGCTTTGTCGAGTTGGAGGAGACCGGACTGGAGACCATGGTGCAAAAGGTAATCATGCCTCCCGGTGAGAACATCCGAGGGGTAGCGGCATACTATGGAAGGAATGGATATGTCTCCCCTATCTTCACCTGGGAGAAGACAAGGCAGACCCCTCCAAACTTCGGCGTGGGCTGCTGCGTGCGCAGCAGGTGGTTCCCTGAAACAGCCGAGATGGGCAGGCAATTCGCGCAGGGGATAGGTTTCCTGGGTACGGGTTCGATCAACTTCAAGCTCGACCCTGATGATGGCATCTGGAAGCTCATTGAGATGAACGGCAGGATTTGGCTGCACAACTACCATTCTGCAAAGTCCGGGTTGAACCTGTCGTTGCTGCAGTACCTTGATTCGCAGGATCTCCCTCTGCCCGCGATCGAGGGATTCAAAGAAGGCGTAGTGTGGTGGGATTCACTGTCCGATTTCAACACTTATTTGAGACTGCGACGAAAGCATAGGTTGGGCCTCCTTGAATGGGTCGATTCATGGTTCCTTCCCGAGGTTCACGCCTACTTTGAGAAAGGAGATATGAAGCCGGCCCTGGTGAGGCACCGTTACGGTCTTGCATTGGCAATGATGATGGGCAATTTCTTAAGGATGAGAGTGGACCAGGACGCGATTTGGGATGATCAGGTCAAAAAGTCCTGAAACTGTGTCGAAGCAACCCCATCTCCTTCGAATTTTCCAGACGCCAAGGTCCATAATATTCATTCAGTGAGATGAGGAGATAGATCGATCATTGTTCGATTTTGACGCCACCTTTACTATTTTTTCCCCAGCCTTGTACAAGCCTCAATAAAGATAGATAGGCTAGCCTTTGGAACGGATCATGAAATGCTGACGCAATAAAAGCTCTCCTCGCCCCCTTGAAATCACCGCAGCTGGCCTTGAAGTATCCAATCAGATTTAGAATTCCACCCCAAGCTTTTCTGTCCGTTTGAAATAACTTTTTGTTCTTCTGATATATCTTCATATAGGAGTCCGCGGTGCAAGGATTCCCCTCTATTTTATCGGTGACCCTTCCCTGATCATGAAGATGGTAAATTGTCAATGGTTCTTTTACACAAGCGAACATTGAACGCTCAGCCAGCCTGATTGCAAAGTCCCAGTCCTCCCCCCAACTAATGGTTGGATCGAAACCTTTTACCTGTTCGAGCAAGGATCTTTCGACCAATAAGGAAGAAGCCCCCATCCTTGCCACATGAAGCAGGTCATTGAGAACATTTCCTTCCTGGCAATAGTTGGGTCCCTCCACATACTTGCCAGATGAATCATCGATCCTCTCTCTTACTGTGTAACAGACCCCATACCCTTGACCTTTGAGCCTCAAGCGATCCAATTGACATTCGAGCTTTCGATCCTTCCATTCGTCGTCGCTGTCCAGAAAGGCGACATATTTGCCCTTCGACTTTGCGATTCCGTGGTTGCGAGCAGCGGATATCCCAAGGTTCTCTTCGCGACGATGATAACTTAGTCTAATGTCGTTGAATTCTCCAATCACCCGCTTAACGTCCTCTGCCGAACCATCATCGATGATGATCAATTCGAGATTAGCATATGTCTGACCTAGCACACTTGATATTGCTCTTCCAAGGAGTCTGGTTCGATTAAAAGCGGGAATAATAACGGATATTAGTTCCTCATCATCTGTGCAACGTGAATTCTCACCATCCATTGGTCGATCGATAGTCACAATTCTTCTTCTCCTAGTTGGAATCAATCCAACAATTGCCATGAACCTTATAATGATTAGGCGAGCAGGATGCTCAGCATTGGCCATTTGATCTCTTTGCAGGTAAGTCTTTCTGATTCATGCGATGTGCTCGGTTTAAAGTTAGCTTCGTTTACTCAAGGGCAGTCCTGCCAACGAATTCTTTGTTGCCGTTGACATCGGCACCGTCGAGCAAACGTCAATGTATTGGTCGACTGAGTAATCCAGTTTATTGAGTCCCTTTGGTATCATTGACTTCAATTAGTGGCGAGGAAATCTTCCTGGCCAACCGAGCATGTGGATGCATGGTCTCACCATTCTAATACGGTTGCTTGGGCAATCTAAGCATTTCTCCAAGTTTGTAATCCCATTCTTCGGGGTCAAACAAGCGCATTCCTCCGTGTGGATAAAATGTCATTTCACCAATGTACATCGCTTCTGTTTCGTAGAAATCTATCCTTACAAACGGAAATGGCTTTGCTAGTATTCTTGATGTCTCGATCATTAGAGAAAGATTCTTTGGTGGCTCAATGTCTTTTTGGGAATGCGAAAAGCCAGAATAGGCAATATCTTGCTTTTCCCAATCAAGATTAAAGAAATCCATTGTTTGATCGATAAAACGATTAGTGCTGACCACTACATATCTTGGCTCGCCATTGAAACACAAGATCTTATAATCATAAATTTGTCCATCTATTTGTTCAATAAATTTTTCTATTAATATCCTAGGATGAATAAATGCATAACCACCCCAAGCACTTCTCCACCACGGCTTTTGCCAACTTGATATTGTCTTACGGGTGCCTTCTATGTCCAGTTTCGATTTATTCGTAACGACAAGAATTTCATCTGAACATGAGCCAAAATTCGCTTTTATAACAAATTGATCAGGCAATTCGTCAAAATTTATCTCAATAGCGTTCGAATACACCCCCAACGTAGGAACGATGTACTCGCTACCTAGAACTTCTTTGATATGGTCTTTAAATGTTATTTTATCGATGCATTTCGCTATTAGTGGATCGTTGTAATGCAGCTTGTACCACTGCATTTTTTCATTAAAGGTTTTTGGATCATCAATATTCGGAAAATACCCAACCTGATCTTCAAACCATCCTTCAAGAAAATGCTTCTTGGCCTTCAAATCAAAATTGCCTTTCTTGTACATTTCATGGTATTTTGACCAATAATCTCCCGTAACAATGACTCTGACCCTATCGCTAAATCTCATTCAGTTCTTCATCGGTGTTAATAATAAAGACCCGAGCCCCCAGATATCAGAAATGATAACCATGCTTTTACAGTGTTAGATGACATCTTATTGTCGTGAAAGGATGAGCACATAGATCTGGTAGATTATTGATCTGTTTGGATTCAGTTCACTGCCTATCAAGCAGGCGAATCCCCTGTCAATGCTGCCCTTCAGCTTTCTAATGAACTAAAACTCTTTCCTTTCTTTCCATTCAGATTCATTCTTTCCAGGGAGTCGATCGGGCAATTTGAGCATTTCACCAAATTTGTAATCCCATTCTATGGGGTTATATTTGGAAAATCCACCGCCTGGATAAAAAGTTAGTTCACCGATATAGATCCTATCTCCCAGGTCGTACAAGTCTACCCTTACATATGGAAATGGTTTTGATACTTTTCTCGATATCTCTATCATCCTTGGCAGATTTTTTGGTCGCTCAAGGTTCTTTTCGGAATGCGAAGCGCCAGAAGGAGATAATTCTTGTTCCTTCCAATCGAGGTCAAATAAATCTACTGTACGATTTGCAAAACGATTTGTCGCAACCGATACATATTTTGGCTCGCCATTGAAGCACATGAATTTATAATCATAGACTTGCCCGTCGATCTGTTCAATATATTCCTCTATTAATATTCTAAGCTGAATGAATTCGTAACCACCCCAAGCACTTCTCCACCACGGTTTTTCCCAACTTGATATTGTCTTGCGGGTGCTTTCAATATCCAGTTTCGATTTGTCATTTACAATAATGATTTCTTCGGCTCCTGAGCCACAGTTTGATTTTATTACAAATTGATTTGGCAATTCATCAAAATTGATCTCATTAGCGTTCGAATATGTCCCCAACGTAGGGATGACATATTCACTTCCTATGACCTCTTTAATATGGTCTTTAAATGTTATTTTATCGATGCATTTCGCTATTAGTGGATCGTTGTAATATAGCTTATACCACTGAATTTTTTCGTCGAAGGTCTTCGGATCATCAATATTCGGAAAATACCCGACCTGATCTTCAAACCATCTTTCAAGAAAATGCTTCTTTGCCTTTAAATCAAAATTGCCTTTCTTATACATTTCGTGATATTTTGACCAATAATCACGCTTGGTTCTAATCTTGATCTCAGTCCCTAAGATGTGAAAATTGATGTGATGCTTTTCCTTTTCGATGCCAAATAGATTTCCGAACTTCATTCTATTTCTCCATATATGTTTTATATAATATATCTTGTATTATAGTAGAACTTGTCGATTTTGTATAAGGGAAATATGTGACGTCTACCCCAACTTTACTAAGTTCGGTCTCATATCCAATCCATCTTTTATCATTCTTCCAGTCGTCTCCTGAGAATAGTATATCATAGCGATATTTATTCCATGCGAGAACCTTATCCAAATCATCTTGAACGACAGCTTCATCCACATATTTGATCGAGGACACTATTTCAAACCTCTCGGAAAACGGAATTATTGGCTTTCTATTCTTCGTCCTCTGTATCAACTCATCCGTTGTTACGCCTACGATCAAATAATCGCAGCATCCTTTTGAGCGTTTTATTAAATTCAAATGCCCGATATGAAATAGATCAAATGCTCCTGCTGTATAGCCAATTAATCCTTTGTCAATCATATATCTCCAATTCCTTCTTAATATGCTTAAGAATTTTGCTACTAGCTGAAATGCCATCAATGTTCAAGACACTAATATCCTCGATGCGCTGATTTCTCAGTGGATCATTCTTATTTATGATTACATCATTTAAATAAAATTCTAACTCAATTATATTATGCGCCTTATAGTAATGTGAGGATGCGACCTTCGATATCGGATTTTGTGCGACCATTGTTTCTGAGATCAAATGAACCACTGGCATCATGGTCGGTAGATACTCGGATAAAAAGGAACTGCAATCTGTAATCAATGCATCCGAGTTCTTGAATATATCAAAATAGTCTCCCTGATTATAGATTATTCCGATTCCAGCCCATTCGTCGAAGTAATCGTCTATTTCTTTCTCAGTCATTATGCCATCCTTAATGATTTGAAATCTGAAAAGTGGATGAGGCTTGAACACCCAATTTAGATTATTATGCGTTTTTGCAAAATTTAAAATAAAACGGCCACTCCAGTCGAAAGTCGATAACCTCAAGATTGTGTCTTTGGTGGCAAAATGAGGTGCATAAATTATGTAATGCATAGCATTACTTATTTCATTATTATACGCATCCAGCTTTGGATGGCCTGTTATTATCAAACTCTCCTTGTTCGATAGCATCCAGGATTCATATTCGTCTCCTAGCAAGCTAGAAGTTATGAAATGCTTCCACATGCCATATAGAAACGTTTTCGGATAATGCACCATAACTTCTGTTGTACTTGCTATCGAATATGGAACGTAACAGCTTAAAGCGAATTTGCTGACAACACTTGGCGATTGTGCTTGATCAATAGCCCAAGGTTGCTGGTAAAAAACTATATCTGGCTTAAATTGCCGCAAATCTAAGTATTGCAGTGTTCTTACATCATATGCGGCCTGGACATCCATATTTCTTGATATGAAGAAATCTTGTGTTTCATTGACTTTCTTAATGAGTCCGGAATTACTCCGATTTCCTTGGCGATCCGCAGTGACTAGAATGACTGCTTCAAATCTCTGGCTTCTTTCGAATTCATCGTATAAAGGTTGACATGACCATTTGGCTGTGTCGCCTACGAGAAAGCCGACCCTCATTTTTCTTGTCTTGCCTTCAACTCTTAATCTCTTTAGGGTTCTGCGATTGTTCCTTTGTATCTTTTCGATTTGCTTATTCTCAGAATTATTTCTGATTCCCATCCTCATTGCATCACTATTCTATTCTCTATTAGATAATCATCTCGATTAGTGATATTGCTGTTTAAATTCACAATACTAGCCAGAACGCATTCGCCCTATCATGATTTTTGAGCACCTTAGCCGTGCCAAAGAACGATATTCTTGACAGGATGCGACCGTTCAGCATTCCCGCTAATGGTTATTAAAAAAAAGAAAAGAAGAATGCAGTCCGCCAATCCATCTCATGAAGATGGCAGTCTTGGCTCAGGTAATGGGTTTGAACTTGTAGCCATAGTATATGACGCCGGCCGGACCATCCTCTCCGACCTTGCGCAGTGTGGTCTTCACTCTCATCCCGATCTCCACCTTCTTCGGGTCGACATCGATCAGCTGCGAGGTCAGCATGACCCCCTCGTCCATTCGGGCCATCGCGAGCACGTACGGCTTCAGCAGTTCGAATTGGCTTGGAGCTTCGTGCACCACCGAGTACGAGTAGACCTCTCCCTCGCCGCTCAGCAGGAGCTGCTGCATCTTGCCGATGGACTTGCGGTGGCAGGTCGAGCAAACGTTGCGCGGAGGGAAGAAGACCTTGCCGCACACCCCGCACTTTGAGGCTGCCAGATTATACCTGGAGGGGTTCTCCCTCCAGAGCCTTGCTGTCGACATCTAGGTCGCCCCCAGTATGGTTACTACGGCGGTCGCTCCTGTCCCGCCCACGTTCTGCGCCAGGCCGTAGCGGGCGCCGGCGACCTGCCGTTTCCCGGCCGTGCCGCGAAGCTGGCTTACGATCTCCACTACCTGCGCTACCCCGGTCGCTCCTATCGGATCGCCTCGGGCCTTCAGCCCACCTGAGGTGTTGACCGCCACCTTGGCGCCGATGGACACCTGGCCGTCGACGACCGCTCTGCCGCCCTGACCCTTAGGGAAGAAGCCCAGGTCCTCGATCGCCAGTATCTCAGATATGGTGAAATTGTCGTGCACCTCCGCCACCTGGATGTCCTTCGGCTCCAAACCGGCCAGCTTGAAGGCGCGCCGCGCCGCCACCTGGGTTGCCTTGAACGAGGTAATGTCCGAGCGGGCGTGCAATGCCAGGGTATCGGACGCCTGCGTCGATGCCAGTATCTTGATCGGCTTGTCGGTGTGCTTGCGTGCCTTCTCCATGGCGCAGAGCACCACCGCGGCGGCGCCATCGGAGCTGGGGGCGCAGTCGAACATGCCCAACGGCTCAGCCACAGGAGGAGCGTTCAGGACCGTTTTCAGGTCGATCGCCCTCTGGAACTGCGCCTTCGGGTTCATCGAGCCGTGCAGATGGTTCAGCACCGCCACCGACGCCAGCTGCTCGCGCGTCGTCCCGAATTCGTGCATGTGCCTGCGGGCGATCATGGCGTGCAGCGCCGGGAAGGTAGCTCCGAAGGTCACCTCCCACTGCTGGTCCATCGAAGAGGATTGGATCTCCGCTGCCATGGCGTCCCCCACGTCGGTCATCTTCTCTGCGCCACCGACCACGACCAGGTCGTGCATTCCCGAAGCCACGGCCAAATAGCCCTGGCGAAGGGCGAGCCCGCCGGAAGCGCCGGCCGCCTCGATGCGCGTCGCCGGGATATTGTCCCGGGCCAGGCCGGAGTAATCAGCTATGAGTGCCGCCACGTGCTCCTGCTCGATGAAGCGACCGGCGGACATGTTACCGACATAGAGCGCGTCGATCTCCTCCGCCGCCAGATTGGCATCCTGCACCGCCGCCAGACCGGCCGCGATGCCGATGTCGCGGAAGCCCATGTCCCAGAGCTCGCCGAACTTGGTGTCGCCGACCCCGATGATCGCGACCTCCCTCATGAGACCTCACCCTCCTGCATGCGGATCTTGCCACGGAACTTGGCGTAAGTGGCATAATCGATCATGGTCCGGTTCTGCAGTATCTCCTTGACCGTCGGAGCAGCCCCTCGGTTGAAGTTGGCGATGTTATCGGTCATAGTGATATCGAATCCGTCCGCCCCGGCTCCAGATCCGTAGGCGACGACAAATATCCGTTCGCCTGGCTGAGCGACGTCCAATATCGCCGCCAGGCCCAAAGGCACCGCCCCGGAATAGGTGTTGCCGATCTGTGGCGTCAGCAACCCGACCTCGATCTGCTTGTCCGTGAAGCCCAGCTGCTTTGCGACCCTTGCCGGGAACTTGCCGTTGGGCTGGTGGAAGACGGCGTGCGTGTAGTCAGTCGGCTTGGTGTTCGCTAGATTCATGAGCCCCTTTCCAGCCGCCTGGATGTGCTTGAAGTAAGCTGGCTCCCCAGTGAACCTGCCTCCGTGGCTGGGATAGGGCTGGCCCTCGCGACGCCAGAAGTCCGGCGTGTCGGTGGTATAAGAGAAAGTATGGTTCAAGGTGGCGATCAGATCCTCGGAACCGATGAGGTAGGCAGCGCCACCAGCGGATGCCGAGTATTCCAACGGATCGCCTGGAGCGCCTTGCGACGTGTCAGCGCCGATGGCGACGCCGTACTTCACCATGCCGGAGCCGACCAGACCCATACAGGTCTGTATTGCCGCTGTGCCAGCCTTGCAGGCGAATTCGTAGTCTGCGACCGTGATATTGGGGCTGGTCAGGATGGCCTCCGCGACGATGGTGCCGCTCGGCTTCACCGCGTAGGGGTGGCTCTCCGAACCAACGTAGAGGGCGCCGATGAGCTTCGGGTCCACCTTGGTCCGTTTCATCATCGCTCGAGCCGCTTCCACCGAAATGGTGATCACGTCCTCGTCCGGGGACGGTACGGACTTGCTAAAGATCAACAGGTTCTTCGACATCAGTTCGCCATCCGAACCCCAGACCCGCCCGATCTCCTGCGGCGTGATGCGGTAGTGCGGTACGTAGGCGCCATAGCTAACGATACCAACTTGCATAGTCTCACTCCATTTTTTCAAGGCGCTCGACCAGCGCCGGTAAGGAAATGTCGGTCCTGATCAAAGGGATGGATTCCAGCGTCGCCAACCGGATCGCCAAATCGTCCACGTGCTCTGGTTTGTGATAGCAGACCATGGCCGGTTTGAGCGGATGCGCTCGTATCGCGATCATCGGGCTCCTGCCGAACTTCACCCCTATGAATATGAGCGCCCGCTCCGAGCTCCAGCCGTAGATCTTCAGATAGTCGGTCGAGCTGAGCGAGGTTATCGCCTTCATGGAATCGATGACCGTGAATCCGTGGATGTCCCGCTCCAGCGGCACCTGTTTCGCTAAATTCTTTCCTTCGATGACCTCGACGAAATCGTGGGCAGATATGGAGTGCTTGAACTCCTTGATGGAGATGATGCACTCCGAGCGCTCGGCTAGATTGTAGCGCTTGATGATCGTCCCGCCATTGGACTGATCTATGTCCAGCAATCCGTCGATGATCTTGCGGACCACCACTATCCCGGGGGATTTCCTCCGACCGGATTCGTAATCGGATATGACCGAGGGCGTCACGCCCAATCGACGGGCTAGCTCCTGTTGTGAAGCACCGAACTCCTCTCGCCATTTGCGAATCGTGCGACCAGAGTCGTTCGACAGCGTGATCTCGCCGGCCATCTTCTCCCGGAGCTGTTCCCGCATATGCGAGGGAGAATAACTTCTTTATTTAAATGTGTCGAACACCGCCTACGACGTTCCACGACATCGTTCGAGCGCTCATGCTGACTGGAGTCGAACAGGTCGGCTGTTGAAATTTCGTCCGAATGAATTAAATATTGCCATCTTGCTGAATTGAACGGGGAAATGATGTATCAGGTGACCGAAGAGCTGGGATTGCGCGACCGCGAGCACGTATTCCGCGACCGCAGGGATGCTGGCATCCTGCTAGCGGAGATGCTGAGGGAATATGGCGGTGGGAACGCGTACATCCTGGCGATCCCGGCAGGGGGCGTCCCGGTGGCGAAGGAGGTATCGCGCCTCCTCGGCCTCAAGCTCGACGTCGCCATCGCCCGCAAGGTCCAGCTTCCCGATGAACCGGAGGCTGGCTTCGGGGCGATCGGTCCGGACGATGTTCTAGTTCTCAATGATGATCTGATCAAGGAGAGGCGCCTCACGCAGGACATCATCGAGAAGCAGGTGCGGAAGGCTTCCCAGAGCGTGCGCTGGAGGGAGGAGATCTTCCGAGAGAACGCCCCCTATCCCGATCTGAAGCGTAAGACCGTGATCATCATCGACGACGGCCTGGCATCTGGATATACCATGCTGGCGATCATCCGGTTCGCTCGGGAACATGGCGCGAGCAAAGTGATCGTGGCCGTCCCGACCGCTTCCGAGAGAGCGGCGGAGATGTTGCTCATGGAAGCGGATGAGGTATACGTCCTGAACATCCGGGCTGGAACGGTCTTCGCAGTGGCTGATGCCTACGAGCAATGGAACGACATCAGCGACGAAGAGGCTTTATCGATCCTGCAGACCAGCCGCTAGGTGAGTCGTCACTTCCTGCGACCAGGACAGAGAGATGTTTTTATATTCCGACCTTATTAAGCCGAATAACCCATGGGTCTGTGGGCTAGCTTGGTCAACCTCCTTGGTTCGGGACCAAGGGTCTCCGGTTCAAATCCGGACAGACCCACCATCGCTCATTTCTTGTTTCATCACCAATTGAATCGCATTCAGATCGATACAAAAATGACATAGAGATTGGCTATCATCAAGACCCAGTCCGGACAAGTTTCAAATACCGACATCACATCGAGAAACCATTAAGAGGTGTCATTCATGCGAAAACTAACCCTTGGCTTGGTCCAGATGTCCATGTCAAAGGGCATGGAGAATAACCTGAACCATGCGCTCGATCTCATTGAGGTAGCGAGCGAAAAAGGGGCGGAGATCGTCTGCCTGCCCGAGCTCTTCATGACCCGTTATTTCGCCCAATACGAGGGCGAAGACCAGGAGGACAAGGGGCTCGCTTGCAAGGATACCATCCCAGGCAAGGCAACGAAGGCCTTAGCCGCCTCTGCACGCAAGAATAAAATCTCGCTTATCGGCGGCTCGATCTACGAGTCTGACGATGATCAGACCTACAACACTTCCGTCGTCTTCTCCAACAAAGGCAAGCTGCTGGGCAAGTACCGCAAGACCCACATTCCTCAAGATCAGTATTACTTCGAGAAGGAGTATTTCGAGCCAGGCGATACTGGCTTCGTGGTCTTCGAGACCGATCAGGCCAAGGTCGCCTCGCTGATCTGCTACGACCAATGGTATCCCGAGGCGGCACGCTGCTGCGCGCTCCTCGGCGCGGACATCATCTTCTTTCCGACCGCCATCGGAACGGTCAAAGGGGTCCAGCAGACCGAGGGCAACTGGCATCGGGCCTGGGAGAACGTGATGCGCGGCCATGCCATCGCCAATTCTCTGGTGGTCGCCGCCGTCAACCGTGTTGGAAATGAGGATAAGATGCGCTTCTGGGGCGGCTCCTTCGTGATCGATGCTTTCGGCAAGAGGCTGAAGCGCGCTGGCAGCAAGGAAGAGGTGCTCATATGCGAGATCGACCTCGACCACGGCAAGGAGGTCAGGGAGGGCTGGCGCTTCTTCCGCAACCGCCGACCGGAATGCTACGGGAAGATAGTGGAGCCCTTGCGGCAATGAGGTGATGGGAATGAACCAAGAGACGCCACGATCGGCCGGTTATCGCATGCCGGCGGAATGGGCCAGTCACGAGGCCACCTGGCTCTCCTGGCCGAAGAACCCATTGACTTTCCCGGAGGAGACCCTTCCAGCGGTGGAGGGCATCTTCGCCAAGATGATCGCGGCGCTGAGCCACGGCGAGACCGTCAAACTCTTGGTCGAGGACCAGGCGATGGGTGACCGAGCCTTGGACCTGATCGCGCAGCAGGGAGGCGACCAGGCCAAGGTCGAGCTAATTCGGATCAGATCCGCAGACGTGTGGATCAGGGACTACGGCCCGACCTTCCTGCTCCATCGGAAGACGCAGGCCAAGGCGGCGATCAAGTGGAACTTCAATGCCTGGGGAGGCAAGTACGACGACCTGCTCTACGATAACGTCACCGGCGAGGACATCGTCCAGAAGAGCGACGTCCGCGCGTTCAGACCAGGGATCGTTCTGGAAGGGGGATCGATAGAGGTGAACGGCGCCGGGACCGTGCTCACCACTGAGCAGTGCTTGCTCCATCAGAACCGCAATCCGCATCTCACCAAAGCTAAGATCGAGGACTATCTGCGCGAGTACTTGAACGTCGATCGGATAATCTGGCTGCGGTCCGGGATCGAAGGCGATGACACCGACGGCCACATCGACGACTTCGCTCGCTTCGTGTCCGAGACCGAGGTGCTCTGCGCTCACTCTCGCGACAAGGCTCAAGCGAACACGGAAGTGCTCAAGCGCAACCTCGCGATCCTCAGGGAGGCGACGGACCAGGACGGCCATCAGCTGGTGGTCCGGCAGCTCCCCATGCCTAAACCGCTGTTCTTGGAGGAGGAGGAGCGTTGGCTGCCGGCGAGCTACGCCAACTTCTACATCGGCAACGAATGCGTGTTGTTGCCGGTGTTCAAGGATCGCAACGATGCGAAGGCGGTCCAGATGCTGGAGAATGCCTTCCCGGAGCGGGAGATCGTTCCTATCGAAGCAATCGAGCTGGTGTACGGCTATGGAGGCATCCATTGCGTGACCCAGCAAGAGCCGATGGCGAAGAACGATGGCTAAAGAAATGCACATGCCCTGATTGGGTTCCTCTCTCGATCTGCAGATCAGGTGAGCAAATCTTTGCGTTCCAACGAAAACATCAGCGCTCTCACAGAAAGCATATTGTATCACCTGATGCAAAATGGCACCATTGCATCATGAGGCCGTAGGCGATCGAAGGACCAGTGCCCAGCAGTAGAAAGGATTGAAGAGAGAGCGTATTAGAGGTTTACTTGATGAGCGATTCCAGCGATAAGGACCGATGCCCCAGCTGCGGGGGGTTGACCAGCGGTAGCCGATGGAAATGCGACCGATGCAAGAAGCTACTGCCGAAGGGGCGTCACGTCCTGATGCTCGTCGTCGCCATAATGGTCGTGGTCGCGGCCATCGGAGCTACGATGCTGCTCTCTCCCACCAACCTCAACGATCAGGGCGCCAACCTGTCCAACCGTACCATCGGCTCGGGGAACACGAACTTCTGGACCACCTACCCGGCCACGCATCCGAATGCCGGGGCGAGCTTCGCTCACCCTTCATGGGTGCTGCAAGCGCTGCAGGATGGCCCGGTGCTGATCTTTGCCCACACCATAGGATGCGCCGCCTGCGCCCAGCAGATCCCGATATGCCAAGCGGTGAACGCTTCCTACGCCGGACAGATCAGCTACTTCGACCTCCTAGAAGGTGAGAACAACGAACGCCTGGTGCAGACGGCGGATGTCTACGACCCGACCGGCGAAGTGCATTATGTGCCCTTGATCGTCATCGCCTCCCAGATGAAGGATGCCTCCAACAATACCGTGATAGTTTGGCATAGCTGGGAGGGCGTGGTCAGCCAGAGCGCGCTGACCAGCTGGTTGGACGACGCCATCGATCATTTCGTTCCTAATCCTTGAGCTGTCTAAATGAACAAGAGCCACGCAGGAATCCTGATGAAGACTGTGATCTTCTTGCTCGTCATAGCGTTGCTACTGCTGGCGTTCGGAGGCGTACAATCGACCGAGAACCGGGAGATCGTGGAAGGACCACAGTTCTCCGCTATCGACCACCTCAACCGGTCGTTCTCTCTATCAGATTTCGCTGGCAAGGTGGTGGTCATCCATATCACCCAATTGGAAAACCCATTATGCCTGGAGTGTGAGAAGGACATCGTGGCACAGCTCCGCGAGGTGGAGAAGCTTGCCGATAGCTCGAGCAACATAACGGTCATCACGCTCAACCTGCGCAAGAACTCGGCCTCCGAAGACGGTTGGAGCCTGGCCGAGAGGAATTACGGCATCAACATCAGCTGGAACTGGGTGGAGGAGTACGAACCTTTCAACATCGCCGACCGATATTTCGAATACTGGCAGGTAGGCGGCGTCTTGTCCAATCCGACCATTCTGCTCCTTAACCCCGAGCAGCAGATCGTCGGCGCCTACCACGTGTACGTCATAGGCAAGGGCGAGGTCGACGGCGTCCAGACCGAGGCGGTGCTACTGGAGAAGGCGCAGAGGATTTTCGCAGGGGTATGGGGGGACACCATGGAAGGTTCGACCTCCGCCAGCGAGCTGAGCTTCGTCAGCATGCTGGCGCTGGGGGCGGTGACCTCGTTCTCGCCCTGCTCGATCGCCCTGCTCATGGCCCTGGTGCTATACATCGGGTCGATGAGCGGTGAGAAGGACGAAGGGATCGGAAAGCGGACGAAGATGAGATACGGTCTGGGAATCGGAATCGCCTTCACGCTGGGGATGTCCACCATCTTCCTGCTGATCGGACTTCTGTTGGGCTACCTCGGCAGCCTCCTGAGTTTCTCCGCGCCGTTCTATGCCATCGCCGGCGCGGTGCTGGTGCTCCTGGGGATAAACAGCA
>Ga0315286_10001516_pt1 | contig 21052 bp, 24 predicted proteins | sample YL17G10_0_MG_FD_205038 | JGI IMG/M metagenome (GOLD analysis project Ga0315286, IMG submission 205038) | Sediment microbial communities from Yellowstone Lake, YNP, Wyoming, USA - YL17G10_0 | ecosystem: Environmental > Aquatic > Freshwater > Lake > Sediment | place: USA: Wyoming | collected... | reverse complement strand
TGGTCACCGTCCCGACAGTCTTCGCGGTAGTGGTCGGGTTGGGGGTAACCGCATAGCCGTCGAGATACAAGGTCTGGACCGTGCTCGCCACAGTGATGACCGCATGATGAAGCAGTCCGTTAGACACCTGACCGGGGCTCGTCACTACCGCAGCGACTCCACCCGAGTCCCATGTGACCGCCTTGAGATAGCCACCGTTGACAAGCAACGCCGCTGCCGGGTAGGAGCCCGCGTTGTCTTCACCGATGATGGGATGATCGCCAGACGCCGTACTGGTGGTCATGAACCAGACTTCGTAGCTGGCTGAGCCATCTTCGATAGTTGCGGTGCCAAGGTCGGGCAGGGCTACATAGTCGTTGCTGCCGTCGAAGACGAGCCGATACGGGTTGCTTCCCGAGCCGTCTCCTGCCCAGCCGCTCGCGGGAGTGTAGGCGAACCCGTTGAGAGTACCGTCGTTCCCGTACTGGGACTGGTCGCTCCAGACCGCCTTGTCCGTCTCGGTGTTGGTGCGCGGGCGGTCGCCAAGCACGTAGCCGAAGTTGGTCAGCGTGCCGTCTGTCCCGGCGAGATTGTCCCACGTAGAGGTCGGGTCGGCGTTGTTGCCCTCAGTCAAGCCGCCATCGGCCTTCCCGGCGAGAAGCTGTACGCTGGACCCGGCAACGACCTTGAACGACTTCTGGAACCTGACCGCCTTGGCCGTGGTGAAGTTCGTCCCGAGAACGGCTATCGCGTCGCCACCGTCGTTCTTGACGGCGACGTTCGGCACGACACTGGTCACCGTAGGAGTACCGCCGCCCCCGCCGCCGGGTGGGCCGACGTAGGTGTCATAGGTGAACACAGTATGCGCGGTGCCGGTGCCGCCCATGTTGTCGACGTGGACATCGACAGCCCCGGTGTTGTCGGGCGCATAGGCGACGATGCACTCGTCGCTCAGGATTCTGAAGTTCGCCCCGACGCTGACCGCGCCGAAGCGCACGTCTACGGTGTCTACGTGGAAGTGCGTCCCGGTGATGACGACCATCGTGCCAGGAGGACCGCTGGCCGGGTCGAGGCCGGTTACCGTCGCTAGAGGATCTCCGTGTGGCATCAGGCTCCGTCCACGATGGGCGTCCGCACGAGGTTCAGCGTGATGTTCGTATAGCAGCCGAGAATCGAGTCCTGTGATCTGACATAGTTCACGCGCGGTGAGTGCAGGACGTGGTACGTGAGAGCCCCTGAGCCGTCGTTGTAGACGAGGGGGCAAGGGCCACCGTCGATGACGGCGTTGATGGCGTCGATGGCGGTGCGGAGTGCAGTCGGCGTGGCTGCCTTCACGAGAAGCGGGATAGCCATCGGGATGATGGACGCCTCAGTCACGTTGCACTGTGCCACCGTGAGACTGTCGCCGTAGCTGCGGAACTCGTCGTAGATCTTCGCTCTCTCACCGAAGTCCACGTCGGGCATCAGGAAGTAGGTGACGTGGTCGTTGATGTCGAGGTTTGATGCTCCAAAGGTCAGGCTCACGTCAACGCTCCCATCAGAAGTAGGCGGGACGCCGTTCAGATCAAGGAACTCTGAGAGCGTCACGACCGTAAGGCTGCCGAGGTCTTCCAGCCGTCGCAGTTCGGCAAGCTCCAGGCGCAAATCTGCCTCTGTCCAAGAGCCCGGTACTGGCCCGTAGCTGAGATGCAGGTAGCGACCGTAGGACACGACTTCAGCGATGGCGCTCATCACGTTGGCGTGCGTCGCCGTAGACGTGGCGATGTTCCACGCGCAGAAGTTGCCCTCGACTATCGGCAGCGTGTGGTAGGGCGTCTGCTTGATGGTGCTCGACTGCCAGTCGGCGCGTACGGCAACGGACCTGAAGCCGAAATCGCGGTAGAAGCGCGTCACGTCCAGACCGTTCGCCAGACCAGAGTGCGGGTTGAACAGGTCGCGTGTCCACGGGATGCCGTAGTAGGCGTGGATGGAGCGCAGGTACTGGTCTATCAAGGCGAAGTGCTCGTAGCTGACGAAGACGTTGTTCGTGGAGTCGTCTGCCCCGACGTAGTCGGTGTCCTCGACGGGGTACGGCGGGACCGGCCTGTTGAGGATGCCGTCAGTGTTGCGCGGCGACTGAAGCAGCCAGTTCGTGTGCTGTGGGATCATCCGAAGACCGGCTGAGTCGAGAGCCTTGAGTTGGGGCCAAGTGTTGTAGCCCGTGTCTCCGACGTTGTCGGAGTCGACCATGTTGGCGAATCCCTTACCGCTGAAACCGTAGTCGGCCAGCGCATCCTGCGTGATGTCTGTCGTCGCCGTGCTTGCGCTGTCAAACGACAGCACCACGAGCGGGGTCGTCACGGGGTTCAGCACCAACTTGTCGAGGAAGAAGTACGGCGAGTACATGATGCCGTAGGCAGGCCACAGCGGAGTCAGGCTGACGCGCATGGCGACCATCGTGTTCGACCACGACTCGCTGCCCACTGAGGTCCACTCAGACGATCCGATGAGCCAGCGGAAAGGCCCGTACCCCGGCGGGAGATTGGTCGTCGGCCCGTACGTCGCGCGCATACACTTCGTGCCGAAGTCGCCCGTCGAGGAGAACTCAAGACCGAGGGCGCAGGGAGTGCTGTAAGCCTCGGCTGGTGCGTAGTGACGGAAGTCGAAGCGCAGGGCGTTCAGGCCGGCCAAGCTAAGACTCATGCCGGTCTTCGTGATGTACCCGGTGGTCGGAGTCGCCGTGTAGCTGTGCCGCGTCGCCACGCCGCGCTTCGACATATCGTCAAGGCAGCGCCAGTGATGATACGTGGACACGATCTGAGTCCCGTCTGCCGTGAACTCGGCCTTGTCGCTGAAGTCCTCGACCACCGTGCCCGCACTGATGACGCATGGAGCGGCCATCAGCGGCCTCTTCCCCTGCGACTGTGGGTCTTAGCCAGGGACCGCTCGATGTGCGGCGCCAGGGTCGTCGCGACCTGTTCAGCCGTTCCGACGATGGTCGTGCCACCGGGAACGTAGACGTGCGAGTGGTAGTGGAGCTCGGTCACCGCCGGCGATCCGTCAGTCCCAGTAGCGGCCAGTGGGCGCTGCACGGAAGCGGCTCCTCTGGTGCTCTGGAGTGGGACAGCCTCGGGCTGGATGAGCTTCGTGACGCCGGCGCGCTGGAGAAGTCCAGGGATGAGGTTCGGGTGCTCGAGTGGAAGCACGACCTCGCGGCCGTGGAGCGTCATCGGATAGCCTGAGTGCGGCCCGCTGAAGATGCCGCCTCTGTGCCCACCCTTGCCGTCGCTGCCGGGGATCTGGTTCACGATGATGTTCACGGTGCCGGTGACATCTCTGCCGTTGATGCCGTCCATCGCCTGCGTGACGGCCGCCAACTTGTCCAGTGCAGAATCCGCGTTCATGTCGATCGTGGGCTTGGCCGCCTCGACCTTCGTCTTCATGGCCGCCGACTGAGCTTCGGCCTTCTTGAGGAACCTCGTGATCTTCCTGATGTCCGCGCTGACCTCGGGAGAGTACTTGCGCTTTCCCCCGGCGCCCGTTCCTGTGCCGACGAGCTCTGCGAGGCGTCGCTTCGCCTGGTCGATCTTCGTCTCCAGCGTCTCGATGCGGACGTGAAGTCTGACCTGATAGCTCTTGCCGGCCACCTTGCTCAACTGGTTCTTGAGGGCGCTTAGACGGTCGCGCAGGGCCATCTCACGAAGGATGAGCTTGATGGTGTGCGGCTTACCTTTGAGCCCCTGGAGCTGCTGGTTCACGTCCTTGACCTTGGTCTTGATGTCGGTCATGTTGGCCTTGAAGACCATCGCCTGGTCGTGAACCTTCAGGTCGGCCATCTGAATGCCGAGCGAGCCGAGCAGGGGCTGTAGGCCCAAGAGATTCTGCTTGAGAGCGGCTATCTCGGCATTGCGATCTGCCATAATCTTTTCGTTCGCGCCGCCGATGTTGCGCGACAGCGCCGGCATACTCTCGATTTCGTGGATGCGCTGCTCCCAGTCGGCCTTCTGGCCGAGAGCCTGGTCAATCATGCTCTGCTGCTTGCCCTCGTTCGCAGCCGCCTTCGCTTGTGCCGCAGCCGTCGCGACCCAGTTCTTGATGAGGTCGGTCGGAGTGTCTATTTCGACGGCCGCCTTGAAGACGAAGTCGTTCTTGCCTACTGCCTCGAGGTGACCACCGAGGAACTTGTCGGCCCACTGCTTGAGCGAGTCATCTGCGGCAGCAGCTTCAGCAGCCTTCCTCATGGCGCCAATGCGCTCCGTCGTGCCGTCAAGCCAGTCGCTGACTTTGACGAAGCCGTAGAAGGCAGCGGCGGCAACGGCGACGCCCAGCAGGGCCAACCTGAGCGGCCCGAGAGCGGCGGTAAAGGCCATCACGCCGCTGGCCGCGCCGCCGGCTTGGAAGCCAGAGAACAGCGCGCCGAGCGACTTCACGATCATGAGGCCGGGAAGAGCTCCGCGGATGAGGCCGATGGCGTTGATGAACGTGCCGAGAATCATCACCACGGGACCGACCGCAGCGGCGACCGCAGCCATGATGAGGATGAAGTTGCGCCAGCCAGGAGACATCGAGGCGAGGCTGTCAGCCACCTTGGCGAGCCATGCGGCGATGCGCGCGAAGAACGGCAGCACGACAGCGCCGACCTTGATGAACGACGCCTGCAACGATGCCCACGCCTGCCTGAGTTTCTGCACGGGCTGCTGGGCGGTGTTCTTCATGGCGCGGTCAAGGGCGCCGTGCGCGTTCGCGACCTTGTCGATGACCTTGAGGTTGCTCTGGTAGTTCGCACCCAGCAGCGACAGTACACCGTTCAGGGCGCGCACGTTGGGGATGATCTTCCGCATCGAGAGCATGTTGTGATCGGTGCGCTCCCAGAGCATCTTCAGCGTCGGCAGCAAGCCCTTCTTGGCGATTGAGTCGGTGACATCCTGATAGGAGAGGCCCATCGTCTTCAGTTGGTCGATGCTCATCTTCGCCGGCGCGACGAGGGCCATCATCGTGCCGCGCAGGGCGGTGACCGCCTCCGCGCTCGAGAGGCCGCCAAGGGTCAGGGCGGCGACGTTGCCGCCGAGTTCGTCCAGGCCGACCTTGAGTTGGGCGGCGACCGGCATGATGCGGCCGAGGGAGTTCGCCAGGGCGACCGGCTCGGCCTTGCCGACCTCGACTGTCTTCATCAGGTAGTCGGTGACCTCTGCGGCGGTGTACGCGGAATGACCATAGGCGTTCATCGCACTCGTCAAAACATCGGCGGTGACCATGACATCGCCCATACCGGCGGCGGCGGCCTTAGCCGACACGTCGATGACCTTCATGGCCTCGGCGCCGGCAAAGCCAGAGCTCGCCACGAAGTAGAGCGCCTCACTGAGCTTGATGGGAGTCTGGCCGGTGGCGGCCCCGAGCTTCAAGAGTTCGTCGCCCCACGCTTTCGTCTGGGCCGCGTTAGTCCCAGTGAGGTTCTGAATCTTCATCAGGTTGTCTTGGTACTTGAAGGCAGCCACGCCGGCAATTGCAAAGCCGGCGGCGATGGGCAGGGTGACGAACTGCGTCATCTGCCGGCCGACGTTCTGCATCTGCCGGCCGACGTGTTCCATGCGCTGGGCTGCGAGTCGGCCGCTCTTGTTCGCCGCGGCCCCCGTGGAGGCGACGGCAGCGGCCGACTCGTTCAGCCCCTTCTTCAGGCCAGTAGTGTCACTGGTGATGCGAATGACGAGTTCGCCGTAGAAGTTAGCCACTCTCGCTCACCTTTCTGACAACTGGACTTTGATGACCTTCTCGAGCATCGGACCTCGCGTCAGATCCTTCTGCTCGACTCCCGACTCGACCTGACGCCAGGAGTGCGCGAATGCGCGGAGCGCCATGATGCGCTGGCAGCGTTCGTAGTCTTGCCCGTCTGCCTCCGTTGGAGTGCAGTCGAACTCCTGGCAGATGACGCTGGTCAGCCATTCATCGGGCTCCTTCGCTCCCTTTACTCCTCGGAGGTATCGGCCAAACTCGACCCACTCGGCAAAGGGCGCTCCTTCTCCCCGATGCCGACCGCGGCTGCGATCTCGAAGGTCATCTCATAGGGCAGTTCACTGATGTTGTCGGGAGTCACAGGCGCCTCGTCGCTCCAGGCCACAATGCAAGCCTCGAGCGCCATCTGCGTAAGAGCGAACCCCTGTGCCTCCTCCTTCTCTTCTCCCTCGACCGGCTCGATGGAAGCCGCCTTGCGCCGCATCTCGCGCAGCGCGCCGATGGAGAGCGGACGCACGTCGACCCACTCGTTGTCTTCGAGGTCGACGCGCTTCTTCTGGTTGAGCAGTCCCATACTCATACCTCCGTTCGGGAAGCCTCGCCTATCAGACGAAAGCCTCGGTGATGGTGCCTGTGTAGCGCAGCGTCGCGGAGAACCCGTGGTACTCCCCAATCGCCATCGTGCGGGTGTACTTCTCGATCCAGACCTCGCCGGTCACGGTCTTGCCCGTGGCGAAGGTGAGGACGGTCGAGCGCGTGACCGCGTGCGTGACGCGGCCGATGTTGAGGATGGCGTCGGGGCCGGTCGAGGCGGTGTCGTCGTACCAGCCCTCGATGACCAGGGGCTCGCGCTTCTTGATGACGCCGATGAGGTACTGCTCGTCCACGACGCCGAAGGGCGTCGCCTCGACGGCCTCACGGTTGACGACGTAGTCGCCAATCTTCGTGAGGTAGGTGGTGCCGAAGCCGGTCGAGAGGGCACCGGCATCTGCGGTGTCAATCTCGAAGGCTACGTCGTTGGAACCATGCTTCGCCATGCTGTTCTCCTTGAGTTATGGGGCGACGTACACGCCGACCGCGAAGGTCACTGTCGGGCCGGTCCCGCCTGTGTAGGCCCAGGCGGCCGATACCCACTTGTTGATCTGGCCCGAGAGCACCTTGTACTCGGACGCCACGCCCGCGAGGACGTTGGCCGGCGTGAAGGCGCTGAAGGCGGTCTTGTCGGTGTAGGTGGTGCCATCGACGCTGTGGCGCAGGGTGATGGTGACGTTGGTCGGTGTGCCCGTGAGGGCGGTGATGTGCAGCACCATCGCGCCGCCGTTGGTGCCCGCCGGCTGCGCGGCCGACACAAGCGCGTCGTCGGCGTCGGTGTTGGCGGCGGCCGACTTGGTCGCCAGCGGAGCGGCCAACTTGCCGCGCTTCTTGCCATACCAGATGCCGTAGCGGGCCTGCGCCTTGGTGACCTCGCTGGTCGCCAACTGGACGGTGTAGCCGACCCGCTGGACGCTCTGGTAGATGTCGATCTCGGTGCCGCTCGTCGGGACCACGTTGATGGCGTTACCGAACGGCGCGATGGTCATCGGCAGGGCCACGGTCGAGAGGTCGGTCATGGCCTGGTGCAGGTTGCCGACCGCGTCGTCGTACCAGCCTTCCTGCACGATCTCCGTCTGCTTGGCGCCGCCCGACCAGAAGGACTCGTCGTCCTCCCCGAGGGCGTACGTCTCGTTGAGCTTGAGGGTGACGGTGTCCTCGATGCTGCTGACGGCGGCAAGGACGGAGTAGGAGCCGAGCAGCATGAAGCCCACGTCCTTGGACGAGTACTTAGCCATTCGACTTCACCTCCTCGACCGCGTCATTGGCGAGCCAGGACTTGAGGATGTCTTCGTTGAAGGGCTCGACCTTGTCACCCTTCTTGACGACCATGAGCTTGGCCTGATCCTTCTTGCCGGCCTTCCACTTCTTCAGGGACTCGGGGTCCGCAGGACAACTGAACCCGACGAGCGCCCGATACGATTTCGGCATCTGCTACCTCCTGTACTCGTATCCGCAGTCTGGGCAGATCCAGTGCTCCGCAGAGCCGAAGGTCCGCACGTCCTTGCGGTTCTCGTGTTTGCATTCAACGCCGCTGCCGGCCGCCGTGGCTGGGACCGGGGCCGCCGGCGGCTTGGGCAGCGACTCCTGGGTCAGCATGAGAAGAGCAGCGTCCAGAGCCGCGCGTGCAGTGATCAGCGATGACACCAACTGCGCGTTGGATGCGGAGAGCTCGATCTTCACGTCAGACTCCGACATGCGGGATCCTCACGTCGATGTCACGCCGGTGAAGGCCGGTGGTCATGTCGCTGTTGCCGCGCTCATCCTCAAAGATGACCATGTAGCTGGTCGCGTCCAGAGCCGCGCGCAGAGCGTCTGCGACGGCCAGCGCGTCGGCATAGGACTCGCCGTAGACGCTGTACTGGATGCGAGGCTTGGAGATTCCGATGTCGCACGACATGAGTTGCTCGCGCGGCGTAGCGAACTCGTAGTAGACGATGTAGGGCAGGGTGGCATTCTGCGCCGCGTCGTTCGGGTACAGGCGCGTCCCGATGAGAGCCGTCAGGCCGGCGTGCGCGGTGATGGCTGAGTAGAGGTCTGACTGGAAGCTCATAGGGAGCCTCCAAAGATGCCGCGGAGCTTCGCCATGAAGAACAGGCAGATGGGGTAGAACGCCTCCATCGCGCCGCGATTGATGAACTTGTAGGGCTGGTTGCCAGGATGCCAGACCCTCGGCCCGTAGAAGTACTTTCCGCTCGGCAGTTGGAAGTACAGGTTGCTGGCACTGCTCCACCAGCCTGCTCCTGCGTCAATCCAGTGCGGATGGGAACCGAACTCCAGCGCCGCAGCGTAGCCGAGCATGTTGCCGAAACCGACACTGATGCCATTGGCGGTCTGGTAGAAGATGCGACCGCTGTCGATGAGGTCGCCGGTGTCGATGAGTCCCTGTCTGGCGATGTTGCCCTCGATGGCTGTCTCGACCATCTCAGCGACCTCGGGCAGCCAGGTCTTTCTCTCTGCTTGCAGTTGGACAGCAGCGGCGGTGAACTTGGCCGCCAGCGCCTCGTCTCCGATGACGGTGGCGCTCATCATCAGACGTTCCCAGGCTCGAGCGACTCGCAGAGGAGCTCGGTGAAGGTGCTGGTCACGTCCTGCGTGATGGAGACGATGGCCCAGTCGCGATCAGCGAACTGGGCGCGATCCTCGTGCTGGATGTCGTCGTAGGAGCCGTTCAGGAGCACCCTGCGGTACTCCATCTCGTATACCTGCTGGCTGGTCCGCATCTCCTGACGCTTCATCCTGATCGACACGTCGCCGCCGGCCACGAGCGCCGGCAACCCGATGAGGTCAGGGACCACGGCCCAGGTGTTGATGGGTTCGCCGTACTCGTTCGCGAGCGCGGTCGCGCGCACGATGGTGACTTCTGATGTAAAGAACCCGGCGAGGAGGCCAGCCATGCTGGGACCGCCGGCTGTCGCCGCGCGGATCATCAGCCTTCGGCCTCCGTCACCTTCCAGAACTTCTCCTCACGCATCTCAGGCCCGTTGACCATCTCGATGGAGAGGAACCCGACGCCACCGTCACCGAGCTCCGCGGACTCGGCCCGCAGCGTCTTGGCCTGAGCCAGTAGCTGCTTGGCCGCCGAGGCGGCGTCGGTGACGATGGCGCCCATGAGGTTCACGACGCGCAAGCACAGCACCTCGTTGACCGCGATCGTCTCAAGAGCTTTCGCGGCAGCGAGGGTGACGGAGCCTCCGGCCATGTCGAGGAAGGCTTGGTAGTCCTCGTCGTCCATGACGCGGCGTGAGGGATCGGTGTCGGACACGAGCAGCCGCACCTTGCCGATGTCAGTGCTGGGGTCGTAGCTCCAGGTCATGCTGGCTTCTTCCTCGCCGGCTTCTTGGCTGCCGGCTTACGCTTGGCGGGAGCCTTGACGGATGCCTGCGGCGCGGAGGCTGGCGTCTCATCTGCCGCCTCCGCGCCTTTCGGCATCTCCGGTGACACCAACTCCGACGTTACGAGGAGCGTCGGAGCCAGTGCATCGCGGATCTCCACAAGCATGTCGAAGATGGCGATAAGGAGTTCGTCCGTATCGTCTCTAGGAGGGATGTCATGCGGATGCCTCATGACTGTCAGGCGCCAGAGCCGTTCGACGCCACGGTCGCCCACGGGGCGATCTGGGTGAGCCCGAAGACGTGACGGCACTTGAACTCCTGGCTGTCGTTCTCGAACGACTCAGGAACGGTGCCGCCGCCGACGCGCGAGGCGTTGGGGGTCTTCACGAACAGCTCGGGGCTCTCGTGGCCGCTCAGGTAGTCCATCTGGACTGCGGTGCGCGGCGCACCCTTGGAGGCGAACAGGAACCAGCACGTCGAGGCGTTGCTGGTGGCCGTCATCGAGATGTAGGGATCGACCTCGACGGTCAGGTTGTTCCGCATCCAGTTGGCGACGCGGATCTGGTCGGCGGCGTTGTAGGCGCCGCCACCCGAGGCGACCATGATCTCAGTCGCGTTGAGGATGTTGTTGGCGGTGATCCGCAGGGCCGGCGGCACCACGAGGGTGACGGCGTCCATGACGATCGGGAACCCGTCGATGTCCTTGTGGCTGCCGAGCACCAGGAACCCCTGGGCGAGGTTCGCCAGTGAGAGGACGGGGTTGTTGCTCGCGGCACCCGCGTGGGTGTTCACGATGTTGTCATAGGTGGCGTCGTTGTACATGGCCGTGTTGAAACCGGCCGTCCCTACGTACATCTTGCTGGCCGCGAGAGCCTCGGTGCGGCGGGCGGCCTCGACCAGACGGTTGGGGAGGTCGCGCAGGGCGCCGAGGTCGTCGTTGATCATGGCCTCGAACGAGATGCCGAAGCGGGCGCCGTACTTGCTCACCTGGCGCGTGATCGGCGTCTCTTCGCTCGGTCCACGCTCGGGGTACTCAGCGCGCTCCCCGACGCTGTCGAGCACGGCTCCCATGCCCTCGATGCCGAGCATCTTGGCCTGACGGAAGTCGCGCACCGTGCCGGTCTGGATGTAGCTGCGCCAGGACGGCATGGTCGTGCCCCACGCGGCCATGAGGCTGCGGTCGAGCACGTCACCGAACAGGTAGGCGAAGTCGGCGGTGACCATCGCCTCCTTCAACTGGTAGTAGGCGAAGTTGCTGCCTTCGGCGGCGCGGTTCAGCGTCTCCATGAAGGTGTTGACGACCTCCTTGGAGTAGCGCTTCTTCGCGAAGCCGCTCTCACGACCGAGGACGCTCATGAGGTCGGCGTCGGTGCTCGCCTCATCTTTCGTCTCTTCGATCTTGGTGATGATCTCGTCGGGCATGTGTTCCTCCTGTCGGCTCAGTAGCCGATCTTGACCTTGATGGTGCGCGTACCAGGGGCGACCGTGAGGGTGCCGGCGGTACGAGCTGTGCCTGTCACGACGATGTCGCCGTTGTAGGCCAGGGTGATGACCCCGACCGCGGCCGTCGCGGTGAAGCCGCTCAGACCGTAGATGGGGCTGTTGATGATGGAAGCGAGCTCGGCAGCGTCCGCGGTGTCGTCGCCGCTGATGCTGAAGGTCTTCGTGCTCATCGTCGTGGTGTTGGTGTGCGCCGTGAACACGATGCCGTTGATGACCACGGTCTGGCTGTTGGTCACCGAGGCGAGGGTGATCTTGCGGTCCTGAACGCCGCCGGCTTCGGTCACGCGACCGTAGAAGGCGGTGCCCGTCTCAGCCTTGCAGTTGAGCGTGCTCGGGGTCGTCCAGTAGACGCTGTCACCCTGGAACACGGGTTTCGTGCTTGTGACCGCGTGGTTGACCGTGACCGTCGCGCCAGAGGCCGTGCCGGTGACTGCGCTGATGACCTCGCTCGACTTGACCGTGATGGTCGCGGTCGCGAGCGTGGCGATGCAGTCCTTCAGCGGCGCCAGCGTGGCGACTGCCAGCCGGGTGCCGTTGCTCGAGGTGACGACCGCTGCCGGGTAGGCCGCGCAGGGGTAGCCTGTCGGGGGCTGGATGATGACCTCGCCCGCGGAGCTCTGCGTGGCGACGTACGGAGCGATGCCGTAGGTGGCGTCGTTCAGCACGGTCACGAGTTCGGTGGCGTCCTGCGTGTCGGTGCCCGCGATGGAGAACTCACGGTTGGCCGCCGTGGTGGTGCTGGTGTGCGCGGTGAAGGTCAGACCGTTCACCCTGACCCAGTCGGCCGCGGCTGCGCCGGCCAGAGTGACGTAGGGGCCGCCGTTGATGGCCTTCAGGAGCAGGCCGGCGTCCTGGGCGTCGGTGCCGGCGATCGAGTAGTTGCGCGTCGACCATGTGGTCGTCGCCGTGGTCGCCGTGTAGGTGAAGCCGTTGATGATGAGCGTCTGCGTGTTGGTGACCGAGGCCAGAGCCAGGGTCACGGCGTCGCAGTCGCTGACCACGGGCACGTTCACGACGCCGTGGCGCAGGAACGAGGCGACCTGGGTGCCGCTGGAGCCGGTCGGGGTCAGGGTGACGCCGGCCAACTTGCCGACGCACATCGGGGTACGCGCGGCGACGCTTGCTCCCACGGTCAGTGGGACGATCCACGCCTTCTTGTACTGTTCGTTCGTCGCCATCAGTCAGTCACCACCCTCAGTATCCGACGATGACTTTGATGGTCTGCTGGGCACCGCTCGCGGAGATCGCCTCGGCGGCGTATCCCCAGCGGGTGCCGCCGGTGTTCTTGTTGAGCGTCGGCGAGGCGTTGGTGCCCGAGAAGTACAGGATGTCGCCCTGGGCCACCGTGGTGGCGCTGCCATCGTTGGCGGTGACCGAGCAGCGGTACATGCCCTCGGTGGCAACGGTGGCGGTCGTGGTGCCCGAGGCACCCGTGGCCGTCTGGGTGACGCCGGGGATCTTGCCCACGAGGACCGGGTTGCGGGCGGCCACGCTGGCCCCCACGACGAGCGGGATGTTGACCGCGTCTTTGTAGACTTCGTTGGTCGGCATGTCTCTTTACCTCCTAGCGGCCGTCAACGGCGCGCTTCGCGGCCTCGTCACTCAGGCCGAAGAACTTGCCCAAGCCGTGACCGAGACTTTCCTTGACCTTGGTGTCGTCCACGGGCTCGCCGCTTTTGCTGCCCTGATCGGTGACCTTGCCGGCGCCGACGATGGACTCGATGTAGTCGGCTTCGATCTTCTTCTCGACCTCGACGGCCTCCTTGAGGGCGTCCTTGTCGAGGGTGCCGTCCTCGGCACGCTTGGGATTGATGGTGACCTTGGCGGTGATGCGCTGCTTCGCCGCGGCCGGCAGGCTGACGTTCTCCATCAGGCTGGCGGCTTCACGCTGCGCCTCGAGGATGGCGAGAGCACCTTCGGCGCGGTCGGCGCGGATGGTGGCCTCGGTGGTCGTCTCCTTGGACTCTTCGAGTTCGGTCTGGAGCGTGGTGATCTGCTCCTGAGCTTCTTTGAGCTCCATATCGCGTTCCTCCTGGGTCTGTCCTTCGGACACGGTGCCGCCGGCCGGGATGTAGAACGTCCCACTGGCGGCCGTGGTGGTTGTCGTGATCGTCGGGAGAGCCGAGCTTCCCTCGACCTGTACGAAGTTGCTGTTCATCACGTTGGATGTTGGCACATCCTGAGAGCCCTTCTGGCGCAGGCTCTCCATGAGGGCGAGCACCTTGCCGCCGGCACCGGGCTTGGTGACAAAGTCGACGCTCTCGCCCTTGGCGATGTGGTTGATGATGCGGCCCTCGCGGCCCTCCGCTTCACCCGGCGAGAACGAGCCGTGCGCGCGGATGGAGACGCCGATGTGCGGCGCGAGCGCCTCGATGACATCCTTGTAGGGCGGCAGGACGCTGGCCTTGGCGTAGAGGCCGGGGCCGGCGGCGCCCTTCTCGCGGAACTCGGGCACGCTGACGATGACGCCGGCGAGATCCTTGACGCTGCGCTCGGGGCGCTCCTTGGACTCGCTCTCGGTCGGGTGGTCGAGGTACATATGGGTGCCCGGTGCCCACGCCTTGGGGCCGTCCTCGCGCAGGAGCTCGGCGCTGTAGTAGCCGCTCGATCCCCAGCCGGGGGCGATGAGCTTCAGGTCGATGGTGTTGTCCTGGCGCACGGCGCGCTCGACCAGCGGCACCATCTCGGTGTCGAAGTCTGCCGTCTCTTCGGTCTTCAGGTCGTCATCGGTTGGCATTCTGATCTCCTTGGTCGAACCCAAACGGCATGAGCGGCGTCTGGCCGTTCACCTGGCTGCCCCAGGGTTGGTTTCCGTCCGCTGGGTAAGTGATGAGTCCGCACCCGCAGTTCGGGTGCTGCGGCGGTGCCATGTCGCCGCTCGAGAAGAGGTTGTGAACAGGGATGGCGCCCTGCTCGTTGTTGTGGTCACAGATGTCGTAGCGTGGATGCATCGGGCCGAGGATCCACTCCTTGACCATCCCGTAGCCGGCCTTCTCCATGTCGTAGGCGCTCTCGAGCTCGGCGTAGCTCCACGCCTTGTTGGCCTCGGTGATGGCGATGCGCCGCGCGCGTGCCCAGCCCATGTCATCGAAGCTGGTCATCAGGGTGCCGGCGATGTCCTCGACGCTCTGGCCCTTGGCGAGGCCTTGGGCGATGAGCCGGCCCATGCGCTCGCGCGTGTAGTCGTTGATGCCTTTGACGAGATCCGCGCCGTGCTCGATGAGGTACTGCTGGGCGCGGACGGAGCGGAGGTCGCCGGTGATGCCGTACTTGGCGAGCGCCGACTGGGTGACCGCAGCGGTCAGGGCCGCGAGCAGCCCCGGCCGCAGGATGAGCACGTCCTTGCCGATGCGGGCGGCCAGGGCGGCGGCGATCGCCGCGAGGATGAGCGCCAGCCGGCGGTCGTCCTTCTCCTCCTGCGTCGCCTCGGAGAGGTCGGCCTGGTAGATCTCCGTCAACACGTCGTAGCTCTGGAGGATGAACATGCGTCCTGCGTCGCGCTCAAGCTGCGCCACCGCAGGCGCGAGCGCCTCGATGCGGTGCAGGTAGAGCGTGTGCTGAAGCGCCTTGTCCAGAGCCTCCGCGAGCATCAGTACACTTCGACCACGCCGGCGCGCTTGATGGGCGTCTCAGGGTTGTCGGTGACCTTGACCCAGACGAACCACGTACCGTGCGTGAGCTCCACGAGGCCGGGAGCGGGACCGACGAGGCAGCGGGCGAAGTACTTGCTGCCCGCCGTCTCCCAAGAGCCGACGTACCAGGACTCCGTCCCGACGAGACTGTCTTCTTCGGTGAAGGTCATCTTCACCACATCGCTCGTGGGGTCGAAGACGGCGCCGTTCTTCTCCACCGTCATCTGCACTCGGATGTACTCGACCGAGTCGTGGACGTATTCGACGGTCATAAACTCACCTCTCTTCCAGCTTGGCTGTCCAGTGGCCCTTATCGACCTTCTGGGGAGCGTTCCATGTCGTAGTGATGCCGCGGGTACGCCAGCCGTTGTAGGAGATCTCAGCCCTGGTGATGTGGTAGGTCGCCTTGAGGCGCACCCTCGCAGAGGTCGTGAGCGAGGCCGAACTGGGCAGCGTCTGGATGCGGACGAAGCCCTCGCGTCCCAGCCATGCGTCGGCCGCCGTCAGCGACGCCGCGGAGGCGGTCGTCATCAGACGGTGGGTCATCTTCATCGTCGCGCTCGAGGTGCTGAATGAGGCGGCGCCGGCGGTGGTCTGCATGACGTGCTTGCTGCGGAGCAGGGAGCTCGAGGACGTGACCGTCGAGGCCGAGGCCACGGTCATCAGCGCGTGGCGGTTGGTGAGCGAGATGTTGCCGGCGGTGAGGCTGGCACTCGAGGCTGTCGTCCTGGCTTGCTTGATGAGGTAGGCGCTGGAAGCCGTCAGCGAGGCCGAGGAAGCCGTGGCACGCAGGCTCCGCATATGGATGTGGCCCTCGGCCGTCAGGCTGGCGCTGGAGGCGATCGTCTTGAGGTTCCCGCGCGTGGACGCCTGCGAGGCGGTCAGCGTGGCGCTGGAGGCCGTGGTGAGAAGCTGCTTGTTGGCGGCCTGCTTGGTCAGGAGCGCCGTCGAGGCGGTCAGGCTGGCCGTCGAGGCCGTCGTCCGCGCCTGCTTGAGCAGGTACGCGCTGGAGGAACTCAGGACCGCGTCGGCGGCGACCGTGTTCAGGCTGCGGAGGCGCAGGCGGGCAGAGGTGCTGGTCAGCGAGGCCGAGGAGGCGACGGTGCGCGCTTGCTTGAGCAGGTAGCTGCTCGCGGTGGTGAGCTCGGCGCTGGAGACGACGGTGTTCAGGCTGCGGATTCGCAGGCGAGCGACGCCGGTGGTGAGGCTGGCACTCGACGGCTGGGTGACCGGGTAGACCTTGCCCTGTCGGTTCAGCGCGACGCTGCCTGTCACCAAGTTGGTCGCGGAGACGAGAGTGTTCAGGCTGCGGATGCGGAGCCGCGCCGTCCCAGTCTCCAGCGAGGCGCTCGAGACGGTCGTGCTCAGGCTGCGGAGGCGCAGTCTCGCGGTCGAAGCCGTCAGGGAGGCGCTGGAAGCCAGCGTGCGCGCCTGGTCGATTAGGTACGCGGCAGATGCCGTCAGCGCGGCGCTCGACGCCGTGGTGTTGAGGCTGCGAAGACGCAGGCGAGCAGACGAAGTCGTGAGCGCCGCATCCGCGGCCAGCGTCCGCGCCTGCTTGAGCAGGTAGGCAGCCGATCCTGTCAGCGAGGCGCTTGCGGCCAAGGTCTGGGCGCCGTGGCGGTTCGTGAGCAGGAGGCTGGTCGTCGTCAGCGAGGAGGACGAGGCGAGGGTGCGCGCCTGCGTCAGGAGGTAGGCACTGCCGGCGCTCAGGGAAGCAGTCGAGGCGACGGTGATCAACTGGGTCGTCCCGCTCTTCGACATGGCGCTCGGAGAGGTGGTCAGCGAGGCGCTGGAGACGATCGTTCTCAGGTTGCGGACGTAGAGTCTCGCAGGGCTGGTGGTCAGGCTTGCCGATGAGGCCGTGGTACGCGCCTGCTTGAGGAGATACGAAGTCGAGGCCGCCAGGGAGGCGGACGAGGCCGTGGTTCTCAGGTTGCGGACGTACAGTCTGGCGACGCCCGTGGTGAGACTGGCAGAGGACGCCGTGGTACGCGCCTGCTTGAGGAGATAGGCGGTGGACGCCGCGAGGGCAGCCGCAGAGGCCAGCGTCCGCAGGTTGCGGACGTACAGACGAGCGTTGTCGGCGGTCAAGGACGCCGCCGAAGCGGTCGTCGTCATCTGCTTGACGCTCGTCGCCTTCGAGAGCAGCGCGGTAGACGTGGTCAGCACTGCCGTCATCGCGGCCTGCGCCTGGACGACATAGTACATGCGCGTGGTGACCGCAGCGGCGGTGAGGCTGGCGCTCGAAGCCGTAGTCAGGAGTTGCTTTTTCGCCGCCACCTTGGAGAGCAGGGCGTCGGAAGCCGTCAGAGTAGCCGACGACGCGATAGTCCTCGTCTGCTTGATGAGATAGGCGCTGGAGGCGGTGAGGCTCGCCGTTGCCGCAGTAGTCCTGACTTGCTTGATGAGATAGGCGCTATTGGCACTGAGTGATGCCGCAGAGGCCGTCGTGACCAGCGCCTTCTTGGTACTGGCTTCCAGCGAGATGGTGTGCGCGTACCAATAGCTGCTGACGATGGTGGTCGAGGTGCCGGGGTCGTTGGAACCCGATGAGGCGTTGAGCTTGTAGAACGCCTGCATGGCGGCGTCCGACCCCAAGGTCGTCGTCCAGCGCAGCGTGGTCAGGGTGTAGGTGGACGGGATCGAGAAGTCCGAGTCGAGGTTGTTGGTCGTCTCCTGACCAGAACCCCAGACGGCGACGATCGCGGAACCTGTGGTCCCTACGGTCACGGCGGGACAGTCCGGGGCCGTGGACGCGGTTCCCCCGGCGATGGTCGCCTCGGCGTCGATGGGAGCAGCCGTATCGACGCCCGAGAAGACCAGCGAACCCCAGCCGGTCGTGGCGTTGGCTACCGAGAGCAAATCCATCGTGCCGAAGTAGCCCACCGTGATGTCGCCCTGAACGAGTGTCTTGCCGACGATGATGAGCTTGCCGTAGCTGGAGTTGATGCCGTTCTCGATGATGAGATCGACGCCCAGGTTGGCGGCGCTCTCTGAGGTGGCGTGAAGCGTCTTCGTGGAGCCTCGGCTGTAGAGCATCCCTATCGCATAGTCACCCACGGCAGACGAGGCGTGGATGGGCCAGGTTTGCGCCCCGGTGGGGTTGGCGACGCCAGCGGTGACGGCGGCTCCGACGAAGGCGATAGCCATGTCAGCCCACCGGCCTTCTCACGGTCATGCCGACGAAGCCGGCGCCCTCTGTGTACTCCACGTACAGCTTCGGATCGCGGTCGGTGCCGCCGCCGCCGGTGTTGTCGTCGGCCAGGTACAGATATAAGTTTTCACTCCCAGTCGGCGCATCTCCGGCTAGGTGTCTACTGGAGTTAAGGATGACGTAGGTTGTCCCGGTCAGCGCGACGTTTGTGAGGAAGGCCGACTCACTAGTCAGGGCGCTGTAGGCACTGGTAGACCAGTCTGGAGTGGTACTCCTTGAGGCGACTAAGGTGTACTCATCAAGACTGTTCGCGTCGGCTGGGACTCCCGAGCGAAAATCCCCCGCTTCGAGCGTTCCTCCCCAATTGTAGATGCGGGCATCGACTGTGAAGTCAGCAGTGGTCGACAGGTCGATATCCATATAGAAAGACAGGGTCGCCACTGTAACGGTTACCCCTGCCCCTACGGAGGAGGTGTCAAAGCTGGTGAAAAGCTCGTAGCACATATAGTTCGGACTGGAGAAGGCTTGACCAACCTGTGACGATGTCCCTGTAGAACCCACGAGTCCTGCGGTTTGACGGGCTATCGTATAAGAGGAGTCCCACGAGCGCGCATACCCGTCCGCCGTCGAACTCCATACCGTGAGCGGACTAGCCAAGAGTCCACCCGTGGTTCTCAGCGTAGGTCACGACGGAGTCGTAGAGCCACTGTTTGGCCGTGGTGATGACGTTCTCGGTCGCATCGCCGGGGTCGGACTCACCATTGGTCCCAGGCGCGCGGATCCAGACCATGAGCGGCGGGTTGACGAAGCGGTGAGCATTGGCGGTCGAGGCAGGCAGCGGCCCGTTGGCGTCCGACGCCGTGCAGTTCACGATCAGCGTGACGCCGTCGAAGCTCGCGCCGGTCAGCGTGATGGTGACGCCGTTCAGCGTGTAGTCGTACCCGACCAGCTTTGCCAGGGTCACGGTCTTGTTGCCGACCGTGAACTCACCGTCGTTCATTATGGCGGCGAGTCCTTGCGCCTTGAGCGCCGCCTTTTCGTTCGGGGTCTTGCCGACTAGCAGTTCACCGAAGGTAGAGGCTGGCATGATGTTCGCGCTCCTTCGGTCATGATCAGTCGAAGGAGAGCGACATGGCTCCCGCGGCGAACTCGACCACGTCGTTGGTCGTGATCGCCACCGTGGGCGACACGGTGCCGTAGGCGATGTAGCGGCTGGTGCCGCTCGAGCCGGTCGAGGCGGCGAAGAGCGCGTAGCCGCTGATGGTGCCCCAGCTACCGCCGGCGCTGGTGAAGGTGCAGACTATGGTCGGCCCGGTGGAGACGGCCGGCGCGGCGAGCGAGGCCGGCGCGAAGGTGATCTGCTTGCGGACGTAGTTGTTGCCACTGGTCGTCTCGTTGGTCGTCGTGTCGGTCGGCGTTGCCGTGCAGAGGCCCACCCAGATCGAACCGGGGGTTGCCCAGTTGGTCGAGTCGGTCGTCCGCAGCGCGATGTCCAGAAGATCCTTCTGGGACTGCTGTCCGAGGTTGTTAGCCATCTGTTACTCCTTCTTGACTGTTGCTGGGGGATCGGCCGGCATCGGGGGCTGCTCGGGATACCAGACCTTGCGCGCCTGCACCATCACTTCACCGATGTTGGAGCGACGCAGGAAGCACTGGTCTACCTCGTGGGCCTCGACATAGCCTGCCTCTAGGACACGCTGCAAGAGCATGTCGTGGATGAAGATCTGCTTGTGCTGGTGGCCGGGGCCACCATAGGTGTCGTGCATCTCGGGGATCGCGTCGGCCAGCAGGTTGGCGCCGAAGGCCGTGGCGTTGATGTAGAGCTCGTCGCATATCTGCGCGTAGTCGCCCCACTTGGCGCCCTTGCGCCAGAGCAGGTAGACCTGATTCACGTCTGGCACCATGACGTCGAGGTGCCCACCGGGCTTGAGGACGCGGAGCCACTCCTTGAGGGCTACGCGGCTCTCCTCCATCGTCAGGTGCTCGAGGACGTGCGAGGCGTAGATCATGTCGACGGTGTCGTCTTCCAGCCAGGAGAGGTCATCGACGGGACTGACCACGTCGGGGTCGAGGTCGGGGTCGAAGTCGACGCCGATGAAGCCGGCGATCTGCTGGTAGCCGCAGCCGAGGTTGAGACGGATGCGGTTCTCCTGCCGCAGGATGCTCAGAAGGTCGTCCTTGTCGCTGACGCCCTGGAGGTTGATGGGTGCGTCGCTGCCTGCCGGCGGGACGGGCTGCTTCATCTTCAGTTCCGAGGGCTGCGCCGGCGGCGGGTCGCCGCCGACCAACTTCGCGGGACCGGGGGTCATCTGCTTCTTGGCACCGGCCTCTGGCTCAGTGGTCATCCCCTGCGCGCCCAACTTGACGGTCGGCTGCGGGTCGGGAGTCGTCTCAGGCGGTGGCAGTTCACCCTCCTTCTTCGCGTTGAACTCGATCTTGCGCTTCGCGTAGAGGTCGTAGGCCGGCGTGGCACTGAACTTGTCGTCGCGGTGGTCTTCGGGATCCTTGAGGTGGTCGATGGAGAAGAGATCGCGCACGCGCTCGCGCGGGTAGCCCAGGCGCTTGCAGACGATGAAGCACTCGATCTCGTAGTTGGCCTTGGCGAGCAGGCGGTCCTGCCACAGCGGCTCGGTGGGCAGCAGCGTGCAGCCCAGCGTGTCCCAGGCGAACGACGGTCCCTCCTGGCCGCGGGGATGGTAGCGGTGACTGACCACGGCCGGCTTGCCGTCCTTGGCCGCTTTCTGCGAGCGCGCGACCATGATCTCCGTCGCCTCTGGCGCGATGACCACGTCGTGCTCGACCGAGAAGATGTAGTCGTAGCCGTTCTGGTGCGCGTAGTCGATGATGCCGCCCTCACCCGTCCAGGCGAGCTCCAGGGTGTCCCAGAGGTAGGGCATGCGGCGCGTGAGCCACGCGCAGCGGATCCCCTGTGCGCGCACGGTGTGCGCGTAGTGCAGGTTCTCCTCGCTGTTGTCGACCATGAAGGCGCCCACGTCGGGGTAGGTCTGGGCCTTCCAGGACGCAGCCCACTGCTTGAGCGCGTACTCGCCGCCGCTCCAAGTGGGGCAAGCCATCAGCACCCTCGGTCGGGGAATGTTGGTCCGAGACATTCCGCTCCTCACTGTTCGTGGTTTGTGGTCTTACCG
>Ga0315286_10001515_pt1 | contig 21053 bp, 18 predicted proteins | sample YL17G10_0_MG_FD_205038 | JGI IMG/M metagenome (GOLD analysis project Ga0315286, IMG submission 205038) | Sediment microbial communities from Yellowstone Lake, YNP, Wyoming, USA - YL17G10_0 | ecosystem: Environmental > Aquatic > Freshwater > Lake > Sediment | place: USA: Wyoming | collected... | reverse complement strand
TCTCGAACCAGGCGCTGGAAACCCTTGCGATCGTCGCTTACCGGCAGCCGGTCACAAGGGCGGAGATCGAAAAGATACGGGGAGTCAAAGTGGGGCACGTCTTGAAGCTCCTGATCGATTACCAGCTTATCAAATTCGCGGGGAAAAAAGACACCGTCGGGAAGCCTATGATGTACAGGACGACCGACTACTTCCTCCGCTCCTTCGGTCTCCTAAGCCTCAAGGACCTCCCGCCGCTCAGCGAGTTTGAAAAAGAGTGACGAGGGGACGGGGTGTTGAAAGAGAGAAGATGCCTCTTCAGCGAATCCAGAAGCTTATCGCTCGATACGGCCGCGCGTCGAGAAGAAAGGCGGAAGAGCTGATAAGGGACGGACGAGTGCGTGTCGACGGTATCACCATTAAGGACTTCGGGACCAAGGTTCCCGAGGACGCCCTCATCGAGGTCGACGGTACAGTTATCAACAAGAATGTCCGAAAGATCTATCTCCTTCTCAACAAACCCGCCGGCTGGCTCTGCTCGAAGAGGGACACCAAGGGGAGAAAGCTTGTCTATGATCTCGTCGAAGGATCGTACGGGGAAATGGGGTTATTCACAGTCGGACGTCTCGATTACATGAGCGAAGGGCTGCTTCTCCTCACAAACGACGGCCGGTTCGCCCAGGCCATCGGCCATCCCTCGGGCGAGATCGTCAAAGAGTACGAAGTGACGGCATCCGCACCTATCCCCTACAATTTGATTGATGCCTGGAAGAAAGGTGTATATATTAAAACGATGAGATACGCCATTTCAGGCTGGCGAAAAGTGAGCGAAACTACCGCAGTCATTTCCTTGCATGAAGGGAAAAACAGAGAAATAAGAATATTGTTTGCAAGCATAGCTGTTGGCATCGCCAGGCTGAAGAGAATTGCAATCGGCTCTCTCGCGCTCGGAGACCTCGCGCCCGGCGTATACAGAGAGCTGCTGCCCGAAGAACTCGAGGAGCTGGTGCCCGGCCTGCATAACTCCCCTCTGTCAAGTGAATAGCCCGGTTAGTTCTGAAAGGGAGTAGTTTCGTGGTGATTGCGATCGATGGGCCCGCCGGAGCAGGAAAGAGCACCGTCGCAAAAAAAATTGCTCAGCGGCTCGGCTTCGTTTATCTTGATACCGGCGCCATGTACCGTGCCTTTACTCTCTACGTTCTTGATCGAAACGTCGATCTGGACGATCATCGGAGCATCGAGCTGTCTCTCCACGACTTCCATTTGAACATGAACGGCGGCGTGATCCAGGTGGGAAACAGGGACGTCACCCGGGATATCAGGGGCGCAAGGGTAAATGATACCGTCAGTTACATTTCCAGTCTCGACTTCGTGAGAAAAAAAATGGTTGAACTCCAGCGGCAAATGGGGGAAAATAAGCAGATCGTCGTCGAGGGGAGGGATATCGGGACCGTCGTGTTTCCCGACACAAGGCATAAGTTCTACCTGGACGCGTCGGTCGAGGAGAGGGCGAGGAGGAGGTTGCACGACGAGAAGCACCAAGAAAAAAACCAGAACCTCTCCGAGGTTATCGGTAAAATTACCAAAAGAGATAAATATGATAGCAATCGATGCTTGGCCCCGCTCGCCAAGGCTCTTGACGCGGTTTACGTCGATTCCACCGGGATGACGGTCGATGAAGTGTGTGAGTATATTGTTCAAAGAGTGAGAGAAAAACAGTGAGGAGCGTCACCGTATGGAGAACAACAGAAGGTTCGAGAACGAAGATCCACTTGTCTCGCGCTCGGCACGTGGGGACGCGGCGGGTACCGAAGAACAGCCAGGTGGGACTCCCGAATGGCTGATTCACGAGGAAACCTTTAAAGAGGAGTTCATAAAGGACCTCGGCTCTTTCGGGGAAGGCCAAATCGTGGAGGGAACGATCGTCAGCGTCGCCGCGGATGTCGTTTTTGTCGACATCGGGTACAAGTCGGAGGGTGAGATCGCCCTGAGCGAGTTCAACCAAAAACCGTCCCCCGGCGAGTCGATCAAGGTGATGATCGTAAGGACGGAAACCCGCGACGGAAAACTGATACTCTCGAAGCAGAGAGCGGAGGAAGTCGTCGAGTGGGACCGCCTCATGAGCGCACTCAGAGACGGGACGTCCGTCGACGGCAAAGTGGTGGATCAGGTCAAGGGGGGATTCACCGTCGATCTCAAATGCGTCAGGGCCTTCCTTCCTCTCTCGCAGTGCATGATGAGAAAGACAGAGGACCCCAAGAACGTCATCGGCAAGGTGCTCTCATTCAAGATCGAGAAGATCGACGGGAAGAGCAACGTTGTGCTCTCCCAGAGGAAGCACGTAGAAGAGCTCAGAGAGCGGATGTTGACCGATTTTTTCCTTACCCGGAAGGAGGGAGACATCGTCGAGGGGGTTGTGAAAAACATCGTGACCTACGGCGCCTTTGTCGATCTCGGAGGTATCGACGGGCTCCTCCATGTCAACGACATAGCCTGGGGGCGAGTCCAAGACCCCAAGAAATACCTTGAAACCGGCGACAAGCTCAACCTGAAAGTGCTCACTCTCGATTCACAGAACAAAAAAGTAAGCCTCGGCCTGAAACAGCTGACTCCCGACCCATGGGAGACCTTCGAGCAGAGGTATGAAAAGGGGATGAAGTACGAGGGCGTCGTCAAGAAGCTCACGAACTTCGGCGCTTTCATCGAGCTGGAGGAAGGGATAGAAGGCCTCCTCCATGTGTCCGAGCTCTCCTGGACGAAGAGGATCAATCACCCCAAGGACGTGCTGAAGGAGGGAGACAGGGTCGAGATCATGGTCCTCGATTTCGACATGAAAAAGAAGAATGTCTCCCTCGGTCTCAAGCAGGTGCTGCCGAACCCTTGGGACACTATCGACCAGAAGTACCCGATCGGGTTCAAGGCGAGCGCCAAGATCAACACCATAACGAAATCCGGGATCTTCGTGGAATTGGAAGAGGGGATCGAGGGCTTCCTGAGCTCGGAGAACGTCTCCTGGACGAAACAGGGGAAAAACATAGGAGAAACCTACCAAAAAGGAGACATGATCGACGTTGTGGTCCTCTCGTTAGACAAGGAATACCGAAAGATCCAGGTGGGAATGAAACAGCTGTCTCTGAATCCATGGACGACGCTGAAGGATCTTTACCCTAAGGGGAGCACGGTCACCGGCAAAATCACCAGCGTTACGGATTTCGGAGTGTTTGTGAGGGTCAGCGAAGAGATCGAGGGGCTCATTCACGTGTCTCACCTGTCCCGCGAGAAAGTCGAAAACCCCTCTTCGCTGTTCAAGGTGGGAGACGAGGTCACCGCCGTCGTGCTGTATATCGACCAGGACAGGAACAAAGTCACCCTGAGCATCAAAGACCATTTGAACATGCAGGAGAAACAGGACTTAAAGAAGTACCTCGAAGATGACGTCGCCAAGACAGGTTCCGTGCAGCTGGGGCATCTCATCGACTGGACCAAGATAGGGAAATAAATGACCTCGAAAAGTAAGGATCTTGAGGAGATTATCAAGATCAGTACTCTCATCAACTCTACCTTCGATATAAACGAGGTCTTGGGCAGGATAATGGACTCGGCCAATCGGGTCGTGGAGGCCGAAGCGAGCTCTCTTCTCCTCATCGACGAATCCGACAATACGCTGTATTTCCGCGTGGCCCTCGGAGACAAAGGGGAGGAGGTTAAGAAGTATACGCTCAACATGGGGGAGGGGATCGCAGGTTGGGTCGCCAAGTACTCAAAACCTCTCCTCGTGCCCGACGTCCAGAAAGACAGCCGTTTCTTCAAGGACATCAGCAAGAAAATCAACTTTCAGACGAAATCCATCCTCTGCGTTCCGCTCAGGATAAAAAACAAGACCATCGGAGTGCTCGAGGTCATTAACAAGGCTGTAGGGGTGTCTTTCACGATTGAGGACCAGGGACTGCTGGAGACTTTTTCAAACCTCGCCGCTATCGCCATCGAGAACGCGCGTCTCTACCAGGACATGAAGCTGCAGAATATCAACTTGAAAAAAGAGCTCGTGGACGGCAAGACCCCGACTCAATTCGTCGGGGAGTCGAGGCTGATCAAGGAAAAGCTCGAGATGGCGGACCAGGTGGCGGTGACCAACACGACGGTTCTGCTTCTCGGAGAGAGCGGTACGGGGAAGGAGCTTTTCGCCGAGCACATCCACTACAAGAGCGATAGGGCCGGCAGCCCATTGATAAAAGTGAACTGCGCGGCGATTCCCGAAAACCTCATCGAAACCGAGCTTTTCGGACACGTCAAGGGGGCCTTCACGGACGCCGTGTCCGACAAGATGGGTAAGTTCGAGCTTGCCAACGGAGGGACAGTTTTCCTCGACGAGATCGGCGAATTGTCCTATTCGGTACAGTCCAAGCTCCTCAGGATACTCCAGGACCACATCATCCAGAGGGTGGGGGGGACGGTCTCGAAAAAAGTCGACATACGGCTCATCGCCGCCACCAATAAAAACCTCTACGAAGAGGTTAAGCAAAACAGGTTCAGGGAGGATCTCTTTTTCAGGCTGAACGTGTTCCCTATTTTCATACCCCCTCTCCGGGAGCGCAAGGAGGATATCCCGCTGCTGGCCGATTTTTTCCTTAAGAAGTTCAACGGGGAATTGAAAAAAAACATCAAGGCGCTGACGAGCGAGTCCATGGGCCTGCTCGCCGAATATTTCTGGCCCGGCAATGTGAGGGAGCTCCAGAACGTCATCGAACGGTCGGTGGTTCTTTGCAAAAACGACGTAATCTCGAGGAAAGACTTGTATCTAGGGACGGATAACCTCACCCACAAAACGTCGGACCTCGAGCCCGACGATTCGCTCAAGGACGCGATCAACAATTTCAAGAGAAACTATATTATCAAGGTCTTGGAAAAGACCGGGTGGAAACAGACGAAGGCCTCCGATATCCTGAAGATCCAGAGAACCTACCTTTCCAGGCTGATAAGCGAGCTCAACATCAGCAAAATCTGACATCGAATACGTATATTCATCACCGGGGAGACCAACATGGCAAAAGAGCACGAGCAGCACGCGGACATCCTGTCCAAGATCTCAGGGGCGATCGAGCGTTTCATCGAGAAGTATCTGAAGATCATCATCATCTGCGTATCAACTCTCGTCGTCGCTCTCGCAGTCTACTTCAGCGTCGACTATGTTTTCGCGAAGAAAGAGCAGCGGGCGAACGTCGATTTCGGAAAAGTCTATCTCGTGTACAGGGCCTACCTCGCGGACCGGGACCTGAGCGACGAACAGGTGAGCAAAAATTTCGACGCGGTCGTCGAGGACTTCAAGCTCGTCCTCCAAAATCACCCCAAGTCGAAAGCGGCCCAAAAGAGCGCGTTTTTCATAGGCAACATCCTCTTCCGGCTCGGGAAGTACGAGGAAGCGGAACAATTCTACGAGAAGGGCTCGGCCGGAAGGGGCAATTACTATATCGCCTACCTGTGCATGCAGGGATCGGCGACGTGCCAAGAACAGTTGAAAAATTACGATAAAGCTGCGAAGATTTATGAAGATATACTCGCGAAGTTCAAGGATCGGTTCATCGTCCCCACCGTGCTGTTCAACCTTGCCCAGGTGGATGAGAAGTTGAACAAAATCGACAAAGCGGAGGACGGGTACACGAAGATCATCGATGACTTCAAGTGGAGCAGCTGGGTGGAGTTCGCCACGAAAAGGATCCTTCTCATAAAGAATTTCACGTAGCGGGGAGAGAATCGAATGGCAAGCAAACCGCGGAGCAAGCTCCTCAGCTCGAAGAACATGAGCCTCCTCATCGGAATCCTGATCATCGCGATAATGATCGTTCTTCTCAGAAACACGATCATCATCGACGTCATTGAGTCCAAGTCGATGAACCTCAACTTTTTCATGACCGACGTGTTCGGGAGACCCGAAGAAATAAGCAAGGGGGTGTACAAGATTAGCAAGGGGAGGGGGGTGCGAAACGACGTCGCCATATTCGGTTTCGACGAGAAGAGCCTGGAGGATCTCGGCCGTTTTCCGTGGCCGAGGGGGGTTTACGCGGATTTCCTCTCAAACGTGAACGGGGAAGGGGATGTAAAACCGACCGGGGTGCTGCTCGACGTGCTCTTCACGGAGGACTCCCAGAACAAGGCCGATGACCTCGCGCTTGCCGCCGCGCTCTCCCGATACAGGGACAACACCACCATCGACCTCTATGCCGGGGTGAGCAAACAGATACCGACCGAAAGCACCGAAATACGGGCGAGGATCGAGATGCTGGGGGCCTCCGGCATCCCCTCGAACGACAGGACGCCGCAGATCGTCAACGTGGTAACCCCCCCCATTCGAGAGATGATCCGGTCCGGGGTCAAGATCGCTTCGGCGACCGCGTTCCCGGGAATCAACGCGCGGCTCGCGCAAAAGGAGGCCGACCAGACCATGAGGCGGTTCCCGCTTGTCGTCAAGATCAATGACAAATACTACCCGTCAACCATCCTGTGGCTCGCGATGCTCTACTACAAGGTTGGTCTCGAAAACATCGAGGTCGACATGGGGAAAAACGTTATTCTTCGCGGCGCAACCGTCCCGGGAGTGAAAACAGGCGGGTCGAAAACGGAAACCAGGCGGGACATCGTCATACCGATCGACAACCAGGGAACGATTCTCATAAATTATTACGGAAGGCCCGGCACCTTCCAGGTGAGGTCCTTCTCCGACGTTGTCAACGCAAAGGTGAGCCGCAAGTACTTCAAGGACAAGATCATCCTCGTCGGGGTGTACGCGGAAGGGCTGCAGGACATCCACCGCACGCCCTACGGCTCGATGTACGGAATCGAGATGATCGCCAACGCCTTGAACCAGATACTCAACGAAGACTTCATACACATGTCGAAGGAGTGGATAAACATCGCGCTGATAATCTTCTTCGGTCTTTTTGTCAGCTACACCGCCGGAAGGCGATCGATACTCATCAGCTACATTACCACCTTCGTGCTGGTCCTGGCCTACTTCGTCGTTGTCGTTTTCCTCTTCGACAGTTACCGATACGCGCTGAACCTCAGCGCCCCGCTCATAACGGGTATCATCACGCTCGTCACCATGATCGTATACAGGATCCTCACCGAGGAAAAGGAGAAGAAAGCCATAACGGGCATGTTTTCGAACTACGTTGGCAAGAGTATCTTAGACGAGCTCCTCAAATATCCCGAGAAGCTCAAGCTCGGGGGGGAGGACAAGACCATCACCGTGTTCTTCTCCGACATACGCGGATTCACGACGCTGTCGGAGAAGCTGACCCCCCAGGAGCTCGTTTCCCACCTCAACGTGTACCTTTCGGCTATGACCGACATCATCTTCAAGTACGAAGGCACCCTCGACAAATACGTGGGTGACGAGATCATGGCGTTCTGGAACGCGCCTGTGGAGCAGAAAAATCACGTGGAGCTGGCGTGCCTCGCGGCTCTCGAGATGATGAGCAAGCTCAAGGAGCTGAACGCCTCGTGGCCCGAGGCCAGGCGCCTCAACATCGGGATCGGTCTGAACACCGGGATTATGACCGTCGGAAACATGGGGTCGAAGAGCAGGATGGACTACACCCTCATGGGCGACAACGTCAACCTCGGCGCCCGGCTCGAGGGGACGAACAAATTTTACAGCACCAACATCATCATCAGCGAGTTCACCTACGAGCACGTCAAAGACAGGTTTGTCTGCAGAGAGCTGGACACCATCATGGTCAAGGGGAAGAAAAAACCTGTGACGATCTTCGAAATCATGGATACGGCGAGCGGGGTCCTTTCGGGTTGACGCCGGAGTCCAAAATGAGTATCTTGTCACAAGAAGAGGAGAATTCCTCATGCCGACGTATGAGTACAAATGCACGAAGTGTGAAGAGATCTTCGAGATCTTTCAGAAAATGACGGACATCCCCCTCAAAGAATGCCCCGTGTGCGGCGGTGAGCTCCAAAAAGTGATAAGCGGCGGTATCGGGATCATCTTCAAGGGGAGCGGGTTTTACACCACGGACAGCAAACGCTCGAGCGCGACCGGTTCGGGCTCTTCGCCGGCTTCATCGGGCGCGAAAGAGAGCACAACGGCCGACGGCGGGAAAGACGGCGCTCAAAACGCCGGTAAAAGTAAGGAAGAAGCACCTCGTAAAGACGAAAAGAAATCCGTAGAAACCGCGAACTCCTGAACGAACATCGACGCAACAGCCCTAAAACAGCGCCCGCAGCAGCCTATGTACTCGTAAACCCGGGGGTGGATCCAATTTCCTATAAGATATATTATGTCTACTTCTCTTTTTGAGCGTCGCGGCTGTCGAGGTATGACTGTAAAATGACCTGGGCGGCCGATTGGTCAACGACCTTTCGCATTTTATCACTTCGAACGTTTCCATTCCGGAGATGTCTTTCGGCGATGACGGTGGAATACCTCTCATCCCAGGTGACGACCGAGAGTTTGAAGTGACTTTTCAGGTGCTCGACGTAGCTCAACACCTTTTCGGCCTGAGTGCCGAGAATTCCGTCGCTCCGCACCGGAAGGCCCACCACGAACCCTTCGACTTCGCGGTCGGCGAGCAGTTTGCCGATCTTGTTGAACCCGAAACTCCCCTGCACCCTTTCCACCACAGCGAGCGGGAACGCGATCTTTTTGTCGCTGTCGCTGACGGCGATCCCGATCCTGACGTCGCCGAGGTCAATACCTACGAGGCACGGCATTGTCGTTGTCCTCACTCCTCTTGCGAGCCTGGAGGTGCGTTCGCGCTCTTCGGCGACTTGAAGAGTATCCCTCTTCTTGAGCTTTTAATAAAGTCGATGAGAACCGCGATATCGCCATTCGAGGGATCGATCTTCTCGAGCTCCTCGAGGCAATGGGAGACGCTGAAGCCGCTCCTGTATATCACCTTGAAGGCTCGATTGATCATCTCTCTTCTCGCCGTGTCGAATCCCTTCCTTTTCAAGCCCACCAGATTAAGACCCCTCACCAGGGCCGGGTTACCGTCGACCATCATGAAAGGAGGGACGTCCTTGGTTACTTTTGTGGAGACGCCGCATATGGAATAACAGCCGATCCGGCAGAACTGGTGCACGCCGACGAACCCGCCGAGGAAGGCGTGGTCATTCACCTCGACGTATCCCCCGAGGCTTGCGGCGTTCACCATGATGATGTTGTTCCCCAGCCTGCAATTGTGCGCCACGTGGGACGCGACCATGAGGTAGTTGTTGTCGCCGATGATCGTGGAGCTCCCCTCTTTCGTGCCCCTGTGAACGGTCGTGAACTCCCTAATGATGTTGTTGTCTCCGATTTGGACATAGGTTTCTCCCCCGCCGAAGGCGAGGTCTTGGGGAAGGCCCCCGATGTGCACGTGACCTGCGATGGTATTGCCGGACCCGATGACCGTGTTGCCCAAGATGACCGCGTTCGGGCCGACAGTGTTGCCGTCCCCAAGCACGAGCTTTCCCTGTATTACCGTGTGCGGTCCGATGTCGCAGTTGACCCCGATCGAAGCTTTTTTATCTATAACTGCCGTCTCATGTATGGGCATTGCGGATCTCCCTCTGAGGCTGCGTGGGGCCGTTAATGTCGATCATGGCGAGCATATCCGCCTCGATGGCGACCTTGTCGCCTACGTACCCTTTTCCCGTAACGCGGGCGATCTTCCCCCCGAATCGTTCAAGGTTTATCTCTATCCTGAGGGTGTCCCCGGGTGCCACGATGCTCCGGAACTTTACTTTGTCGATGCTCATGAAATACACGGGCTTGTTCTTCAGGTTGTGCTTGTAGATGACGAAAAGCGCCGCGGCCTGAGCGAGCGCCTCGATCTGCAGCACGCCCGGCATAACCGGATGGCCGGGGAAGTGACCCATGAAATACTCCTCGTTTCCGGTGACGTTCTTGATCGCAACGAGGCCTTTTTCCTTTATTTCAACCACCTTGTCGATGAAGAGGAATGGGTATCGGTGCGGCAGGTATTTCTTTATTTCCTCGATGGTCATCGTGCCTTCGGGTTCCGACATTCAAACGCCTCCTTCGTGTCATTCAGTGGTTTTGTCGCCGGTGAAGACCCTGTATGAATCCTCGAGCTCCAGGGAAATGGGGCCCAGCGGCGCCCTGCTCTGAAGGTCGAGCAGTTTTTCATCGAGCCTGAAAAGGACCTTGTTGGTGAGATTGATGTCGTCGCTCCCGTAGATGAAGTTCCCCGTGTTGTCGAGCACTATGCTGAACCCTTCGAGCTCGCTCGTTTTTTTTATCGAATCCATTATGTCGCGCTGGACGATCTGGGTGACGATTTCGTCTTTCACTTCACCGCTGCTCTCCCAACGGCTCTTGTTGCTCTTCAGCATTCCCAGGGTGTCTCTTTGATCCCGAATCTTCTGGAGTGAATCCATTCTATCCCGTTCGGACATTTTCGCGTAGCCGGTGCTGTACTGGGACTGCAGCTGCGAGATGTAGCCCTCTCTCATCTCGATTTCGGCGTTGAGGTACTTCACGGTGTATTTCTCGATGATGGTGTCGAGGTTTATGTACCCCACCCGGACGAGCGTGACGCAAAACCCGAGGGCCGGAATCAAAAGCAGGGCGAGGACAAAGAGAGCCGTCTTTTTCATACCCGTTCTCCTTTTTTTAAAAGAATCCCGCAACGGCAAAGACAAAGTCCCAATCTTGGAAGAAGTTCTGGCTGTTTACGTATTGGAGCTTCCCGAGGGCGTCGTCGTATTTGAACCGCCGGGCCAGGTAGAGCCTGATAGGTAACCCCGGCACCATGAAGCTGAGGCCGACGCCGAAACTGTAGTAGAGATCACGGAAATCGACCGAGAAATTCTCGGGGGAATCATACGCGCCGCTGATGTCGAAGAAAGCGAGCCCCCACGCGATTCTGGGAGCGATCGGGAAACGATTCTCGAAGCTCATGTTGAGCTCCGCTCTCGCGTTGTAGGAGGATAGAGACCCGTACTGGCTGGGTCTCTGCCACCCTCGCCCCTCGTTGAGGCAATCGACCCTGATGAAGTCGCCCTCGTCGATCTTGAGCGGAAGGCCGAGCCAGGGGTAGATGAACCCGAAGTTGAGCCTCGCCGAGAAGACGAACTTCCAGAAGGTCTTGACGTTCACGTTCATGTCGGTGTTGAGTCTCAGGAAATCGCTGTATCCCCCGAGAGGCCCGCCGTAGAAGGATATGCTCTGGGACACGAATGTCCCCCTGGTCGCGAAAAAGGCAAGGTCCCTGGTGTCCCTGTAACCGGTGAGGGACAGGGAGTTCTTCATGAACACCCCACCCCCGGCTTGAAACTGTTCGCGAAGCCCTTGGTCGTAGGGTAGAGTCCCGCTGACGAAAGCGTTTTGGAACACGGAAAAGCCGACCTCCCCGCTCAGGCCGTAATAGCGGCCGAATCTTCTCCCGAGGCGAAGGGCCGCCTTGAAGGCCTGGTTCGTGTACTCCATCGAATCGGCGTTGACATAGTCGAGCGTGTAGGTTCCGTCGGGGTTAAGGATCTCAACGACCCCACCGGGTAACGGAAGCCCGTTGTGATCGAAATTTGACGGGTCGTAGACGTATATATCATCCCCGGCCTTCTTTCCGTACAGGATCCTCCCGTATGACAGCGTGAAACCCGCCGACGTCGGCGTGCCGAGGAACCACGGCTCGTCTATCCCCACCTCGAAAGCCTGGGTCGTGAAACCGAGCTCGAGCTTTTCGTGGAGCCTTAGACCCCGTCCGCGGAAGTTATTCGCCGACACTTCCTCGAAAACCGCGAAACCCCACCCCGACGTGGAGTAGCTCAACCCGAAGGTGAAAAGCCCGGTTCTCTGCTCTTCGACGTCGAATATCAGGTCCACGAGACCGAGCTCGGTCCCCGGTTTAACGTCCAAGTTGACCGTTCCAAAGTACTGAAGGTTGTACAGCTTTTCTATTGAACGCTGAATATTCTTCGAATTGAAAATATCGCCGGGGACGATTTCGAGCTCACGCTCGATGACGTATCGCTTCGTCTTTTCATTCCCCGTAATGAATATTTCTTCGACGTGGGCCTTGCTGTTTTCTTTGACGGTGATCGCGTACGATACGACGAGGGTGTCCCGGTTTTTATTCTCCTCCATTTCGAAAAAGTAGTAGATATACCCGTTTGTCGCGAAGATGTCCCTGACCGCCTGGACTCCTTTTTCGAACTCGGTGCGGTTGAACACCTCTCCCTGCTTCGACTTGATAAGGGGATACAACTCCGCGTCGGTGAAGATCTCGTTCCCGGATATTCTGACGCCGCCGTATTTGTACTGCGGTCCCTCTTGTATATAGAGGGTAAGGTCCATTTCGTCCCTTTTCTTCTTCTCGTTCCTCTTGATCTCCTTGTCGATCTTGACGATCGCGGCGTCGATGTACCCCTTTTCTCCGTAAAATTTAATAATTCCGATCTTGTCGAGCTCGAACTGGTCCTCCTTGAAACTGCCGGAGCTCAGCCAGTAACCCTTCGGCCTCGTCTTGATGAGTTGCTGCAGTTTTTGAGGCTTCACGGTCACCGCACCGCTGAAATTGATGGTATTTATTATCAGTTTCCCGCTTTCGCTCACGGTGAACACGAGGTCGACCGTTTTTTTCTCGATCCCCGTCTTTTTGTCCTTCTCCTTCGTTTCCACCACCTCGTACTCGACGCTGGAGTTGGGATACCCTTTCTCCTCGTAAAACTTAACCGCCGACTGCATGTCCGCGTAAACGTCCTGTTCCTTGAAAACGGAACCTTCCTTCAGGAGGATCTTTTCTTTGATACTCTTGTCCTTGAGTTTGTTGTTGCCCCTGATCTCGATTTTTCTTATGGTCGGAAGCTCGGTGAAAACGAAGGTGATTATCACCCCCTGTTCCTTCCCTTCGACGTCCACCTGGATGTTGTCGAAAAGTTCGAGTTTGTAAAGGGCCCTTATATCCCGGTCGATCGTTTCCTGTGAGAAGAGCGAACGGGGTTTTGTATCCACCACGCTTTTCACGGAGAAGGGGTCGCTCGTGATCAGGCCATCGAATTCGACGTCCTCGATTCTCTTCCCCTGGAAGCCGTCGTCTCTAAGGGGACTGGTGCCTGCGTCGGCCCGCCCTGCAGGGATCTGCGCCTCAGCTGCCGGCTCGGGGGCTTGCTGGGCGGCCCCTTGGAAAGCCCCAAAAACGGCGATAATCATCAGAACGAAGATCAAGAGGAGTCGAGCCGGGTGTGTCATCATGTATCCCTGGTTTCCGAGAAAGGGTTGAGTGATATAATACCAGCAAAAAAAAACCCAAGCAAATGGTTTTTAGAACGCGTTACTGTTTAATGACACGGATAAGCTCGGCCCGTTTTCTGCCACCCTTTTCCACTACGAACCGCAAGCCATGCATTTCTATTTCGTCGCCTTTTTTCGGTATCCTTCCAAGCTCCTTCAATATGAGACCGTTGAGTGTGGTGATATCCTCTTGGCCGATCTCGATCGAAAGGAGGTATATGAGATCGTCGATCTCGACCTCTCCGTCACAGAGGTACTCCCCGTCGCGTATCTTGACAATGAGTTCCTTCTGTTTTGCAGCGGCGCTTATTCTCCCGATGATCTCTTCCCCGATGTCGTAGATCGTCGCCATGCCCGTCACACCGCCGTGCTCGTCGACCGCGAACACAACCGGAACGTCATTCTCGTGGAGTTCGCGGTAGAGGGCGTTTATATTCTTGTTTTCGGGGACGAAATAGGGCTCCCGCATGATCAGGGCGAGTGGGATGTTTTTATCGATGCCGGAAATGTCCCGCGCGTAGATCAAGCCGACGATGTTGTCGATCCGGTCCTTATAGACCGGTATATAGTATTTTCTGTGGTCGCGGACGAAATTGAAACAGCTCTTCACGCGCTCGTTCGCCTTGAGCGCCTGCACCTCCACCAGGGGGATCATGACATCGGAGAGCTCCTTCCTGCTGAAGTCGAGGGAATCGAGAAAATAGCGTGTCTGGTCTTTGGTGACCGGTTCGCTGAGGCTCGACTTGAGGAAGATTTTAAGGTCTTCCTTTTTGCTGAAGAGGCTCGGCGCGAGTCCCGTGTACGAGATACCCACGGACCGTATGATTATCCGGGTCAAGAACGAAAAGATCCTCCCCACCGGATAAAATAGTATATACGAAACAAACATCGGGAGCGCCGTAAGAAGCGTTATCCGGAGGTTGTACCGTATCCCGAGGTTCTTCGGGAGGATCTCGCACAGTATGAGGGACACCAGTGTCACCGAAACGACCGAGATGACCGGTTTCGGTTTCCCGAAAAGCATGCCGAAAAGGAGCGCGGCAAGGTTCGCCGTAAGGACGAGGGATACGTTCGTACCTATGAGCGCGGTGGTGAGGAGACGTTCGGGCTTTTTCAGGAGGTGCTGGGCGAAGAACGCGGCCTTGCTCCCCTTTTTTCTCTGGTCGTTCAATTTTATCCTGCTCACGGAGATGAACGCGGTCTCGGAACCGGCGTAGAACGCCCATGCCGCGAGCAGGGCCAGGATGACGAAGAGTTTATCGGTCACGTCGCTTCATCTCCACGAGGGTTATCTGCCTGCCGTCGCTTTCGATGACCTTTGTATCGAACCTTTCGATGAATGAGCACCTCTGTCCGGGGGACGGAATCGTTCCGGCCATGTTGATCAGATAGCCGCTCACCGTGTGCGCGTCGTCCGGGAGATCGAGATCGAAGTACCGGTTCATGTCGGAGATCTTCGTTTCGCCGCCCACGAGCCATCTCCCCTCCCCCTTCTTGCGGATCAACCGGCTCAAGAGGAGGTCCCTGACGAAAATGGAGTCGAGGATGTCTTTGAGCGTGACCAGGCCCACCGTGCCGCCGTACTCGTCGAGGATCACCGCCAAATAGCTGCCGTTCACCTTGAAATCGTTCAGCAGAGAGAGGATCGTCTTCGATTCGGGGATGAAGATCGGCTCCCTGACGGCCTTCATAAAATCCTTTTTCTTCACATCGATGAGGTCCATCTTCGGGGAAAAACCGATGATATTGTCGATATTTTTCCTGAAAAATACCACATCCGAGTGGGGTGTGTCTTTCACGTGGCTTTCGACGTTTTTCCACCGGTCGTCCGCATTCACGGCGCACACGTTCGCCCTCGGCACCATAATGTCGGTGACGGGCCGATCAATCATACCGATCATGTTTTTGAAGATGCTGAGCGTCGTTTCGTCGATTCCCGCGTTCATCCCGACCTCGATAGCGGAGATGAGCTCGTCCTTCGTGAGGCTGGTTTTCCTTTCGGGAGCATCTCCACGGCTGACCAATCGGGTCATGAGATAGATGACGGGGTAGAAGACCTTGTACACGGCGTCGATAACACCGATGAACACCCTTGCGAAGGTGACCGGCCTGTGCGACGCGATGTTTTTCGGCAGAATCTCACCGAACAGTACGATAAGGAAGGTCATGATAAAAACGGATAAAAGGAGCGGGTTTTCGCGGAATATCGAGCCGGCCAGCCGCTCGCCGAGTATCGACGCGCTGAGGTTAACGAGCATGTTCCCGAAGAGGATGGTGATGAGCGCTCTTTCGGGGTGATTCAGAAACTTCACGATGAGCCCGTTCTGCCTGCTCCGGCTTTTGTCTCGAACGAGCTTCAACCGGTCGATCTCCGAAAGGGAAAAGAGGGAGACCTCGGAACCGGAAAACACGAAAGAAAGAACGAGGAGTATCACTATTACTATGAGTTCCGCTATCGATAGTATCATTGAGGAACGTTTTGTAGAAGGAGATAACAACCGCGCCCCGGAGCTACGGACACATTCGCGGTCCGCGCCCGGGGCTCGCCGCCGGCTCGGGAACGAAAGATTTGCCGGGGGGGGGCCCGATTATACCGTCTCCACTTTTTCGAGCTCCCGTTTTTTCTTTTTCTTGTTGTTCTCTTTGAAAAAGATCTTATCGTCCTGAAAGTCGATCAATATCTCGCTTCCCCTCTGGAAAGTCCCCTTGAGGATTTCATTCGCAAGGGGGTCTTCGACTTCCCTCTGAATGGTGCGTCTCAGGGGGCGCGCGCCGAACTTCTCGTCGTACCCCCTGTCGATGAGGAATTTTCTCGCGGCGTCTGTTATCTCGAAGCTCATCGATTTCTCTACTAGCTGCTTGCGCGACTCCTCCAGCATGAGGTCAATGATCTTGCCGATGTGATCCTTCTTGAGGGGATGGAAAACCACGACTTCGTCGACCCTGTTGAGGAACTCGGGATTGAACACCTTGTTCAGGGCGGACATCGCCTTGTCTTTCAAGTCCATGAAACTCGACTTGTCGTTTCCGGTGGAGAACCCCAGGCTTCCCCCCTTGATTATCTCCTTGCTTCCCACGTTCGATGTCATGATGATCACAGTGTTCCTGAAATCCACCGTGTGCCCTAGATGATCTGAGAGCTGGCCCTCCTCGAGAACCTGGAGCAGCATGTTGAACACGTCAGGGTGGGCCTTCTCTATCTCGTCGAAGAGGATTACGCTGTATGGTTTTCTGCGTATCTTCTCGGTGAGCTCACCGCCCTCCTGGTATCCCACGTACCCTGGAGGGGCTCCGACTAATCGCGAAATGTTGTGTTTTTCCATGAACTCGCTCATATCGATGCGGATGAGCGCCTCCTCGCTGCCGAAGAGAAAATCGGCGAGTGTCTTCGCGAGGTACGTCTTACCGACGCCGGTAGGACCGAGGAAAATGAAGGAGCCCGAAGGCCTCTTTGGTGATTTCAAACCCGTTCGTGAGCGACGAACGGCCCGGCTGATCGCCTCGATCGCCTCGTCCTGACCGACGATTTTCTTGTGCAGCTCGTCCTCCATGCGAAGGAGTTTCTCGGATTCGCTCTCCTGTATGCGGACGAGCGGAATTCCGGTGAGCTCGCTCGTGATCTGGTAGATCTCGTCTTCGTCCACGACGGGTTTGTCGTTGTTGAGTTCTTTTTTCCACTCCTCTTTCATTTGCTCGAGCTTCTCCCGTAGAAGGTTCATCTTGTCTCGCACCTTGGCTGCCTTTTCATAGTCCTGTATCTCGACAAGGTGTGTTTTTTCCTCTCTGAGCCGCTCGATCTCGAGCTCAACCTCCTTGAAGTCTTCAGGCACCATGGTGTTCTCGAGCCTTATCTTTGACCCGGCCTCGTCGATCAGGTCGATCGCTTTGTCGGGAAGACGTCTGTCTGTTATGTAACGGGAAGAGAGATTCGCCGCTGAGTTGATGGCCTTGTCCGTGTACACAATCCTGTGGTGTTCCTCGTACTTGTGCTTGATCCCCATCAGTATCTCGATGGTTTCTTTTATAGTCGACTCGTCGACGATGATGGGCTGGAAGCGGCGCTCGAGAGCCGCGTCCCGTTCGATGTATTTCTTGTACTCGTTGAGCGTAGTCGCCCCGATGCACTGGAGCTCTCCCCTCGAAAGCGCCGGCTTGAGCATGTTCGCGGCGTCGATTGCCCCTTCCGCGCCGCCCGCCCCGATGATGGTGTGAAGTTCGTCGATGAAGAGGATCACGTTGCCCGCCCTCTTTATCTCGAACATGACCTTCTTGAGCCGTTCCTCGAACTCCCCCCTATACTTCGTACCGGCAACCAGGGATGCGAGATCCAGCGTAAGCACTCTCTTGTTGGCGAGAGTCTCGGGAACCCTCCCAAGCACGATGCTCTGGGCGAGACCCTCGACGATGGCCGTTTTCCCCACGCCGGGTTCGCCGATAAGCACGGGATTGTTTTTCGTCCGCCTGCAGAGTATCTGGATGACCCGCTTGATCTCCTTCTCTCTCCCGATGACGGGATCGAGCTTTTTATCCTTCGCTAGGTTCGTGAGGTCTCTGCCGAACTCGTCAAGGGTCGGCGTCCTTCTGTCGACCTTTTTCTTCACCTCCGATCTGTTGGTCCCAAGCAGTCTGTTGACTTCGTCCCTCACGTCGGAGATTTTTATACCCTGTTTTTCGAAAACGCTCAATATCCCCGCATCGCCTTCGCGGAGGAGGCCGAGGAGGAGGTGCTCGGTTCCGATGTAGTTGTGCCCCATGTTCCGGGCCTCGTCTGCGCTGAGCTCCAAAACCCTCTGAGCTCTCGTCGACGGGGGTACGTCGCCGAGAAGGAGAATCCCTCCCGGCCTCTTGGTGTTCCCGATTATATCTTCCCGGAGCGTGTTGAGATCGACCCCGAGATTGACGAGCGCCTTTACCGCGACGCCCTCCCCTTCCCGTATGAGGCCTAGGAGTACGTGCTCGGGAAGAAGTTTGTCGTGGTTCAGCTTCTTCGCCTCCTCCTGGGCAAGTATATTGATCACGCGCTGCGCTCTTTCGGTCAAGCCTTTGAACATCACGTTACCTCTTTCATGTAATCTCGCAGAAATTGAGCCCTCGTTTCTTCCATATTCTGTTCCATGTCTTTGATGCTGTACCTCTTTCTGAGGTGGAAATCCTGCGTGAAATAAAGCAGGAGGTTGACGTCCTTGATCGTGAGATTGGTCAAGATGCCGAGGCTAACCCCCAGTCTCAACGAAGAGAGGAGCTCGAGCGACTCATACAGCGAAATAATCCTCGATGTCATGAGAATGCCGTAACTCCTCCATATCTTGTCCTCAATCAATCTCTTGTTTGCTTTATATTCCGATTCCCTGACCTCTATCTCCAGCTCCATGATCGACCGGAAGCTCGAGACCGCGCCGTCGAAGAGCTCTTTTTCCGAAATTCCTGTTGATACCTTGTTGAAGATTTCATAATACCCCTCAACCCAGCTGCTCCGCAGAGCGTACCCTTTTTTATCGAGCTCGGATGCCGCCTCGTTTATCCTTCCGGATATCACGAGCCCTGGCAGGTGCATGTACGAGCACGCCTGTAAGGCCGCCCCCGAATTTTTCGGATTGGCGGTGAGATAGCCGTACCGCTGCGAAAAGGAAAATTCGAGCTTTTTCTCTATCGAGAAGAGCACCGACTTGGAGAAAGCGTAGAGTTCGTCGAAATTGAATCCCGACCGTTCCGCTACAAAATCGAGGTGTTCGAGGCCGCAGAGAAGGAAAAAATGTCTCTGCTGCGGATCTATCACCAGTGTTCCTCCGTCGGTCCGTTCTTCCTTGAGTATGTTTCGTTCGTGGAGTATCTTCCTGTCGTTGGGGAAAAGCTCGTCGACGCGGAATGTGTTGAACTCCGGGTATATTTCGTTGATCCTGATACAGTCGAGGAGGAGCCTGACAAGCTGATCTTTTTCCTTCTTTGGGAGCTTGTGAGAAAAAGCATATCCATCCACGTTTCTGAAATACTGGAGACTGCTCTTTAATACCACATCCGGGCTTTCCTGGGGAGGAGAGCTCCAGATCCCCTCGCTCCGGGCGATGTCCTCAATTGTCACCGGTGACTCCCCGTGTTTCGTACCGTTGAATTTTGTCCCTCAGTTCGGCTGCCCGCTCGAAGTCCTCCGCCTCTACGGCCTTTTTCAGCTCGTTTCTCAGGAAGATGAGTTGATTTGCGAACCCGTCGGACCGGGTTTGTCTGCTGAATGGGACCTTCGATCCGTCGTTTTCCTTCGAAAGGTATCTGGAAAACACCTCGTAACAATTCGGACACCCGAAGAGGTGAACCCTCCTGTACTCCTTGTACGTCGTCCCGCATTTCGCGCAGTGTGTGTCTGCGGCCGGTCCGTTTTCTCCGTTCCTGGTGCGAATCAAACCGTCGAAGAGATGGTTGAGTTTTTCATCGAGACCGTTGGAGGATTCGTGCTCGCTCTTTCTCTCAGCGCAATCTTCGCAGAGGTGTACGTGCACAACCTCATTATTCACGATTTTTGGCGAGTGATGCCGGGCGGTCTTTTTCAAACATCGTTGGCAAAGCATAAAACCTCTCGTCTCAAGCCAGGATAAAAACGATCAATTGTTTTGGGTTATACAAAATATATAGTATTTGCGGGGTTCAAGCAAGGGATTTAGGACGTAACGCCCCGTTGGAAAGCTCGAGAACGCGGTCGGCATCTTCGACGATGGGAACGCTGTGCGTGACGATGATCATCGTGTGAGAATGCGTGTGTACCATTTCGAATAAAAGATCTTTTATCATTTCCGCATTTGCGATATCGAGGTTCCCCGTCGGTTCGTCGGCGAGGATAATCTCAGGGGCGTTCGCGAGGGCCCTGGCGATCGCCACCCTCTGGCTCTCCCCTCCCGAGAGTTTGGCGGGGACGAAATCTTTTTTTTCGAGTATCCCGAGGGACTTTAGCAGGGTTTTTGCCCTCTCTTCGGCCCTTCCCCTGTCGAACTCCTCGATGAGGAGCGGCATCATCACGTTTTCGAGGACGGTGAACTCCGTGAGGAGGTGGTGGAACTGGAAGATAAAGCCGATCCGGCGGTTTCGGAGCTCGGAGAGCGTCTCTTCAGCAAGCTCTTGGATCGGCTGCCCTCCAACGGAGATAGTTCCGGAGGTCGGCCTGTCGAGACCGCCGAGGAGGTGCAGGAGAGTGCTCTTCCCCGAGCCGCTTCTCCCCACTATGGCGACGATGCTTCCCTTTTCAACGTCGAGATCGAGGTCGTCGAGCACGGTGAGGGACGTTTCGCCTGTTCCGTAGACCTTTTTCAATCCCTTGGCCTGGAGGATGGGCTGTTTTTCATCTGCCATAGGTCACTCGTATCGAATGGTTTCAACCGGCTTCGTGAGCGACGCCTTTTTCGCCGGGTAGTACGCAGCGAGCACGCTGATGAGTATCGCAAGCGCCGTGATGAAGAACGCATCGGTGAACCGGATCTCCACCGGCACCCCTTCCAGGTAGTAGATGGAGTCGGAGAGGAGTTCGAACCGGGGCAGCGGTGCGAAGCCTAGCGGCATAAGGAAAAGGGCGTAGATCGCGTCTCTCAACGCGTTGACGACGCTTTCAAAGACGGAGAAGAACGTTTCCACGTTGAGCGCGAGGAAAAAACCAATGAAAATCCCCAGCACCGATCCGATCACCCCCATGAAAAACCCATCCATGATGAAAACGCGGACGATAAGGGATGGCGTAGCTCCTAGGGCCCTGAGGATACCGATCTCTTTGCGTTTATCCATTACCGTCATCACCAGTGAGCCGATGATGTTGAATGCGCCGCTCACGATGATGAGCATGACGACGAAG
>Ga0315286_10001514_pt1 | contig 21056 bp, 20 predicted proteins | sample YL17G10_0_MG_FD_205038 | JGI IMG/M metagenome (GOLD analysis project Ga0315286, IMG submission 205038) | Sediment microbial communities from Yellowstone Lake, YNP, Wyoming, USA - YL17G10_0 | ecosystem: Environmental > Aquatic > Freshwater > Lake > Sediment | place: USA: Wyoming | collected... | reverse complement strand
CCACGATCACCACGATCACCACGATCACGACGGTCGTCATCGGTGGCTTCCGGCAGCGTCGACTCTTCGGCGCGACCGCCCTCTTCCGCCGCCTTCGCCATCGGCGACGATTCGGTCACGGCTGCCGGCATGGCAACGACCATATTGCGGATGACGGCATCGCTGAAACGGAACGACGCGGTGAGTTCGCCGAGCACAACCTTGTCGCATTCGACGTTCATCAGCACGTAGTGGGCCTTGTGGATCTTGTTGATCGGGTACGCGAGCTGCCGGCGGCCCCAGTCCTCGAGGCGGTGGATCGCGCCGCCGCCCGCGGTGATGATGCCGCGGTAACGCTCGATCATCGCCGGGACCTGCTCGCTCTGATCCGGGTGGACCAGGAAAACGATTTCGTAATGACGCATTCAATCGCTCCTTGCGGATGATGCCGCCCGCTTGAAAATTCCGGTGCGGCAAGGAGTTACAAAGACCGCGCGACCACGGGTGGGCGCTGCGGGGCCGCTAAGGATAGCGGAGCGGGCGTGGCCACGCAAATTCAGGTGGCGACAGCAAGAGAGTTCACCGCTGCCGCGAAGGCGGTTGCCGGGAATGCCCGGGAGGCCGTCCGCGGCATGGACGCCGCGGCCGGAGCCTCCACGGAGGATTTGCGGCGTCCTCCCAGGCATTCCCGGCGACTGCCGGTCGGCAGCGCCAGCTACTTCTTGCGGGGTGCCCGCCGCTGCCTGACGGCCTCGAAGAGCGCCACCCCGGTCGCCACGGACACGTTGAGGCTCTCGACCGCGCCGGCCATCGGGATCGAGACCAGCTGATCGCAGGTATCGCGGGTGAGACGCCGCATGCCCTCGCCTTCTGAACCCATCACGAGGGCGGACGGCCCGGTGAAATCCGCTTCGAACAGGGTCTGGTCCGCGTCGTCGGCCGTGCCGATCAACCAGATGCCGCGTTCTTTCAACTCCCGCAGGGTGCGAGCCAGATTGACGACGGACACGAAGGGCACGCTTTCGGCGGCGCCGGCCGCCACCTTGCGCACCACCGCGGTCAACCCGGCAGCACGATCCTTAGGGGCGATCACGGCCGTCACTCCGGCCGCATCGGCGCTGCGCAGACAGGCGCCGAGGTTGTGCGGGTCCTGGACGCCATCGAGCACCAGCAGCAACGGCGCGCCGGTCGCTCCGTCGAGAGCCTCTGCCAACAGCGTCTCCGGATCTCCAGCGCGCGGCAGCACTTCCGCGACGACGCCCTGGTGACGCCCGCCTTCCGCGAGCCGGTCGAGCAGCGCATCGTCGGCCGCCGCGACTTGCACGCTCGCGCGTTGCGCCAACTCGCGCAACTCACCCAGCCGTCCGGCATCGCGGCCCGCAGCGAGCAGCACGCGCTGCACGCGCTGCGGGGTCCGCGTGAGCAGCACGCGTACCGAGTGAATTCCGTACGTAACCGACTGGGACATCAGCGCCGCCTGCGCCCGGAGCGCAGGAATCGCGGCCGTTGCTCCACGGCCATTTCGCCGGCCAGTTCGAAATCGACGCGCCGGTCGTCGAGCGACACGTTCGTCACTCGCACTCGCACCCGATCGCCGAGCTTGAAGATCCTGCCGGAGCTGCGCCCGATCATCCGGAAGCCGGAACTGTCGCGCGCGAAGTAGTCCTGGCCGAGCGCGGACACGTGCAGGAGGCCGTCCACCTGCAGTCCTTCGAGCTGCACGAACAAGCCGAAGTCGACGACCCCGGAAACGATGCCGTCGTACTCTTCGCCGACCCGCTCCTGCATGTAATAGCACTTCAGCCAGGAGACGGCGCCGCGCGTCGCTTCGTCCGCGCGTCGTTCGCGGAACGAGCAATCCTGGCCCAGCATGGGGAACGGGCCGTGCCAGCTGATGAGATCCTGCGGCTCGCCCTCGCGCAGCACCTGCCGGATGCCGCGGTGCACGACCAGATCCGGATAGCGCCGGATCGGCGAGGTGAAGTGCGCGTAGTGCTCCAGCGCCAGCCCGAAGTGGCCGATGTTGCCCGGCTGATAGACGGCCTGCGGCATGGAACGGATGACCGCTGTCGAGATCAGGCCGGCATCGGCGCGCTCGCCGATCTTCTGCAGCAGGTCACGCAGGTGCTCGGGCTTGATCTCGTCGGCCGGCGGCAGCCACACGCCGAACTCGCGCATGAACTGGCGCAATGTCTCGAGACGGTCGATCTCGGGCAGCCCGTGCACACGGTAAAGCGTCGGCACGTGGTGGCGATCGAGAAAACGCGCGGCCGCGACATTGGCGGCGATCATGCATTCCTCGATCAGCCGGTGCGCATCGTTGCGGGGATACTCGACCAGCGCGGCCACGCGACCCTGCTCATCAAACTTGAGCTTCAGCTCGGGCGTGTCGAGTTCGAGTGCGCCGCGCCCGGTGCGCGCGCGCGTGAAGGACTTGTAAGCGCTGTGCAGCGCCAGCAGGCGCTCGCGCAGCCGCTCGAGCCGCTCGGGGTGCCGGGCATCCGGCTGCGCGAGGAACGTGCCGACTTCGTGATAGGTGAGGCGCGCGGCGGAACGCATGACCCCCTCGAAGAAGCGCGAGCGGGTGATGCGTCCATCGTCGCTGACGCGCAGCTCGCAGCACAGACACAGCCGGTCCTCGTCGGGCACCAGCGAACACAGGCCGTTCGAGAGCGCTTCCGGGAGCATCGGCAGGACGCGATTCGGGAAATACACCGACGTGCCGCGCTCGCGCGCCTCGACGTCGAGCGGGCTGCCCGGCCGCACGTAGTGGCCGACGTCCGCGATGGCAACGATCAGACGCCAACCCGTGCCGCTGCGCTCGCACCAGACGGCGTCGTCGTAGTCGCGCGCGTCCTCGCCGTCGATGGTGACGAGATCGACCTCGCGCAGGTCTTCGCGACCCGTGATGGCAGCCTGCGGAATACGGCGGCCATAGGCTTCGGCCTCGGCCACCACTGCGTCCGGAAACTCGAACGGCAGCGAGTGGGAATGGATCGCAATGTCGATTTCCATGCCCGGGGCACCGTGATCGCCCAGCACGCGCGTCACGCGGCCGACGGGCTGCGCCGAGCGCGAGGGCTGCTGCGTGAGCTCGACGATCACCACTTGCCCGGTCTCGGCACCGCCGAGTTGCGCGGCCGGCACCAGCACGCGATGCGTCAGGCGCGGGTTGTCGGGCGTCAGGTAGGCGACGCCGGACTCGACGTTCAGGCGCCCCACGACTTCGCGCGTGCGCCGCTCCAGCACTTCGACGATGGTTCCCTGGGCCTTGCCGCGAAAGTGCGCGCCTTCGATGCGGGCCGCCACGCGGTCCCCGTGCATCACTTCACGCATCTGCTGCCCGGAGAGGTGGATGGGCGCGGACGCATCGTCCGGCAGCAACAGGCCATCGCCGTTGCGATGCGCCTGGATCGTGCCCACGACCAGGCCCGGCAGTTGCTCGCGCAGGCAGTACTGGCCGCGCCGGTTCGGCACGACCTCGCCGCGTTTGACGAGTGCCTGGAGCTGTTGCTCTGCCTGCGCCCCGGCGGAACCCAGCACCGCTGTGATTTCATCGAGGCGCAGCGGCTTACCCGCCTTGCGCAAGACACCCAGCACGAGCGATTCGGCGGACGGCGCGGGCCGGCCCGCCCCTCGCGCGCGCGCTTCGCCACCGCCGCCTGGGCCAGCGCTGGGACGCCTGGTTCTTTGCCTTCTCATCTTTCCTTCGTTGACAGCCCGGGGGGCCGCCAGTAAATTGCGCCACCTTTCAGCGCGGCCCCAAAGCCGTGCCGCGACCGATGCCCAGGTGGCGGAATTGGTAGACGCACTAGTTTCAGGTACTAGCGGGTAACACCGTGGAGGTTCGAGTCCTCTCCTGGGCACCACCATATCGGCCGGTCAGAGTCTAGCATCGCGGCGCACAACTGTCTGTTTTTGCTTGATTTTGTCACTGTGAAGACCGCTGTCGGACCCTCACCCCGACCCACTCCCGCCAAGGCGGGCGAGGGCACGAGAAGCGCAGCCTCAGATCGAGCGCGAAATCAATTCCTTCATGATCTCGTTCGTGCCGCCGTAGATCCGCTGCACGCGCGAATCCGCAAACATGCGGCAGATCAGGTAATCGTTCATGTAGCCGTAGCCGCCGAAGAGCTGCTGGCACTCGTCGAGCACTTTCTGCTGCGTATCGGTGATCCACCACTTGGCCATGGCGGCCGTTTCGGTATCGAGCGTGCCGGCCACCAGCTGCTCGATGCAACGGTCCACGAAGACACGCGCCACGCGTGTGTGTGTTGCAGACTCGGCCAGCTTGAACCTGGTGTTCTGGTACGCGGCGACCGCCTGGCCGAACACCTGGCGCTCTTTGACGTACTGCGCGGTTTCCTCCAGTGCACCTTCCATCGCGGCGACGCCACCGAGCGCAATCGTGATGCGCTCGTAAGGCAGGTCGCCCATGAGCATGTGCATGCCCTTGCCCTCTTCACCGCCGAGCAGGCAATCGGCCGCTACGTGCACGTCCTCGAAAAAGAGTTCCGAGGTGTCCTGCGCCGTGAGACCCATCTTGTCGAGCACGCGTCCGACGCGATAGCCCTCGAGCCCTTCCGTCTCGACCATGAGGATCGAGAGCCCCCGGCTGCGATCGCCCGGGTCCGTGCGCACGACCAGCATCAGGATCGTCGCGATGGAACCGTTGGTAATGAAGGTCTTGGAGCCGTTGATGACGTAGCTGTCGCCCTCGCGCACCGCGCGTGTGCGGATGCCTTTCAGATCCGATCCGGCGCCGGGCTCGGTCATGGCGATCGCCCCGATCAGCTCGCCACGCGCCATGCGCGGCAGCCAGCGGTTCTTCTGCTCTTCGGTGCCGTAGTTGAGCACGTAGTGCGCGGCGATGCTGTGCACGCCCTGGCCGAATCCGGAGATGCCGCGGCGATTGAGCTCCTCGTACAGCACGGCCTCGTGGCGGAAATCGCCGCCCCCGCCACCGTATTCGGTGGGCACGTCCATCAGCAGGAAACCGGCCTCGCCCACTGCGCGCCACGTCGCGCGATCGACGTGCTTCTGCGCCCGCCAGCGCGGCTCGTGCGGCAGCATTTGCGCCTCGACGAAGCGGGCAACGGAGTCGCGCAGGACCCTCAGGTCGTCATCCATCCACGGGGATTCATACGGCGTCATGGGTTGTCGGTGCCGAGTCGTCGGGTCAGTCGTAAGGGTGCCGAAGCACGATGGTTTCGGCGCGGTCCGGGCCGGTCGAAATGATGTCGATCGGGACGCCGCCCAGTTCTTCCAGGCGCGCGAGATACTGACGCGCGCTCGACGGCAGTTTCGCGAAATCCGTGATGCCGACCGTCGGCTCGGACCAGCCCGGGTGTTCTTCGTACACCGGCTCGCACTCCGAAAAGCGGTGCGGCAGCAGCGGCGGCTGTTCGCGAACCTCGCCGTCGATACGATAGCCGGTGCAGACGCGCAGGGTGTCGAGTCCGTCGAGCACGTCGAGCTTGGTCACGCCGAGGCTCGAGATGCTGTTGTGCAGGACGGCGCGGCGCAGCCCGACCGCGTCGAACCAGCCGCAACGGCGCGGCCGGCCCGTGACGGCGCCGAACTCGTGGCCGACGCGGGAGAGATGCTCGCCTGTCGCGTCGAACAACTCGGTCGGAAACGGGCCCGCGCCGACGCGCGTCGTGTACGCCTTCACGATGCCGAGCACCTTGTGGATGTCGCGCGGGCCGAGGCCGGTGCCGACCGCGGCTTCACCCGCGATGGTGTTCGAGGAGGTCACGAACGGATAGGTGCCCACGTCGATGTCGAGCAGTGCGCCCTGCGCGCCTTCGAACATGATATTGCCGCCCCGACGCATCTCCGCCTTGAGCGACTCGCTGACGTCGGTGACGAGCGGCGCGACGCGCTCGGCTTGCGCGATCAGGTCGTCGAGCAGACGCTGGAAATCGACGGGTTCGGCGCTGAAGTAGCGGCTCAGCACGAAATTGTGGAAATCGAGGACCTCACCGAGGCGCGCCGCGAGGCGGTCGCGCTGGAACAGATCGGCCACGCGCACGGCGCGCCGAGCCACCTTGTCTTCGTAGGCCGGGCCGATGCCACGGCCGGTGGTGCCGATGGCGTTGGCGCCGCGCGCGCGCTCACGTGCGCGATCGAGCGCAACGTGCGAGGGCAGGATCAGTGGGCAGTTCGGGCTGACGCGCAGCCGGTCGTAGACCGCCACGCCGCGCTGCACGAGGGCATCGGCCTCGCGGAACAACGCCTCCAGGGACACGACCACGCCGTTGCCGATCAGGCACCGCACTCCCGGGTGCAGGATGCCCGAGGGAATGAGCGACAGGACCGTCTTCTGCCCGGCGATGACCAGCGTGTGGCCGGCGTTGTGCCCGCCCTGGAATCGAGCGACCGCGGCGACCCGCTCGGTGAGCAGGTCGACGATCTTGCCTTTGCCTTCGTCGCCCCACTGGGCGCCGATGACCACGAGATTGGTTGCCATGGGAATCTACGGGTTCCGTTGAAACGTCAGCCCTGGCCGCGCACGAAATACAGCAGCAGGGCGCCGGCAATCATGCTCAGCAGCCCGCCGATGCGCAACGTGCGATCGTCGAGCTTCGAGAGAAGCGCAAGAGTGCGTCTCATGCCGCCCGGGTTGGCGAACGGCATGAGGCCTTCCAGGACGAGGTAGAGAGCAAAGGCCGCCCAGAGGTCCTGCCACTCCATGCCAGTGCGCCCGCCGCCTCCGGCAGGTCAGCGGCCGGAGTCCTTGAAGTACTGGAAGAACTCGCCGTCGGGCGATATCACCAGCATGTCGCCCTGCTTGCCGAGCGACTTCCGGTACGCCTGCAACCCGCGATGGAAGGAAAAGAACTCCGGGTTGCGGCCGTACGCCTTGGCATAGATGTCCGCTGCCAGGGCATCGCCCTCGCCCTTGATGATCTCGGCCTGACGGTAGGCATTGGCCAGGATCTCGGTGCGCTGGCGGTCCGCCTCGGCTCGAGTCTGCTCGGACACCGCGGAGCCCTCGGCGCGCAGCTGTGCCGCCTGGCGGGCGAAGTCCTGCCGCATGCGGTTGAACACCGACTCGCTCACTTCCTCGGGCAACTCGATGCTCTTCACGCGCACGTCCACGAGGGCGATGCCGAGGTTGCCGACGTTGGCGCCGGCGATCTTCAGCACCTCGCCCAGGAATTCGCTGCGCTCCGCCGCCACGACCTGCTGGATGGTGCGCCGCGCGATCACGCTCTTGATGCCGTCCTTGATGATTTCGCCGAGCCGGCGGTTCGCCACCTCCTCGCTGCCGCCCGCAGTGGACGTGTAGAAGCGCGAGACGTCGCTGATGCGCCATTTCACGAAGAAGTTGATGCGCAGGATCTTGCCCTCGCTGGTGAGGAACTGCTCCGCCGGGTAGTCCTCGGTGAGGATGCGCTTGTCGAACTTCTTGACGTTGTGCAGGAAGGGGACCAGGAAGTGCAGGCCCGGCTTGTAGTCCGCGCGCACGATCTTGCCGATCTCCATCTTGAGCGCGAGCTCGGTCTCACGAACGATGAACGCGGACATCGAGATCGCCAGGGCGACGAAACCCGCGAGGATCAAGGGCAGGACGCTTCTATTGGCCATCAGCGTGCTCCCCTCTCGCGCGGCGCTTCGACGGTGCTGACCGCCGGCGTCTCCGGGGCCGCCTGGCGCGCGGGCGCCGTGGCCGGCACCTGGCGCTGCTCGTCGAGCGTCAGGGCGCGCGTGCGCTGCTCGGTCATCTTGTCGAGCGGCAGGTAGATCATGTTGCCCGTGCCCTTCGTGTCGACGAGCACCTTGTTGGTGTTGCCGAACACTTCTTCCATCGTCTCGTAGTAGAGGCGCTGGCGGGTCACGCCCGGGGCGCGTTCGTAGCTTTCGAGCAGCTGCGTGAAGCGCGATGCCTCGCCCTCGGCGTCCGCGACCATGCGCGACCGGTACGCGCTCGCATCCTCGAACTGGCGAGCTGCCGAACCCTTCGCCTTCGGCAGGATGTCGTTCGCATACGCCTGCGCCTCCAGGCCGAGCCGCTCCTTGTCCTCGCGAGCCTTGATCGCGTCACGCTGCGAGCTCTGCACCTGGTCCGGCACGTTCACGCCCTGCAGGTTGACCGAGGTGACCTCGATGCCGGTCTTGTACGAATCGAGCGTCCGCTGGATCAGCTCCTTGGTCTTGGCCGTGATTTCCTGACGCCCGGCCTCGAGCACGAATTCGAGCTTGCTGCGGCCGACGACCTCGCGGATCGCGCTCTCGCTCACTTCGCCGAGGGTGGCCTCGGGTTCACGGACATTGAACACGAACGGCACCGGCTCCGCGCGGCGGTATTGCACGGCGATGTTGATGTCCACGAGGTTTTCGTCCGACGTCAGCATGCGGGTCTGGTCGCTGAAGCTCTCGACCGATTCGACGTTGACGATCTGGCGCGCCTCGATGGGCCACGGCAGGTGCATGTTGATGCCCGGGCCCGCCGTGCGCGCAAACTGGCCGAATCGCGTGACGACGGCACGCTCGGCCGCGTCCACCTTGTAGATTCCGGTCAGGGCCCAGACGACCAGCAGGACCGCGACCACCGTGGCAAAGCCAAAGCCGCGCATCATGGCGCCGCCGCTGCCGCCGCCTTCATCGCCGCCACTGCCGCCATTGCCACCACCGAACATCGCCGACAGCTTGCGTTGCAGGTTGCGCAGGGCCTCGTCCAGGTCTTTCGGACCCTGGCTGGGGCGATTGCCCCAGGGATTGCGGTTCCTGCCCGGTTCGTTCCAGGCCATGAGTTGGGTTGCTCCGGATTGCTTGAGTTCAGCTCACAGCTGTGAGCCGGTCGAATTGTAGGAACGGCACCGCGGCCGCACAAGGCGAGGTTTCCGTTGGCAGTTCGACGCCCTCCTCGCGGCAGATTCGCTCGAGTTCGTGGCGGCGCAGGTTGACCTCGAGTTCCAGCCAGCCGGCGTCGAGCTGGCGCTGGCCGAGAACGGCTCCCGCGGCGTAGAAACGCGCCCGCGCCCGCCCCTTGCTGGGCGGCAGCCGCAGCAGGCACCTGCGCAGGTCCGCGCCGAGGCTCTCGTGCAAGGCCTCGTGCAGCAGGTCGACCCCCGACCCGGTGTGCGCGGAGACCCAGACGCGGACCGGGCGCCCGTCGGGCCCGCGCTCGACCCTTGGCTCATCGCCGGACCGGTCGATCTTGTTGTAGACCTCGATCTGCGGCAGCTCGTGCGCCTCGATCGACTCGAGCACTTCGTTCACCTGCGCGATCCGGTCGGACCGCTCGGGATCCGCTGCGTCGATGACGTGCAGGAGCAGGTCGGCCTCGCGAGCCTCCTGCAGCGTCGAGCGGAACGCGGCAACCAGCTCATGAGGCAAGTCGCGTACGAAGCCGACCGTATCGGCGAGCGCCGTCTCGAGCCCGGGCGCGAGGTGCAGCCGGCGCACCGTGGGGTCGAGCGTGGCGAACAACTGGTCGGCCGCGTAGGCCCCGGCGGACGTCAGGCGGTTGAACAGCGTGGACTTGCCGGCGTTCGTGTAACCGACCAGCGCGATGGTGGGCACCTCTGCCCGCTTGCGCTCCTGGCGCGTCGTCTCGCGCTGCACGAGCACCTTGTCGAGGCGGTCGTTCAGTGTCTTGATGCGCTTGCCGATCAGGCGGCGGTCCGTCTCGAGCTGGGTCTCGCCCGGGCCGCGCAGGCCGATGCCACCCTTCTGGCGCTCGAGGTGGGTCCACCCGCGCACGAGGCGCGTGGCCACGTGCTGCAACTGCGCGAGTTCCACCTGCAGCTTGCCCTCGAAAGAGCGCGCGCGTTGCGCGAAGATGTCGAGAATGAGGCCGCTGCGGTCGAGCACCCGGCACTCGAGTTCCTTCTCGAGGTTGCGCTCCTGGCTGGAGCTCAGCAGGTGATCGATGACCACGAGGTCGGCCCCGAGCGCTGCAATGCGCTCATGCAGTTCCTTCACCTTGCCGCTGCCAAGGAAAAAGCGCGGGTCGGCGGACTTGCGCGTGACCGTCATGACCTCGAGGACCGTAGCGCCGGCCGAGCGGGCCAGTTGCACGAACTCCTCGACGCGATCCGCCTCCGGTGCGCGCCCGAGCCCGACGCAGACCAGGACTGCGAGTTCGCCGCTACCCGGCCTGTCGAACAATTAAGCCCTTCCTTCGCCGCACACGGCCTCGTCAAGCCGCGGGCGGTTCTTCGCTCGGCGGCAACTCGTCATCGGAGGGCAGCCGCACATTGCGTGCCGGCACCACCGTCGAGATGGCGTGCTTGTAGACCATCTGGCTCACGCTGTTGCGCAGCAGGACGACAAACTGGTCGAACGAGTCGATCTGGCCCTGCAGCTTGATGCCGTTGACCAGATAGATGGATACCGGGATGCGTTCCTTGCGGAGCGCGTTCAGGAATGGATCCTGCAGGGACTGGCCCTTGGCCATGGTCTGGTCTCCTTTTTTTTCGGTGCCGTGCCGTTCCTGCCGTTGACTCTTCCGTGAGACAGCTGTAACGCCCGTCACCACTTGGACGGAGCAAGAACGCATCGAGTCTAGCACAGGCATGCCGGACCCTGGCTCGGCGTAGCACGCTGCACGGCTTGCAGGATGGGGACAAGTTCCTGATCTTCAAGGGATCTCAAGCGATGCACAGAATCGTCTCCCCGCAGCCACGTGAGCTGACGCTTGGCGAGGTTGCGGGTGGCCTGCTGCGCCTCGGCCACGGCCACGGCAAGGCTGCAGTGCCCGTCGAGGTGCTGCCAGAGCTGCCGGTAGCCCACCGCACGCATGCCCGGCAGGTCCGCCTTGAGATCGCCGCGGCCGTGCAAGGCACGGACCTCGTCCAGCAATCCGTCGGCCATCATCGCGTCGAACCGCGCATTGATGCGCGCGTAGAGGGCTGCGCGCTCGAACGGCAGCAGTGCGAACTTCGCGAGATGCAACTGCGAGGGCTCCGCCAGCTTGTGCAGCTCCGACAGGGAACGCCCGGTCAGCCGGATCACCTCGAGGGCGCGCTGGATGCGCTGTGCGTCGGCGGGCTGAATGCGCGCAGCGGCCTGCGGGTCGAGGCGCGCGAGTTCCTCGTGCAGGGCGGGCCAGCCGGACACGCGCGCTTCGGCATCGATGGCCCCGCGGGTTTGCGGATCCGCCGCCGGCAGCGGCGCGATGCCTGCCGTAAGCGCCCGGAAATAGAGCATCGTCCCGCCCACCAGCAGCGGCACCCGGCCGCGGTTGCGGATCGCGCCGATGCAGGCCAGCGCGTCGCGCCGGAAACGCCCGGCCGAGTAGCTCTCCACCGGATCGCAGACGTCGATCAGGTGATGCGGCACCTGGCCGCGCACCCGCCAGGACGGCTTGGCGGTGCCGATGTCCATGCCCCGGTAGACGAGCGCCGAATCCACCGACACGATCTCGACCGGAAAACGCTGCGCGATCTCGAGCGCCAGCGCCGACTTGCCGGTGCACGTCGGGCCCATCAGCAGCACCGCGTCGAGCGGCTGCACGGATGGCCCGGTCATCGGCCGCGCAGGAACCAGCGGTCGAGGTCGTCCATGCTGACAAACGACCAGGTGGGCCGGCCGTGCACGCACTGGTCGCTGCGCAGCGTCGTCTCCATCTCCCGCAGCAGGGCATTCATCTCCTGCACCGTCAGCCGGCGATTGGCGCGCACGGCCTGATGACAGGCCATGGTGCCGAGCGCCCGCTCGAGTGCCTGTGCCGCACCGCCAGCACCTTGCTCGCGCAGATCCGCCAGCATGTCTTTCACGAGGGTCGCCACGTCCACGAACGGCAGGATCGCCGGCACGGAGCGCACGACGAGCTGCGTGGGAGCACTGCGGGTGATCTCGAGACCGAGTTCGTCGAACAGCAGGTGATGTGACTGCGCCTCCTCGGCATCCGCAGTCGAGACGTTCACCACGACGGGCACCAGCAGCGGCTGGCTCGCGATGCGCGCACCGGCCAGCGAGGCTTTCAGCCGTTCGTAGGTGGTGCGCTCATGAGCGGCGTGCATGTCCACCAGCACGAGCCCACCCTGCGCCTGGGCGAGGATGTAGACGCCGTGCAACTGGGCGATGGCGTAGCCGAGCGGATGTTCGCCAGCCGCAGGCAGAGGCGTCGATGCCACGTCGGACAGCGGTCCGGTGTCGCCTCCAATCGTGCCGGGCACCACCTGCGCCGATGCTTCGTCGCGCACGCCGGCACCGAGTGCCGCGTAAAGATCCAGCGCGGAGGTCCGTGGCAGGGATTCGCGCCCGGCCTCATGCATTGCAAAGCGCGCGGCCGGAATCGAGCTGGCCGCCGACTGCGCCGGACGGGTCTCGGCGAGCGCACGCTCGAGCGTGCGGAACAGGAAGTCGTGGATGAGCCCCGGCTCGCGGAAGCGCACTTCGAGCTTCTGCGGATGGGCGTTGACGTCCACCCGCTTCGGATCCATTTCGAGATAGAGCACGTAGGCTGGATGACGGCCGTGGAACAGCACGTCGCGATAGGCGAGGCGCACGGCACTCGCGATCAGCTTGTCGCGCAGCGGCCGCCCGTTCAGGAAGAAGTGTTGCTGGTCGGGCTGACTGCGCGCGTACGTCGGCATGCAGAACCAGCCGAGGAGGCGCATTCCCGCGCCTTCGTGATCGAGCTTCATCGCGTGCCGGATGAATTCGTCGCCGAGTACGGCGGCGACGCGCGCATCGCGCGAGCGCTCATCGCGCGCCGGCGGAAAATCCGCGAGAGTGCGGCGCGCCGATTGCAACCGGAATCCCACGTCGAAGCGGCTGAGCGCCAGCCGCTCGACCAGCCGCTCGATCTGCGTGAGTTCGGTGCGCTCCGAGCGCAGGAACTTGCGCCGCGCCGGCACGTTGAAGAACAGGTCGCGCACCTCGACCGTGGTGCCGGGAGGATGCGGGTGCGGCGCCGGGCCGGTCACCTCCCCGTCCACGGCAGCGACCATCTGGGCCACGGCCGCTTGCGGCGGTCGCGAGATCATGCGCATGCGCGACACCGACGCGATGCTCGGCAGGGCCTCGCCGCGAAACCCGAGCGTGCGGACCGCCTCGAGGTCGTCGATGCTGCCGATCTTGCTCGTGGCGTGACGCGCCAGCGCCAGCACGAGCTCGCCGTGGGGGATACCCGAGCCGTCGTCCCGGACACGGCACAAGCCCGCGCCGCCGTCCTCGATCTCGATCTCGATGACGCTCGCGCCCGCGTCGAGGCTGTTCTCCACCAGTTCCTTGATGACGGACGCCGGCCGCTCGACGACCTCGCCGGCCGCGATCTGATGGACGAGTTGCTCGGGCAGGACCCGGATAGTCATGGACGGAGGGTGCCTCGCGTGGGGTCGCGAGGATAGCAAAGACCAGCGCGCGACTAGCGCTCGGCGAGCGTCTGGCGCGGCTCGGTGCCGCCGCCGTCGCGATTGGCCGCCAGCGCGGCGAGCTTGGTGCCCGGCGGGGGGTTCTCGTAGTAGTAGTTCTTCACGCCCAGGCGCAGGGCCTCGGCGATGCGCTGCTGCTGCCCGGCGTCGCGCAGGCGGCGCTCGTCCGAGGCGTTCGAGATGAAGGCGGTCTCGACCAGCATCGAGGGAATATCAGGCGACTTCAGCACCACGAAACCCGCGTGCTGCACGCGCGGCCGGTGCACCGTGACGACCCCACGCAAGGCCTTTAGCACGCTGTCCGCGGCATCGACACTGTCGCTCACGGATTCCTTCTGCGTCACGTCGAGCAGCACCGAGGCGAGCACGTCGCTCTTGTCGTCGAGCGAGACGCCGCCTTTCAAGTCCGCCGCGTTCTCGCTTTCGGCGAGCCAGCGCGCCGCCTCGTCGCTCGCGCCGCGCAACGAAAGCACGTACACGGACGAACCGCTCACCGTGCGATCGAGCACGGAATCCGCGTGGACGGACACGAACATGTCCGCACCGAGCTGCCGCGCCTTGCGCGTGCGCCCGCCGAGAGTGATGAAGTAGTCGCCGTCGCGCACCAGCACGGCGCGCATGCCGACTTCGGCGTCGATCGCCGCGGCCAGGCGGCGCGCGATCGCGAGCGTCACGTCTTTCTCGCGCGTGCCGCCGCGACCGATGGCGCCGGGGTCCTGGCCGCCATGCCCGGCATCCACCGCGATGACGAGATCGCGCCCTTGCGCGCTGGACGCCAGCGTCTTTGCCGGTGCTGCGGCTCCGCTCGTTGCAGTGGCTGCGGCGTCCAGGACCTGATTGCCGGTTGGCGCGGCAGCTGGCGGCGGCGCTGTGGCAGGCGCCGGCAATTCGATGACCAGGCGATGCCCCGCCGACCCGTCAGGCCCGACGGCAAAACTCTTCGCAACCTGCCTGCCCGCGAGGTCGAGCACGAGGCGCAGCCCGTGGCCTGGCTGCGGCCCGGAGCGCACGGATTTCACCGGCCCTTGCCCAGCGGGCAAGCCCTTGCGCAGGTCGAGATCGGCATTGTCGAGGTCCACGACGATGCGGTCGGGATTCTCGAGCGTGAACACTTCATGACGCACGGGTGCCGACAGATCAAGCACCAGGCGCGTGCCCTCGGGTCCGGACCAGAGCCGCACGTCCGTGACTCGCGCAGGCGCAGCCAAGGCCGTACCGGTGACCAGGCACAGGGCCAGACCGGCGGCGAATGGACGGAGGGATCGGGCGGCGAGCACGAACATGCGCGCTAATCTACCTCGTCTTCGGTCAATAATTCAATGAAATTATGAGGATACGCGCTGTTTATCAGGTTTGTCCTGAGAGCTGGGCTGCAAGTACCCGCCCCGCAGGCGAGCTTGCCTCCAGGTCGATCGTCCGGCCCTCGCCCTCATAGCTCAGCTTCAAGGCGAGATCAGGCTCGCCCAACCGGCCGCCTGCCCGTTCCGGCCACTCCACGACCAGCACGCTGCCGGCAACCCGCAGGTCTCGCAGACCGAGATCGTCGAGTTCATCCGGATGTCGCAACCGGTACAGGTCGCAGTGATAAAAGTCGCGGCCCGCGAGCCGGTACGGTTCGATCAGCGTGTACGTCGGGCTGCGCGTCGGGCCGGGATGCCCAAGGGCCGCCAGCAGGCCCGCGACGAGAGTGGTCTTGCCCGCACCGAGATCACCCGACAGGGTGATGACGATCGCCTGGTCGTCGGGCGCGACCTGCAGTGCATGCGCGAGGCGCGCACCGATCGCGCGCGTTTCGTCCGCCGAGCCGGCGTGTAACAAGCGTATCAACCGGGCGACGGGTTCACGCAAACCCGCACCTGCTCGAGAGCATCGCCCGCCAGCATACCGCGCTCGCCTTTGCGCGCGGCAAGGTCGCCGGCTTGCGCGTGCACGAACACCCCGGCCGCGGCGGCCCGCGACAGATCGCCGCCCGGCTCGCTGCATTGGGCGGCAATGCCTGCGATGACCCCTGTCAGCACATCACCCATGCCCGCGACGGCCATCCCTGGATTGCCGCGGTCGCAGATCGCTGGCGGCTGTCCCGCCGCTTGCACGATCGTACCCGCGCCTTTCAGGACGGCCGTGCCGCCGTAGCGCCGCTGCAGCGCCGCAGCGGCAGCCAGCCTGTCCCGTTGCACGGCTGCATTGCTGATGCCGAGCAGGCGCGCCGCCTCACCGGGATGCGGCGTCAGCACCCAATCGTCACGGCGCACGGGCAGGTTCGACAGCAGGTTGAGCGCATCGGCATCCACCACCAATGGCTTGCCGGCCGCGAGTGCGGCGGCATGAAGCTCACGTGACCAATCTGTCTGCCCGAGCCCTGGACCCAAAGCAAGCACGGTGGCCCGCTTGAGCGCGGGAGCGAGATCCGCCGCGGTCTCGACTCCGACGCACATCAATTCGGGCCGCCCGGCCAGCGCGCCGAGATTCGCCGGATGCGTTGCCACCGTCACCAGTCCGGCACCGGCCCGCAGCGCAGCTTCGCCGGCGAGACGCGCCGCACCCGGCATGCCTGGTCCGCCACCGATCACCAGCACGTGCCCGTGCATGCCTTTGTGCGCCGTGCGCGGCCGCCGCGGCAGCGCGGCCGCGACGATCGCCTCGTCAAGCACTTGCGCCGTCAGGGGCATGCCGTGATAGGTCTCGCGCGGCACGCCCAGGTCGTCGAACACGATGCGCCCGGTGAGTTCGGGACCGTCCCCGACGTACAGGCCGAGCTTGCGGCCGATGAACGTCACCGTGACGTCGGCACGCGTCGCGATACCGAGCACGACGCCCGTGTCCGCATGCAGGCCGGACGGAATATCGACGGCAACGACGGGACGACGCGCTGCGTTCATTGCGCGCATCACATCGCACTGCAGGCCCACCACCTCGCGCGCAAGCCCGGTACCGAAGATTGCGTCCACTACCACGTCGGCTTCGAGTGCGTGCGGCGACCAGCGCTCGCAGCGTCCGCCGGCGGCGACGAAATCGTCATAGGCGCGCCGCGCATCGCCGCGCAGTGTGTCCGGATCGGCCAGCGCCACCACCGTCGTGCGCAGCCCCTGTGCGCGGGCCACGCGCGCGACGACATAGCCGTCGCCCCCGTTGTTGCCGGGACCGCACAGAACGCTCAGCGAGCGCGTGGCGGGCCACAGGGCACGCAGCGCATTCAGCGTGGCGTGACCGGCACGAGTCATCAGCTCGTAACCCGGGATACCGAGCTCGTCGATCGCGCGGCGATCGAGATCGCGCACTTGTTGCGCCGTGAAGATGGCAGCGGGAAGTGCCGGCATGCCCCGCATTATACTGGTGTTGCCCTGCCCTCCCGTTGCGGAATCACCGTCGCATGGACCTCGCCGACCTCACCGACCTCGCCGACCTCGCCGCATCGATCAAAGCCTGGGGGCGTGACCTGGGTTTCCAGAAGGTCGGCATCGCAGCCATCGAATTGACCGGGGACGAGCAGCGCCTGAACGAGTGGCTGGCCGCGGATCGGCACGGCGAAATGGGGTACATGCAGCGCCACGGCACGCGGCGCGCGCGCCCGGCAGAACTGGTGCCGGGTACGCTGCGCGTCATCTCCGCCCGCATGGATTACTGGACCGAGGCCGCCGACCCGGACACCGTGCTTGCGGACCCGAGCCTGGGTTACCTGTCCCGGTACGCGCTGGGCCGGGACTACCACAAGGTGGTGCGTTCGCGGCTCGCAAAGCTCGCCGATCGGCTCGCGGCCGCAGCAGGTGCCGAGGGCTACCGGGCGTTCACCGACAGCGCTCCGGTGCTCGAAAAGGCGCTGGCGCGCAATGCGGGTCTCGGCTGGATCGGCAAGCACACCAACCTGCTCGATCGTCACGACGGCTCGTGGTTCTTCCTGGGCGAAGTCTTTACCGACCTGCCGTTGCCCGTGGACGAGCCGGTGACTGCCCACTGCGGCAGTTGCACCGCCTGCATCGACGTATGCCCGACCCGCGCCATCGTGGCGCCGTATCAGCTCGACGCGCGACGCTGCATCTCCTACCTGACCATCGAACTCGACGGCGCCATTCCCGAGGAATTGCGCGCCGCGCTGGGTAATCGCATCTACGGCTGCGACGACTGCCAGCTCATCTGCCCTTGGAATCGCTACGCCAAGGTGACCGCGGAGGCGGATTTCCGCGTTCGCCACGGCCTGGACGCGCCGGCCCTCGTGGACCTATTCCGGTGGAGCGAAGCGGATTTTCTCGAACGCACGGCGGGCAGCGCGATTCGCCGCATCGGCTACGAACGCTGGCTGCGCAACATCGCCGTTGCGCTCGGCAACGCGCCTGCGTCCGCTCGCGTTATCGCCGCGCTGGAGTCACGTCGCGACGACCCGGGCGCGATCGTGAGGGAACACGTGGGGTGGGCGCTCGAGCAGAAGAAAGTGACCGGCGATTAGTCTGTTTCCTTGCCGATCCAGCCCGGACTGCGGCACTGCAGGTTGTCAATGAGCCGCGCGCGACCCAGGCGGCCGGCCGCCAGCACGACGAGGTTGAGATCCTGCCCGACCGGAGAGGCAAGGTGGTCCGCGGTACGGACCTCGAAATAATCCGGACGGATACCTGCGGCCTCGAGCGCCTTGCGGCCTTCGCCCTCGATCGCAGCGATGTCGGCGTCCCCGGACTCGATACGCCGGCGAGCGTGATCGAGCGCCCGGTAGAGTCGCGGCGCCGTCGCGCGTTCTGCCGCCGAGAGGTAGCGATTGCGCGAACTGAGCGCAAGGCCGTCGTCGGCACGCACCGTCGGCGCACCGACGATTCTCACCGGCACGTTGAGATCCTCGACGACGCGGCGAATCACGGTGAGCTGCTGGTAATCCTTTTCGCCGAAAATGGCCACGTCCGGCTGCACGAGGCACAGCAGCTTGACGACCACCGTCGCCACGCCCTGGAAATGCCCCGGTCGATACACGCCGCAGAGAATACTGGTGAGCTCCGGCAGGTCGATGATCGTGCTCACCGAACTGCCGTCCGGATACATTTCCGCCACGGTCGGCGTGAAGAGCGCGTCCACGCCCTGCTCTGCCAGCAGGGACGCATCGTCGTCCGGGGTGCGCGGATAGGCCGAGAAATCCTCACTCGGGCCGAACTGCAGGGGATTCACGAACACACTGGCGACCACGCGTCGGCCGTGCAGGTGGGCCGCGCCGATCAGGCTGGCGTGCCCGAGGTGCAGGTTACCCATCGTCGGGACGAACGCGATGCTCTCGCGAGCGAGGCGCCAGCCGGTGACCAGCTCGCGGAGTTCCGCGATGCGCGTGAGCGTCTGCATCAGGCCTCGAGCCTCGCTGTCGTCGTGAGCGTCAGAAGCCGTGTTCGGCCGCCGGGTAGGCGCGCGACTTGACTGCCTGTACGAACCCCTGCAGGGCGGCCAGCGGGCTGTCGTGGCCCGTCATGAAATTCCGCACGAAGCGCGGCTTGCGCCCCGGCGTGATGTCGAGCACGTCGTACAGCACGAGGATCTGTCCGTCGGTGTCCGGGCCGGCCCCGATGCCGATCACGGGCACGTGCAGTTCCGCGGTGATCTCAGCGCCCAGGTGGGAGGGGATGCACTCCAGCAGCACGATATCGGCGCCCGCATCCTGCAGTGCCTTGGCGTCGCGCTTCATCTGCTCCGCAGCAGCCTCTTCGCGGCCCTGCACCCGGAACCCGCCGGTCTTGTGCACCGACTGCGGCCTGAGGCCGAGGTGCGCGCAGACGGCGATGTCGTGGCTGGCAAGGAACTCGACGATCTGCACCTGCCCGGCGCCGCCCTCGAGCTTGACCATCTTCGCGCCGCCCTCCTGCATCAGGCGCATGGCGTTCTGCAACGCCAGCTCTCGCGAGGTGTAGGTCATGAAAGGCATGTCGGCCATCAGGAACGGACGGACCAGCCCCCTCGCCACCGCCTTGCAGTGGTAGATGATGTGGTCGAGCGTCACCGGCACCGTGGTGTCGTGGCCCTGGATCACCATGCCGAGGGAATCGCCGACCAGCACCACGTCGGTACCGGCGGCATCGACGAGGGCTGCGTAGCTCGCGTCATAGCAGGTGAGCGAGGAGATCTTTTCGCCCTCCTCCTTCATGCGGCGCAGCGTGGCGACGTTCACCGGCGGGCGCGTCGAATCGCGCAGTTGCAGCTGGGTATACATGGGACCGCCTTTCGTGAGTTCGCAAGAATGACCGAGCCGTTCGCAAACATCAACGACGAAGGCTAGAGCAGGCTCTTCAACGGGTTGAAATAGTGCCTGCCCTTGCGGGTACGGACGATTTCTGCAAGGAGAGTGCCATAGTCGTGCTCATTACCAGCCGGATCGATTTCGGCCGCGTTGACCATCAGCACCGGAGCGGCCTCGAACTCGAGGAAGAACCGGGCATAGGCCTCGACGAGGCGCTCGAGGTAACGCCGCTCGATGGCCTGCTCGTACGCGATGCCGCGCCGGGCAATCCGCTCGAGCAGCACGTCCACCGGCGCCTGCAGGTAGACGATGAGGTCGGGCACCGGCGCGTCGATCGCGAGTTTCGAGTACACCTGCTCGTACAGCCCGTACTCTTCCTCGTCGAGCGTGAGCCGCGCGAACAGCCGGTCCTTGTCGAGCAGGTAGTCGGAAACGCGCACCTTCTCGAACAGGTCGGCCTGGCGCAGGTCCTGCATCTGCCGCGCGCGCTGGAACAGGAAATAGAGTTGTGTCTGGAACGCAGCCGCGCGTGGATTGCGATAGAAGCGCTCGAGAAAGGGATTTGCGTCGCCCTGCTCGAGCACCAGCTCGCTGCCGAAGCTGCGGGCGAGGCGCCGTGCCAGGCTGGTCTTGCCGACGCCGATGGGACCCTCGACCACGACGAAGCGGTGCGGGGTCGGGACGATCTCCACGCTGTCGTCGGAGTCCTGGCGCGAAACCTGGTTCATGAGGCGATCCGCTGCAGCGCGCCGGCATCGACGCGTCTCAGCAAAGCACTCGCTCGCCCGAGACCCGGCACCATGAGGTCGGGCGCGATCTCGGCGAGCGGAGCCAGCACAAAGGCGCGCTCCGGGATTCCCGGATGCGGCAACTGCAGGTCCGGCCCATCACGACGACTGTCACCGTGCACCAGCAGGTCGAGATCGATGCGGCGCGGACCCCAGCGCACCACCGGCGTGGCGCGCCCGAGTCGCTCCTCCGCTGCCTGCAGATGCTTGAGCATTTGCTCGGGATCCAATCGCGTCAGCAGGCCCGCGACGGCATTGACGAAGTCCGGCTGCTCGACCGGCCCGAACGGTCGCGATCGATACGCTGCCGAACGCGCGACGAGTTGCGAACGCGGCAGGCGGGCCAGCGCGTCGAACGCGCGCGCGATCTGCTGCACGGGATCGTCGAGGTTGCTGCCCAACGCGACATAGGCCGGAACCCAGTGCTCGAATGACACCATGTTGAGCACGCCGCGACGGACATCAGGTCGCGGCGGCAGGGCGCCGGCGACGGCGACGACGGCGACCCGGTGCGGCGGCCGGCTCCGCCTCACGAGGCTGTGCTTCGACCTCGGTAATGCGCTCCTCGGGCGACATCTCCTGCAGGCGCGTCCACCAGGCGGCGATCTCGGGATCGATCTCGCCCGAGGCAGAGCGCAGCAGCAGGAAATCGTACGCCGCGCGGAACTTCGGATGCTCCAGCAGGCGCAGCGCACGCCGGCCCGCGCGACGCTCGAAACGCGGCTGCAGCATCAGGATATCGCGCAACGGCAGGGAGAA
>Ga0315286_10001513_pt1 | contig 21061 bp, 18 predicted proteins | sample YL17G10_0_MG_FD_205038 | JGI IMG/M metagenome (GOLD analysis project Ga0315286, IMG submission 205038) | Sediment microbial communities from Yellowstone Lake, YNP, Wyoming, USA - YL17G10_0 | ecosystem: Environmental > Aquatic > Freshwater > Lake > Sediment | place: USA: Wyoming | collected... | reverse complement strand
TAATGATCAAGGCTGTTGACCGAGACGTTGAGTCCCGCCTGGCTCTTGTTACGGTAGCCGAGGTCGCTCATGCGCAACGAGGTGGCATGCGGCGCATACAGGCTGCCGGGTGCGAGCGGCTCGAGGCCGTCGACCTTGCGCCCTTGCAGGAACGACGGGCAGATCGCCGGCGAATTGCCGAACAGGTACAGCACTATCCAGCCGTGGCGCCGGTAATTGCGCAGCAGCGAGAAGTAGGACTCGGAGCGGAACGCCTGCCCGGAGTCCCTGGGGTGCAGCACGTCGGCCAGCACCGGCCAGAAGTGATCCGGGAACGAGTAGTTGAAGTGCACGCCGGCGATGGCCTGCATCACGCGACCGTAGCGGTGGCCAAGCCCCTGGCGGTACACGGTCTTCATGCGACCGACGTTCGACGGGCCGAACTGCGCGATCGGGATGCTTGCGTCGCCCTTGATGGCGCACGGCATGCTCGTGGCCCAGAGCAGTTCGCCATCGGGCAGGTTCGTGTAGACGAAGCGATGCAGGTCGGCGAGGTACTGCACCAGTTCCCAGGTGTGGGCGAACGGAGGCGTGACCAGTTCGATCAGCGCTTCGGAGTAATCGGTCGTGACGTGCTCGTTGGTGAGCGCCGACCCGAGTGTCCGCGGATGCGGGGCCTTCGAGATCTGCCCCTTCGGCGTCACCCGCAGCGATTCCCGCTCCACGCCCTTGAGCCCACCCTGCAGCACGCCACGCGCGCGGGCGTTGATGACGCCGGCGAGGCGCTTTTCGAAGGCTCGGTCGAGGGACATCGTGGACTCAGCCGCCGTTACGGGGCCCGGTAGGTTAGCAGAACGGCCAGACGGTCCCGGCGACGCGCTGGGCATGACGTTAGACGTCGATCGACGATGGGCGCGAACCCTGTCGTGCCGGTCGCAGGACCATGCGGCGGTCCTGTTGGACGGGCTTCAACTAGCCATATAATTCCATAAATTCAATTACTTATGCGGCGGTAGCAAGCTCGGACTTTGCCTGACCCGCCCGACTTTGCAGCGGCGGGGCTGGCGCACAGCGGCTATGCTTGAGCCGTGCGTAACCTGAGAGTCCTTGTTCTTACGACCGTGCTCGTTGGCATGCTGGGAACTGCACCCGCGCGCGCCGAGGACACCATGCGCTGCGGCAGCAAGCTCATCAGCGTCAGCGACGGCAAGGACAAGGTTCGCGCCCTGTGCGGCGAGCCGTCCAGCGTCAGTTTCCAGGGCGCGATCCGGCGCGCGCCCCGCTACGAGTACGGTTACGGTTACGGCCGCTACGACTACTACGGCCCGGGTGTCATCGACATGCCCGTGGAAGTGTGGACGTACAACTTCGGCAGCAGCAAATTGTTGCGAAAACTGCGCTTCGTCGGCGATGAACTCGACGATATCCGCACGGATGGCTACGGTTACTGATTCGCCGCTCCGCACCGCTAGCGGCGCAGGTTGAGCCAGCGATTGATCCTGCTTTCGAGCACGGACAACGGCAGTGAGCCGCGGCCGATGACTTGCTCGTGGAATTCGCGCAGGTCGAAGCGTTCGCCCAGCCGCTGCTCGGCCCGCTGGCGCAGCTCGAGAATCTTGAGCTGACCGACCTTGTCGGCGAGCGCCTGGCCGGGACAGGCGATGTAGCGATCGACTTCGGCAGCAATGTCCGCTTCGCCGAGCGCCGTGTTCGCGCGCAGGTACTCGCTCGCTCGCTGGCGGCTCCAGCCCTTCGCATGCAGGCCCGTGTCGACGACGAGGGCCGCCGCACGCCACAGCTCCGCGTTCAAAGCGCCGAATTGGCTGTACGGGTCCGCATAGAGCCCCAGCCCGGCTCCGAGCGACTCTGCGTACAGCGCCCACCCCGCGACAAACGCAGCGTCGTCACCGAAGCGACGGAACCGCGGCAGCTCAGGCGTCTCCTGCGCGATCGCGGCCTGGTAGAGGTGACCGGGTACGGCTCCGCCCAGGTACAGTGCGTCCATCGCATGGGACGGGCGCGACGTGAGCTCGCTGGTATTGACGTAAAAAACGCCCGCGCGTCCTGCATTAGGTGGTGAGAACGAGACCCCTGGAGCGGAAGCCGCACGAAAACCCTCGATCGGCCGGATTTCGAAAGTCGACTTCGGCCGGCGCAGGAACAACGAGGGCAGGCGCGCATCGACGCGCTGATGCAGCGCCGCGTAACCCGCGAGCATTGTCTGGGCATTGCCGAACTGGAACCGCGGGTCCGCACGCAGCGCATCGAACACGGTCCGCGGCTCACCCGCGATGCCAAGCGCCCCCTGCAGACCCACGAGACTTGCACGTAACCTCGCCACTTCGCGCAGGCCGAGCTCATGCACGTCCGCCGGCGTCAGGTCCGTCGAGGTGTAGTACCGCACGAGGTACGCGTACCAGAGGTCCCCGCTCGGCAGGTTCGACCACGACACGGTGTCGCGCGCCTTGGGCAGGTAGTCCTGGGCCAGGTAATCGTGCAGACGCCGATAGGCGGGCAATACTTTCGTCCGCAGTTTTTCGTCGTAGGCCTGCAGCAGGCGCCGGCGGTCGGCCACGCTCGGACCGGCCGGGAAGTTCAGCAGCGGCCGCCAGAACACGGTTTGCCGCGGGTCCTCGAGCCGGCCGAACGCCTCGAGCTGCGGCAACGTGCGCTCGACCACGACCTGCGGCAGCACCACGCCCTTGGTGACGCCGGCACGCAGGTTGTTGATGGCCTGGTCCACCCAGACGACGAAGCCATCCATGCGCGCGAGGAAATTGTCGTAATCGCGCGTCGTCCTGAACGGATGCGCGCCCTGGCCTGAACCGAGCTGCGCAAAGACCGTCGGCCAGTTGGCGAACGGGTTGATCGCCAACAGCTCGCTCGGATACCGGTACCCGCCGATGCCGAGCTCACGCTGGCGCTTGAAAGCATCGTACGTGACGAGGTCTTCGCCGGTCAGTTGCTTGCGATCGATCGCCTGCAGCTGCTCGAGCGACTCCTGTTCGATACCGAGCGAATCCGCCATCCAGCTCATGCTGACGTAGTCGCCGAAGCGATCATCGAACCGGTGGTCGCCGAGTTCGCTGGCACGAATGGGGTTCAGCGCGAGGTACTGGTCGAAGTACGTTTCGACGACGCGATACAGCTCGGCTGCTTCAGCGTTGGACGCGCGCAAGGGCGCGGACAGCTCCGAAGGCTTTTCTTCGGCTCGCGGCGGCGGCTCCGGCGCGAAATCGCATGCCGTCAATGCCAGCGTGGCGGCCAGCATTGGCAGCAGTGGCAACGGGAAATGGTATCGCGACATTCGCTGGCGGCTCAGCGGCGAGCCGCGATCCAGCGGTCGACCTTCGCTGCGAGCACATCCATCGGCACGGCGCCATCGCCCAGGACTTCACGGTGGAAGTCGCGGAGGTCGAACTTCGGCCCGAGCGCCTGCTCCGCCTGGTGGCGCAAGCCCTGGATCCGCAAGTCCCCCACCTTGTAGCCGAGCGCCTGACCGGGCCAGGCAATGTAGCGCTCGACTTCGGAGACCACGTCCGACTCGGCCATGGTCGAGTTGTCGAGCATGAACTTGATCGCCTGTTCCCGCGTCCAGCCTTGCGCATGCAGCCCGGTGTCGACGACGAGGCGCATCGCACGCAACTGCTCGTCGTTCAGGCGGCCGTACCACTGGTAAGGGTCGGTGAAGAGGCCGAGTTCCTTGCCGAGCGACTCCGCGTAGAGCGCCCAACCCTCGACGTAGGCCGTGTAATCACCGCCGAAGCGGCGGAATCGCGGCACGCCTGCGAGTTCCTGCTGGATCGACACCTGGAAGTGATGTCCGGGCGACGCTTCGTGCAGCGACAGCGTCTCCATGCCGAACTTCGGCTGCGCCTTCAGGTTGTACGTGTTGACGTAGAACACGCCGGGACGCGCGCCGTCCGCCGAGGGCTGCTGGTAATAAGCGCCCGCGGCGGACTGGGCGCGGAACGCCTCGACCTCGCGCACCTCATAGTCTGCCTGCGGAAACACCGAGAACAGCTGCGGCAACGCGGCGTCGATCTGCGTCTTGAGCGTGCGGTACCCGGCGAGCAGGTCCGAGCCCCGGGTGAAATAGAACTGCGGATCGGTTTCGAGAAACGTGAAGAACGCCTCGAGGTCGCCCTTGAACCCGACCTGCTGCCGCACCTTGTCCATTTCGCCCAGGATGCGCTTCACCTCGCTGAGCCCCAGCGCGTGAATCTCGTCGGGTGTCAGGTTCGTGGTGGTGTGTTCCTGCACGTAGAACGCGTACCACGCCTGCCCGTCGGGCAATGCCGTCCACGCCACGCTGCTGCGGGAGTGCGGCAGGTATTCGTCGCGCACGAAATCACGCAGGCGCTGGTAGGCGGGCAACAGCGTGCGCTCGAGTGTCCTGGTGTACTCGGCAGTGAGTCGCTCACGGTCGGCCGCGGAGAAACTCGCCGGGAACCTGCCGATCGGCGCGTAGTACTGGCTGTCCTGCGCCTGCGGCACCACCATCGCGTCAAGCTGACCGAGCACCTTTTCCATTACGGCACGCGGTTGCACGACACCCTTGGTCACGCCCTCCCGCATGTTGACGACCGCCTGGTCCATCCAGACGGCCAGCCCGTCCAACCGCTGCAGCCAGTGTTCGTAGTCCGCGACCGTCTCGAACGGCTGCGCGTTGGTGCCCGAACCCAGCGCGGGCATCACGGTGAGCAGGCTGCCGGCCTGGTTGAGCGGCAGCAGATGGAACGGAAACCGTTCGCCCCGCGCTTCTCGTTCCCGCTCGTACAGGAAGATGTCGTACGAAATTCGGGCCGAAGGCGCCAGTCCGCTCGGGTCAATTGCGCGGATCGCCGCCAGGTACTTATGGTTCAGCGCGTGCGCGGCGGCCAGGTACTGCGGTCCGATCGAGTTCGGCAACTGGTCGTCGTAACGATGGTCGCCGATGTACGTTGCGAGCAGGGGGTTGGCGCGCAGGTTGTCCTCGAAATAATTCTCGAAGAGCGCATCCAGCTGCTGCCTGGCGTCGGTGGCCACGGCGGCGGTCGTCGCGACGGGAGCGGCGGCTGGCGCGGAAGGCGCCGTGGCGCATCCCTTTAGCGCGAGCGACATGGCGAGCCCGAGCAGCGCGGTGGTGGTGCGAAGCGACATCGTGGAATTCCTGCCCGACGGACGAACCGGGGATTATAGGGTCCTCAGCGTTCGACGATCGCGGTGACGCCCATGCCGCCCGCCGTGCAGATCGAGATGAGGCCGCGACCGCCGCCGCGCTGGTCGATCAACTTGGCGAGCGTCGCGACGATGCGCGCCCCCGTGGCCGCGAACGGATGACCCACGGCAAGGCTGCTGCCATTCACGTTGAGCTTCGCACGATCGATCGAGCCGAGTGGCCGCTCGCGACCCAGCCGGTCGTGGCAGAACTCCGCCGACTCCCACGCCGCCAGCGTGCACAGCACCTGCGCTGCGAACGCTTCGTGAATCTCGTAGAAATCGAAGTCCTGCAGCGTGATTCCAGCGTCGTCCAGCATGCGCGGCACGGCATAGGCCGGCGCCATCAGCAGCCCTTCGTCTTGCAGGAAGTCGACCGCCGCGACCTTGCCGAACGTCAGGTAGGCCTGCACCGGCAGTCCGCGGACGCGGGCCCAGTCTTCGCTTGCCAACAGCACCGCAGCCGCGCCATCCGTCATGGGCGTCGAATTGCCCGCGGTCAGCGTGGCGCTGCCATCGACGGGGAACGCGGGCTTCAGCTTGGCCAGCTTTTCCAGCGAGGTGTCGCGACGGAGGTTGTCGTCGCGCTGCACGCCGTTGAACTCGAACACGAGGTCATCGAAGAAGCCGGCGTCGTAGGCGGCGGCGGCACGCAGATGGCTGGCGAGCGCGAGCTCGTCCTGCGCCTCGCGCCGGATGCCCCAGCGTCGTGCCATCTGCTCGCAACTCTGCCCCATGTTGCGACCCGTGCGCGGCTCGGCGACCGCGGGGAAACTCGGCTGCCAATGCCCCGGACGCAACGAAGCCCAGGGCGCGAGCCGCTGACCCAGCGACCGCCCACGCGCGCTGCGCAGCAGGATCCGGCGCAGGTTCTCGTTGATGCCGATCGGGGCGTCGCTCGCCGTGTCGACGCCTGCCGCAATTGCGCTGTCGATCTGGCCCGCCGCGATCTTCAGGCCGAGCAGGATCGCCGTTTCGAGACTCGTGCCACAGGCACGCTGCAGGTCGAAGGCCGGCGTGTGCGCAGCGAGCGTCGTGCCGAGCACGGATTCACGGGTCAGGTTGAAGTCACGTGCACTCTTCAGCACCGCCCCTGCGCCGACGTCGCCCAGACGCTCGCCAGCAAGACGGTACTTGTCCGTCAGCGCCTGCAACGCCGCCGTCAGCATCTGCTGGTTGCTGCACTCCGCGTAAGCGCCCATCGAGCGCACGAACGGGATCCGGGCGCCGCCGACGATGGCGACGCGGCGCGTGGTGTTTCCGACGAGCATGGAGCGTCCCCGACATTCCCTTGAGACCGTCTAGGGTACCCCTGGACGACCCGATCCTCACTCCGGGTCGCCTCCCTGATATCCTTGATCCCCTTCCCCCCAAGTGAAAATCCTGCCCCGCGAGGCGCGGAACGCACCATGAGCCACCTGCAGCTGCGAGCGACCGACGGCCACGCTTTCTCGTCCTACCTGGCCCGGCCGCAAGGCCTTGCGCGCGGCGGCATCGTCGTGGTCCAGGAAATCTTCGGCGTGACGGGGCACATCGAGCGCGTCGCCGACCAGTTCGCCGCCGAGGGCTACCTGGCGATTGCGCCGGCCGTGTTCGATCGCCAGGAACGCGGCGTCAACCTGGCCTACGACACCGCGGGCGTCGCTCACGGTTTCGCCCTCGCCAGCGCGGCCGACGAGAACGGGCTGATGGCCGATCTCGATGCGGCCATCGCTGCGGTCGCGCATGCGGGCGCAGTGGGCATGATCGGGTACTGCTGGGGTGGTCGCGTCGTGTACCAGGCGGGTAGCCGCACCAACATCGCGGCAGGCGTCGTCTATTACGGCGGCGGAATCCCGCAGATCGTGGAACCCACGCCGCGCTGCCCGATGCAGTTTCATTTCGGCGAGCAGGACACGCACATCCCCGTGGCCGACGTGGAAAAGATCCGCGCGGCGTTCCCGCAGGGCGAATACCACACCTACGCCGCGGGTCATGGATTCAACTGTACGGACCGCGCCAGTCACGACGCGGCCGCCGCGCACCTCGCCTTCGCGCGGACGAAGGAGTTTTTCAGTAGGCACCTGGGCTGACAAGCAGAGAAGACTCATGACGCTGAACCTCAAGGATCCCACCCTGCTGCGGCAGCAGTGCTACGTCGACGGCCAATGGCTGGATGCACGCAGCGGCGGCACGAAGCCGGTCACGAACCCAGCGACGGGCGCCGTGCTCGGCACGGTGCCGTTCATGGGTGCCGACGAAACGCGCGCCGCGATCGAGGCTGCCGCGGTCGCCTTCCCCGCCTGGGCCGCACGCACGGCCAAGGACCGCGCCACGCTGCTGCGCCGCTGGCATGACCTGATGCTCGCCAACGCGGACGACCTCGCCACCCTGATGACCGCCGAGCAGGGCAAGCCGCTCGCCGAGGCCAGAGGCGAGATCGCCTACGCGGCCTCGTTCATCGAGTGGTTCGCGGAAGAAGGCAAGCGCGTCTACGGCGACGTGATCCCGGGCCACCAACCCGACAAGCGCATCTTCGTGCTGCGCCAGCCCGTCGGTGTCGTTGCGGCGATCACGCCGTGGAATTTCCCGGCGGCGATGATCACGCGCAAGGCCGGCCCCGCGCTCGCGGCGGGCTGCACCTTCGTGTGCAAGCCCGCGATGCAGACGCCCTACTCCGCGCTCGCCATGGCCGAGCTCGCGCACCGCGCGGGCATCCCAAAGGGCGTGTTCAGCGTGGTTACCGGCTCTGCCGTGGCCATCGGCGGCGAGATGACCACGAACCCGATCGTGCGCAAGGTCACCTTCACCGGCTCGACCGAAATCGGCAAGCAGCTGATGGTGCAGTGCGCGGGCACGCTCAAGAAGCTCTCGCTCGAGCTTGGCGGCAATGCGCCGTTCATCGTGTTTGACGATGCGGACCTCGACATCGCCGTGCAGGGCGCGATCGCGAGCAAGTACCGCAACACCGGACAGACCTGCGTCTGCGCCAACCGCCTGCTGGTGCAGGAAGGCGTCTATGACGCATTCGTGGCGAAGTTGATCGACGCGGTGCGCAAGTTGCGGGTCGGCGACGGCCTGCAGGGCGCGACGGAACAGGGCCCGCTGATCGACGACAAGGCGATCGCCAAGGTCGAAGAGCACATCGCGGACGCGCTGGCCAAGGGCGGCAAGATCGCGCTCGGCGGCAAGCGCCACGCACTGGGCGGCACGTTCTTCGAGCCGACGATCATCACGGGCGTAAAGCCGACGATGCTGGTCGCGCGCGAGGAGACTTTCGGCCCGGTCGCACCCATCTTCTCGTTCAAGGACGAGAAGGAAGCGATCTGCATGGCCAACGACACCGAGTTCGGCCTCGCCTCCTATTTCTACACGCGTGACCTTGCGCGCTCGCTGCGCGTCGCCGAAGCGCTCGAGTACGGCATCGTGGGTCTCAACACGGGCATCATCTCGACCGAAGTCGCGCCGTTCGGCGGCGTCAAGGAATCGGGCTTCGGCCGCGAAGGCTCGAAGTACGGCATCCTCGACTACACCGAACTCAAGTACCTCTGCATCGGCGGCATCGAGGGTTGAACCAGCGCTCGCTCATCTACCTGCTGGCGTTCATCGTCACGATCGGGTCGGTCGCTACCAACATCTACATTCCGGCGTTGCCGGTCGTGCGCGAGTACTTCGGCGCGACCGTCGCGCAGGCCCAGGCCACGTTCTCGATCGCACTGCTGACGTTCGCGATCGGCATGCTGTTCTGGGGTCCGTTCGCGGATCGCTACGGGCGGCGCCTGGCGATCCTCGCCGGCGTCGGACTGATGGCGGCGGGCTCGGTCATCTGCCTGTTCGCGCCAAGCCTGGCCTGGCTGATCGCCGGCCGCGGCGTGCTGGCGTTCGGCACGGCCACGGGCATCGCTGTCTCGCGCACGATCGTGAACGACCTTTACCCGGACAGCATGGCGCGCATGCTCGCGCAGCTCGCGATCTTCGCGGTGGTGTCGAGCGCGTCGGCCCCCGTCATCGGCGGCTTCCTGACGTCGTGGTTCGGCTGGCGCGCCGTCTTCGTGGCCCAGATCGTCATGGCCGCCGCAGTGGCCTGGCTCACCTGGAAACACCTGCCGGAGACGCGCCCCGCGACGAAGCAACCGCCGGCCGTGCGCGAGATGGTTCGCGTGGCGCGCTCGCTGGTGGTCAAACCCAGTTACCTGAGCTGCATACTGCAGTCCTCGGCCGCGTATTCGATGTTCGTGGTGTTCATATCGCTCGCTCCGTACGTGATGGTGACGGCGATGGGCCGCTCGACCACGGAATACGGCTTGTACTACCCGCTGATCTCGTTCGGTTACGTCGCCGGCAACTGGGCCGTCGGCCGCTTCTCGGCTCGCGGACAGCACTGGATGATCGCCTTCGGCGTCAGCCTGCAGATGGCGGCCGCGCTTTGCGCCCTGGTGTTCGCCGCATTCGGCTTCGAGCACCCGCTGTGGATCTTCGTGCCCATGGGCGTGCTCTATTTCGGCCAGGGCCTGTTCATGCCCCACCTCACCGCGATCGCCGTGAGCCTGGCCCCGCCCCACGCGACCGGTGTTGGCTCGAGCACTCTCGGCTTCCTGAACCAGTTCATCTCGGCGGTCTGCGTGCAGGCCATGGGCCTGGTCGGAGCGACGACCGCGCTGCCGATGCTGCTGTTCTGCGCCGGGGCGGCCTTCTTCCAGCTGGTCGTGCTGCGGCTGTCGCCGCGCATGGAAGCCCGGGCCCGGGTCACCTGAGCCTGTCCTGGCGGTGGCAGCCGTTGGTCCGGCGCGGCCGAAATCGGTCGTCGTGATATCGTTCGCCGCCCGGCCCGTCCCGCGATTTTCTGCAATGAACTACCTCGGCACCCCAGATTTCGTCCACGGTTCGCGCCCGCGCGTCGGCGTCATGCTGGTGAACCTGGGCACGCCCGCGGATCCGTCGCCCCGGTCGGTGCGGAAATACCTGGCCGAATTCCTGTCGGACCCGCGCGTCATCGAGGCGCCGCGCCTGCTCTGGTGGCTGGTCCTGCACGGCGTCATCCTGCGCACGCGTCCGCGGCGCAGTGCCCACGCCTACCAGAAGATCTGGACGCCGGAGGGCTCCCCGCTCCTGGTCGAGTCGCGCAAGCTGACCGCAGGGCTCGCCGAGCGGTTGCAGCAGCGCTTCGGCGAAGACGTGGTGGTCGATCTCGCAATGACGTACGGCCAGCCGTCGATCAAGTCGGTACTCGAGCGCTTCCGCAAACAGAACGTGCAGCGACTGCTGGTGCTGCCGCTCTACCCGCAGTATTCCTCGACGACGACCGGCAGCATCTTCGCGTTCGTCACGCGCGAGTTGTCGCAGTGGCGCTGGATGCCGGAACTGCGTTTCGTCAACCAGTACTGGGAACGCGAGTCGTACCTGCGTGGCGTCGCGGACAGCGTCGCGAAGCACTGGGAAACCCACGGTCGCAAGCACCTGCTGTTCTCCTTCCACTCGATCCCGAAGCGCTATTTCCTCGCCGGGGATCCGTACCACTGCTTCTGTCTCGGCACGGCCCGCAGCGTCGCGCAGCGGCTCGGCCTGGCCGAGGACGAATGGTCGCTGGGATTCCAGTCGCGGTTCGGCCGTGAGGAATGGCTGAAACCGTACGTGGACATGCTGCTGCAGGACTACGCGAAGTCGGGGCCAAAGCGCGTCACGGTCGTGTGCCCGGGATTCGCAACCGACTGCCTCGAGACGCTCGAGGAAATCAGCATGCAGAACCGCGAACTGTTCCTCGCCCGGGGCGGCGAAGCGTTCGACTACGCGCCGTGCCTGAACTCGGGCCCGGCACACATCGACGTGATGGAGGACGTAGTACTCGCGCACGCGGGCAGCTGGCCTGAATTCGGCACGGGGCGTCGCGACGACGCGGCCCTCGCCTCGGTGCGCGAACGCGCGCTGGCCCGCGGCGCGCAGCGCTGACGGCGCGCACCGGCGGGCCGCCCATGCCGCTCGGACGTTTTCTCGAAATCAGCCTGGCGGCGACCGACATCGCCGAATCGCTCGCGTTCTACGAAGCGCTCGGCTTCGTGCAGGCGTCGGTCGGCGAAGCATGGCCGCACCCGTATGCCGTGGTGACGGATGGTCGCGTCAGCCTCGGTCTGCATGCAGCGGACTTCGAGAGCCCACTGCCAACCTGGGTCGCACCCTCGTTGCGCGAACGTCTCGCTAAGCTCGCCACCCTCGACGTGACCGTCGAGGACGCACGTCTCGACGATGTTTCGATGCATCAGGCGCTCTTGCGCGACCCCTCGGGCCAACCATTGCGGCTGCTCGAGGCGCGCACGTTCTCGCCGCCTGCGCTTGCACCGGCGCATTCGACGGCCCTGGGATATTTCGAAGAGCTCGCCATCGCGACGACCGACCTCACCGCCGCGAGCGCGTTCTGGGAACGCCTGGGGTTCGTTGCGTTCGAGCCGGTCCGTGAGCCGTTCGCAAGAGCCGTGGCCGCAAGCCGCGATCTCAATGTCGGACTGTACGCGATCGACCTGCAGGCGCCGGTGCTGGTGTTCTCCGCTGCGGCGATGCCGGAACGAATCGAAAACCTGCGCGATCGGGGCCATCGCTTCGCGCAGCGCATGCCGCGCGAACTGCTGGCGATCGGAGCCGTGATGCTCGAGGCACCGGAAGGCACGCAGCTGCTGTTGCTCAGGGAACCCGCGACGGACTGATTGCGCCGGGCGACACGGCCGCAATTTCAAAGCGGATCTCGAGCGTGTCCGCGACCTGGATGGCGCCGCCAGCGACCGAGAACGGCGCGATGCCGAAATCGGTCTGGTTCAACCGCAGTTCACCACGCGCGATCAGGCTGTCCGCATCGCGCTCGACGACGACCGGAATCTCCTGCTCACGCTCGACTCCCTTCAGTGTCACGGCCACACGCACGATGGGTTGCGGCCAGACACCGGACGCTGCCGAGGATCGCAGCGTGATGGTGGGGAAATGTTCGCCGTCGAGCACTTCGGCGCGCAGCATGTTGTGACGCGTGCCAGCCCGCGCATCGTCCGGCACGGGCGCGGCGAACTCCGGGCCCGCCGCGGCACGCGCTGCGGGCAGGTCCACGTCGAAGCGTGCCACCGGCAGGGTCAGCTCGAAGGACGAGTCTGCCGGTGTGCTCCCGAGCCAGACTGAGCCAACTTCGTCCGCTGAAGTGATCACGTGGTCATGGCCCAGCTTTGCGAGCGGGCCGGCTCGACGGACGATGACGGTGACGACGGTCCGCTCCGGGTCGACCTGAAACGTTCGCGTGCCCGCACGTATCGCCGTCGCTCGGGCGCCCGCGGATTGCGACTGCGAGGCATTCGCAGCAGGCGGCGGCGCCGTGGTCGATCGACAACCGGCCAGGATGACCAACGCTGCAAAAATCGCGCAACGTCCGGCGCGCCCTGCGTTTTCCTGCGCGTTTGCTAACATGCGCCGATCATCCCACAGGAAGTCGCTCCATGCCCCTGCGCAATACCGCGGAAGCCTACGGCAGTCTCGCCAAGTTCCTGCACTGGGCCATCGTGCTGCTGATCGTGCCGCAATTCTTTCTCGCGGAAGCTGCGGACGAATTGCCGAACGGCATCGAGAAACTTCAAATCCTCAACTGGCACAAGTCGCTCGGCATGCTGGTCCTGCTGTTGGCCCTGGTGCGCATCGGCTGGAAAGTCATGAACCGCGGCCTGCCCGGCCCCATCGGCGAACCGTGGCAGCGCAAGGCTGCGGCGGCCGGTCACGGCCTGCTCTACCTGCTGATCCTCGCCCAGCCGATTTCCGGCTGGGCCATGTCCTCGGCCGCCAATTACCCGGTGACCCTCTTCGGCTGGTTCCAGTTCCCCGCGCTGGTCGCCGAAAACAAGGGCCTGCACGAAACGTTGGAGGGCGTGCACGAGGCACTGTTCTACGCGATGCTGGTGGTGGCGGTCGTGCACATCCTGGCGGCGCTCTACCACCACTTCGTGCTGAAGGACGGCGTGCTCCGACGCATGCTGCCGTTCTCGCGGTCATAGCCGTGAATACCCGCCGCCGCGCAGGCGTCCTGGTGCTGCTGACGGCCCTCGCACTGGGCCCCGCAGCGCCTGACGTGAGGGCGGCGGCGATTGCCTGGACGGTCGACCCGGCGCACAGCCAATTGACGTTTTATCCCCGGCTGGCAGGCGGTGAGTTTGCGGGCCGCTTCGAACGTTTCAACGCGACGATCCGGTTCGATCCGGCCGATCTCGAACATTCCAGCCTGCTGGTCGTCGTCGACCTGCTCGGTGCCCATACCGGTGACACCGATCGCGATACTGCGCTGCAAGGAAGCGACTTTTTCCAGACCACGCGCTGGCCCAAGGGCACGTTCACCAGCACCGGGATCAAGTCGTTGGGCGGCGGTCGCTATGAAGCCACCGGCAAGCTCACGCTGCGCGACGCCAACCGCGACGTTCGCGTCCAGTTTCGCTTCGACCCAGCCGCACCATCCGGGAGCGCAGCGCACATGGTTGGCTCATCGAGCGTCCGTCGGCTCGAGTTCGGCGTGGGCCAGGGCGACTGGCGCAGCACCGAATGGCTCGACGATGCGGTGCGGGTCGAGTTCGATCTCGCGTTGCGCGGCGCACGCTGACGCAGTACCCGCTGCCATGTAGGCGGCGCAATGAAATCAGGCATAGAATTCCTTCTCGCTGCGGGAGCTGGCAGCGTCTTCATCACCAAACGAGACGGGGTGTCCCATATGTCATTGCGTTCCACTTCGGTTGACGCGCGCCTGGCGCTTGCACTCGCCATCGGGCTTGCGCTCGCCGGATGCCAGAAGAAGGAAGAACAGGCTGCCGCACCCGCCACGGACGCCGCTGCTGCTGCCGCAACGGCGGCATCCGAAGCCCTTGAAGGCCAGGTCGACATCGTGGCGTGGCCGGGCTACATCGAGCGCGGTGAAACCGACAAGAACTACGACTGGGTGACCCCGTTCGAGAAGGACACGGGTTGCAAGGTCAACATCAAGACCGCCGGCACGTCCGACGAAATGGTCTCGCTGATGACGCAGGGCGGTTACGACCTCGTCACGGCTTCGGGCGACGCTTCGCTGCGCCTGATCCGCGGCGGTACCGTGCAGCCGATCGACGTCGCGCGCGTCCCGAGCTTCGCCAACGTGGACGAGCGCCTCAAGCAGGGCGCCTGGCATTTCGTCGACGGCAAGAATTACGGCACGCCCTACCAGTGGGGCCCGAACGTGCTGATGTACAACACGAAGGCGTTGCCCACTCCGCCAAAGTCGTGGTCAGTCGTGTTCGAAGAGCAGAAGTTCGGCGACGGCAAGAGCAACAAGGGCCGCGTGCAGGCCTATGACGGCCCGATCTACCTCGCGGACGCCGCTCTCTACCTGATGGCGAAGAAGCCGGAACTGGGCATCAAGGACCCGTACGAGCTGAACGAAGCGCAGTACGCGGCCGTGCTCGAATTGCTGCGCCAGCAGCATCCGCTCGTGCACCGTTACTGGCACGATGCCAACGTCGCCGTGCAGGATTTCACCAACGAAGGCGTGGTGGTCTCGGGCTCGTGGCCCTTCCAGGTCAACACGCTGGTCGCGAACAAGCAGCCGATCGCCAGCGTCATCCCGGACGAAGGCGCGACGGGCTGGGCCGACACCACCATGCTCGCCGCGAGCGCGAAGCATCCCAACTGCGCGTACAAGTGGATGGAGTGGTCACTGAACGCCAAGGTGCAGGGCGACGTCGCTGCCTGGTTCGGCTCGGTGCCGGCCGTGCCGGCCGCGTGCAAGGGCAATGCCCTGCTGACCGACACGGGCTGCGCCACCAACGGCTTCGACAACTTCGACAAGATCCACTTCTGGCGCACGCCGGAAGCCGCGTGCAGCACGGGCACGTGCGTGCCTTACAGCCGTTGGGCGACGGATTACGTCGCGGTGATGGGCGGCCGCTGACCGGAGGTACAGGTCGCGAGCGCGCGGCATTCCACCGGGGATGCCGCGCGCCGGACCCACAATCGACATGACTCCCGCGATCGAACTGCGCGCAACACGCCGCGCCTTCGGCTCCGTCGTCGCGCTCGATTCCGTCTCGCTGACGATCGCACCCGGTGAATTCTTCGCCCTGCTCGGCCCCTCGGGCTCGGGCAAGACCACGTGCCTGCGCCTCATCGCAGGCTTCGACCAGCCGGACAGCGGCACCATCCTGCTCGACGGCGAGGACGTGACGAACACGCCGCCGTTCGCACGCAACGTCAACACGGTATTCCAGGATTACGCGCTGTTTCCACACATGACCGTGGCGGAGAACGTCGCGTACGGATTGCGGGTGCGCGGCATTGCCGCCGCCGAGCGCGCAAAGCAGGCCGCTGCGATGCTCGACCTCGTTCGGCTCGGCGATTTCGGCGCGCGCCGGCCGCACCAGCTCTCCGGTGGCCAGCGTCAACGCGTGGCACTGGCCCGCGCGCTGATCAACCGCCCGCAGGTGCTGCTGCTCGATGAGCCGCTCGGCGCGCTCGACCTCAAGCTGCGCGAGGAAATGCAGGCGGAACTCAAGGGTCTGCAGCAGCGTCTCGGCATTACGTTCGTGTTCGTCACCCACGACCAGGGCGAGGCGCTGAGCATGGCGGATCGCGTCGCCGTGTTCAGCCAGGGCCGCATCGAGCAGCTCGACACGCCGCGCGAACTCTACAACCGGCCGCAGACCGCGTTCGTCGCGAGTTTCGTCGGCAGCGCCAACGTGGTCGGGCGCGAAGCGGCGCAGGTCCTGACCGGCCGCGACCTTGCCTTTGCGATCCGACCCGAACTGATCGATATCCTCGCGTCAGGGGAGCCGGCTGCAGACGGCTACGTCCAGTGCGCCGGTGAAGTCGTGGACGTCCTTTATCACGGTGCGAGCAGCCGGCTGCGCGTGAAAGTCGACGAGCACACGACGCTGGCCGTGGCGTGCGCGGAGACTGCGGGCAGTGGTGTCGCAGGACTGACGACGGGCACCAGGGTGCGTCTTGCCTGGCGGCCAGAACACGCCGTCCAGCTGCAGGGCTGACCATGGCCGGTCGCGCGGAGTTTTCGCTGCAGGGACGCCGGTCGTTCTACTTCGCGTTGCTGCTCGCTCCGCCGCTGCTCTGGCTCGGCATCGTGTATCTCGGCTCGCTCTTCACGTTGCTGCTGCAGAGCTTTTATGCGATCGACGAGTTCACGGCTCGCATCGTGCCGGAATTCACGCTCGCGACGTACCGACAGCTGCTCACGCGACCCGCGCACATCGACATCATCGTGCGCACGCTGCTGATGGCGGTCGCCGTCACCCTGGCCTCGGCGGTCATCGCGTTTCCGGTGGCGCTGTACATGGCGCGCTACGCGGGGCCGCGGCTCAAGGCGCTGTTCTACGTCGGCGTGATGCTGCCGATGTGGACCAGCTACCTCGTCAAGGTCTATGCATGGCGATTGATCCTCGCCAAGCAGGGCATCGCCAGCTGGGGCTTCGAGCACCTGGGTCTCATGGGCGCGCTCGACAAGGCACTGCAGGTACCGGTCGTCGGCGGGCCGTCACTGGCCTCGTCGTACATCGGCATGTTCGTCGTGTTCGTCTACATGTGGTTGCCGTTCATGATCCTGCCGCTCGCCGCCGCGCTCGAACGGGTGCCGGCTTCGCTGCTGCAGGCCTCGGCCGACCTTGGCGCCCGACCGGGCCAGACGTTCCGCAACGTCGTGCTGCCGCTTGCACTGCCCGGGCTCGCAGCGGGCTCGATCTTCACGTTCTCGCTCACGCTCGGCGATTACATCATTCCGAGCGTGGTCGGCGCGCCGGGTTACTTCATCGGCATGATGGTGTACCAGCAGCAGGGCACCGCCGGGAACCTGCCGCTTGCGGCGGCGTTCTCCGTGGTGCCCATCGTGCTGATCGGCCTGTACCTGATGCTCGCCCGGCGGCTGGGGGCGTTCGATGCGCTCTGAGCAACCGCGCCGTCCGTCGTGGGAACGTCCCTCGCTGTTCACCAAGGTGATGGCGGCCGTCGGCCTGGTGTTCCTGCACGCGCCCGTCTGGGTGATCACGCTGTATGCATTCACCACGGAAGATCGCACGTACCAGTTCCCTCCGCCCGGGCTGACACTGCACTGGTTCGACGTGGCCTTCGCCCGCACCGACATCTGGGAGTCGATGCGGCTCTCGCTGCTGGTCGCCTCCGCGGCCACGCTGCTCGCGATCACTCTTGGCACGCTGGCGGCATTTGCGCTGGCACGTCGCACGTTCAGCGGCAAGGAATCGATCACGCTGCTGTTCGTGCTGCCGATCGCACTGCCAGGCATCCTTACCGGTCTCGCCTTGCTCGCTGGCATTCGCACGGTCGGAATCGACCCGGGCTTCTGGACCATCGTCGCGGGTCACGCGACGTTCTGCCTCGTCATCGTCTACAACAACGTCGTCGCGCGCCTGCGCCGCATTCCACCGAGCTGGGTCGAAGCCTCGATGGACCTCGGCGCGCGCGGCCACCAGACCTTCCGTCACGTGCTGCTGCCACAGATCGCCACGGCGCTGCTGGCGGGCGGCATGCTGGCTTTCGCGCTGTCGTTCGACGAGATCATCGTCACGCTGTTCACGGCCGGGCACGAACGCACCTTGCCGATCTGGTTCTACAGCGAATTGTTCCGGCCGCGCGAGCGGCCCGTCACCAACGTCGTCGCGGTCGTCGTGATCCTCGTCACGCTCGTTCCGATCCTGCTCGCGTACTACCTGACGCGGCCGGACGAGCAGTCGTCGAGCAACTGACGCGCCGCGCTGTCCTGCAACATTCCTGAGAGGCGGACCCATGCAAACCAAACTCCTGATCAACGGCAAGCTCGTCGCAGGCGAAGGCAAGGTCGAGGACGTGCTGAACCCGGCCACCGGCAAGTTGCTGGCCCGGGTTCCGGAGGCCTCACGCGGCCAGGTCGACGCGGCCGTGAAAGCGGCCGACGCTGCCTTCGAAGGCTGGGCGCGCACCGCGCCGAAAGACCGCGCTTACCTCATGCTGAAGCTTGCGGATCGCATCGAGGGCGACGGTGCCGCGTTCGCGAAGGTGGAATCGCAGAACTGCGGCAAGCCACTCGCGGCAGCTCTCAACGATGAGATTCCTGCAATCGCCGACGTGTTCCGTTTCTTCGCCGGCGCCTGCCGCACGATGACGGGTGCCGTCGCCGGTGAATACCTCGCCGGGTTCACGAGCATGATTCGCCGCGACCCGATCGGCGTCGTCGCTTCGATCGCGCCGTGGAACTATCCGCTGATGATGGCGGCGTGGAAGCTCGGCCCGGCGCTCGCCGCGGGCAACACGGTCGTACTGAAGCCCTCCGAGCAGACTCCGCTCACGGCGTTGAAGCTCGGCGAATTGCTGGCCGAAATTTTTCCCGCCGGCGTGGTGAACATCGTCTGCGGTCGAGGCCGCAGCGTCGGCGCACCGCTGACGAGACACCCGAAGGTGCGCATGATCTCGCTGACCGGTGACGTCGCGACGGGCGGCAGGATCCTCATGCAGGCGGCGGACGGCATCAAGCGCACCCACCTCGAACTCGGCGGCAAGGCGCCCGTGATCGTGTTCGACGATGCGGACGTCCAGAGCGTCGTGGAGGGCGTGCGCACCTTTGGCTACTACAACGCGGGCCAGGACTGCACGGCCGCCTGCCGCATCTACGCCGGCGCGAAGGTATACGACCGGCTCGTTGCCGACCTCTCCAGCGCCGTAAGCACGATCAAGACCGGGCTGCAGACCGCGAAGGGCGTCGAGATGGGCCCGCTGATCAGCGCGGAGCAGCGCGATCGCGTCGCAGGTTTCGTGAAGCGTGCAAAGCGGCAGAAGCACATCGAGATCACCGCGGGGGGCAATGCTGGCACGGGCGGCGGCTTCTTCTTCGAGCCGACCGTGATCGCGAATGCACGGCAGAGCGATGAGATCGTGCAGCGCGAAGTGTTCGGACCCGTCGTCTCGGTCACGCGCTTCAAGGATGCGGACGACGCCGTGAAGTGGGCCAACGATTCGGAGTACGGACTCGCATCGTCGGTGTGGACACAGGACGTCGGCAAGGCGCTGACTGTCGCGTCACGCCTGCAGTACGGCTGCACGTGGATCAACACGCACTTCATGCTGGTGAGCGAGATGCCGCACGGCGGCCTGAAGCGCTCCGGCTACGGCAAGGATCTTTCGGCGTACGCGCTCGAGGATTATTCGGTGGTGCGGCACGTCATGGCAAGACTTTAGGCCGCGCTCACAAAGGGTTAGGCGGCTAACCTCTCCAGATCGGCACGAGTTGCAACGTCAAAGCAACGAATCTGTCACAGCATCGACCTAGCTGGAGGTGCACGATGCTTTCCGTCAAGCGAGCCATCCCCCAGGGTGAGCCTGACTCAGGCCGAGAGGCAGCATCAGCCGATATATGGCAGCAGGGACGGATGCATTAAGCCCTCGACGCTCGACCGAACACCGGAGCAGGAACCCCCCCCTCCTGCTCCGGTTTTTTTATGCCCCGAATTCTGCGAGCAACTTGTCGATCATCGCTGCCGCCTGCCGGCCGTAGCCGCCGCCGAAGAGACTGAAGTGATTCAGCACGTGGTAGAGGTTGTACAGCGTGCGACGCGTGCCGGCGGCCTGGTCCAGCGGCCATGCAGACTGGTAGGCCGCGTAGAACCGCGGACCAAAACCGCCGAAGAGCCGGGTCATCGCCAGATCCGTCTCGCGATCGCCGTAGTACACCGCGGGGTCGAAAATCGCGGGCTCCCGCACGCCTGCGACCACGCCCCAGTTGCCGCCCCACAGATCGCCGTGCAACAGCGACGGGACCGGGCGGTAGCTGGAAAAGAACGCCCCGCAACGTTCGCCCAGGTCGCGGCCACGTTCGACGACCTGCGCATCCAGTCCGTTGGCCGCTGCGAGATCGAGCTGAAAACCCAGTCGCCGTTCGCGGAAGAACCGCACCCAGTCGTCGTGCCAGGCGTTCTGCTGCGGTGTCGCACCAATGGTGTTGTCGCGGTGCCAGCCGAAGCGCGGTGCCGTGACCCGGTGCTGCATCGCAAGCCGCTCGCCGAGCTGTGCCTGCAGGGCACCGTCGCCCTCGGTCGCTGGCTGGAGATCCAGCCATTCGAGCGCCAGCAGCGCGTGGCCACCAGCCTCTCCCACTGCAAGCACTGTGGGCACGCGCAAGGCGCCGGCCGCGGCCAACGCCTGTAGCCCTTCAGCCTCGGCTGCAAACGCGGGCAGCGTGTCGGCCGCTGCGAGTTTGACGAAGGCGTCGCCGCCCTCACCGTGCCAGCGCACGCAACGATGAATGCTGCCGCCCCCGACTTCCGCTGCAGAAGTCGGCGCGAATTGACGTCCACTGATGCGAGACAGCCAGGCGGCGATCGCGGCGTCGGCGGTCATGGGCATCCTCGCGCCAGTGGGCGTCGACTCAGGCTGCGTGCCGTGAATGCAGTCGTCGCGCCTGGTCGCGCAGCAAACGGCCGAAGCCCTGCGTTTCGCAGAACGTATCGAGCGTGGCCAGGTCCGGCGGCAGCAGCCGCAACTCGCTCATGCGGCTGATCGGCAGCGGCATGTCGCACGCGATCGCGGTCAGCCGCCGCGACAGCAACGCAGTCTCGCGATGTTCGCGCAGGCTGTCGGCAACGAACGTCGCATTGCGGAATTTGAGCTTGCCGATCTGGTCGATGCCGTCGAGGACGCCCTCGAGGGTGTGAAAGTGCTTCAGCAGCGTCTGCGCCGTCTTGCGACCCACGCCCGGGACGCCCGGAATGTTGTCCACGGCGTCACCCATGAGCGCAAGGAAGTCCGCCATGCGCTCCGGGACCACGCCGAAGCGCTCGGCAATGTCGTCGTACCCGTAGCGGACGTCGGCCACCGCGTCCCAGTACACGTCGACCGACGACAACAGCTGCGTGAGGTCCTTGTCGCGGCTCACGAT
>Ga0315286_10001512_pt1 | contig 21068 bp, 16 predicted proteins | sample YL17G10_0_MG_FD_205038 | JGI IMG/M metagenome (GOLD analysis project Ga0315286, IMG submission 205038) | Sediment microbial communities from Yellowstone Lake, YNP, Wyoming, USA - YL17G10_0 | ecosystem: Environmental > Aquatic > Freshwater > Lake > Sediment | place: USA: Wyoming | collected... | reverse complement strand
GGATAAAGCCCGGAGGCCGTCCGATGAGCCGGAGTCGACGGGGAATTCGTAAAGCGCTTCCCGGACGACCGTCTTTTGGAACTTGACTCCCGCCGCGGCAAGGAACGCAGCCAGGTCGTTCTCGAGGTTCATATAGGTGGCCCCGGTCTCTCGGCCCCAGACCTCCCAGAAATACGGCCAGCGCAGGAAAAAAGCCCGCCCGGTCCGGAGAAGGGCCTCGTCCGATCCAGCGACACAGGCGATGCCGCGCTGGTTTTTCTGGGCGAAGAGGAACACCAGCCCCCGGTTCGGGCCGAGCGAGACGGGGTCGAGCCGGCGCTCCTTCAAAGCTTCCCGGACCCAGGTCAAGTTGTTGCCGATGAGGATCGGGAAGGGGAAGGACTGAAGGCCGGCGACCTCCGATTCCCGTCGGACGAGCCCGAAGTCGACGGCCAGACTCTCGAAATTGACCCGGGCGGCGATATCGGCGGCCAGGGCGACCTCTCGGGCCGTCGGCTTGTCGGGGATGATGATGGTGACGGCCGGCTTCTCCGGGAAACCGTCTCCGTCGAGGTCGAGGACGGCCTTGCCCGGGCCGAAGAGCTGGGACAGGCTTTCGACGGCGGCCGGAGTCCCGGTCGTGGTAAGACCGGGACTGCCGGTTTCCAGCACCGGCACTGCAAAGCCGGTGGGAAGCCCTGCTCCGGTATTGCCAAGACCGGGACGGGTAAGCCCCGCCTGGAGGAGGTACAGGCCCGCGAGGGCCGCGAGGAGCGCTTTTTTCATGGTCCGATCTCCGTCATAAGCTTCCCGGAATTCTATCACATTCGCCGCCGCGAATTCCTCTATCACCGCTTGGCCGCGGGACGCCGCCCGCTTTGGCAGAGATGGGGGCCATGCATATCCCCCGGCCCCCCGGGAACCAGTCCCGGCGGTTCCCCCATCCCGCTTCAGGAGAAGCGGGATGGGACCCCCTCCGCTACGGGGGCTATGCATGGCCCCCATCACTGCCCGGGCAGCGTCCTCGGAGTGAGGCCGCGGGGGAGGTTTTCGTGAGTTTAAGACAATGGCGCTGGGGCGATGCCCAGAGGAGGCCATGCGGATCCGGGGACATGTACCTCCGGTACGTGTCCCCTTTCTTTAAGACTCATCCGGATATTTCCCAGAATTGCGGCGTCGAGTACTACGCCACAATTCTGCCGGTCGCTTCTTGGAATCCGCTCCCTGCCGCTCCGACGATACCCTCACCCCCCTTGTCCCGCAGCCGCCTCTGGGCATCGCCCCTGCACTATTGTCTTGAGAAGAAGGGGGACATGTACCGCTTCGAGAGAAGAGGTTCGTGTCCCCCCCCTTCTTTCCCCCCTTCTTTGGTGAAGAAAAAGATCCATACGTGGCGTCTGGCGTTGTCATTAGCGCAGAGCCCGGATAAAATAGGCCAGAGCGAGAGCGCGGCGGCGATACCGCGGACGCCTATCAATAAATGAGGAGAGACCGATGAAGAAACGACTGACAGTTAAGAGGACAAGGGCGTCCGTGATCGTTACCATGGCGGTCCTCGTGTCGGCCGCGGTCCTGGCGTCTTGCGGCAGGCGGGGACAGGCCTCGGCGGCGCCGCCGAACGAGGCTGCCCGGGTTTCCATCAAAGGGGACAAGATCCACGTCCGTTACGATGGCCGGGAATTATTCACGGGTGAGATTTCCGGGGTTGAGTCCGGGGTCGAGGCGAAAATCAACGTCTTCCGGACCGGGGATGCCGTCAGCCAGGTGATCCTCTTGAGCCCCCGCGGACGGGGCGGCGAAGTCCGGCTCGAGGGCACGCTCAGCGGCGGCCCCGAATCCTTCCCCTGCGAAGCCGACCGACGCGACCGCGGTCCGGTCATGGTTCGGCACGTTTCCGGCACGAGCCGCAGCCTGCTCAACCGGGCCGTCTACGACCGGGGCCGGGACTGGGTGTTTTCGGTCGACGCCGGGCCGAAGGCAACGGTCAGGCCCCTCGAGGAAAAGCCGGAGATCCGGCAATACGGCTTCGCAGCCGAGGGCGGCGAGATCGTCCTCCGCTTCCGGCCTCGGTTCTACCAAGTCCACCGGGGCTTCGAGTTCTTCGAACCGTGGACCTACAAGATCTGGCCGCATCCCGTCGCCGGTTGGATCTCCTGGTTCGCATTTTTCGACAAGGTGACGGAAAGGGACATCGTGGAGACGGCCGACACGCTCTCGACCGTCCTCCTGCCGTTCGGCTACGAATACCTCCAGATCGATGACGGCTATCAGCGCGGCGAGGGGCTGCCCGAGCTCTGGCTCGAAGCCAACGCCAAGTTTCCCCGGGGGCTGGGATTCCTGCCGCGCTACATCAAGAGCAAGGGCCTGAAGCCGGGCATCTGGACCAACGTCGCTTTCAAGCAGGCCGATTTCGCCGCCGCGCATCCGGATTGGTTTGTGACCGACGTCGCGGGGCGTCCCGCCCGCGGCAACTGGATCGAGTTCAGCCTCGACGCCTCGAAGGCGGAAGCGGTCGATGCGGTGGTCAGACCGGTGTACCGCGGCCTGCGGGAGATGGGCTGGGAATACTATAAGGTCGACGCCCTGCGCCACCTCCGCTATGAGGGCTACAACGCCCATGCCGGCTATTTTCAGAGGAACAAGCGCGACCTCGTAACCGCTTACAGGAGCTACGTCGAGGCGATCCGCCGGGAGATCGGCCGGGATTTTTTCTTTCTCGGTTGTTGGGGCATCCGGCCCGAGCTCATCGGCCTCCTCGACGGCTGCCGGATCGGGACGGACGGTTTCTCCTACGCCGGCCTGGCCCAGTTCAACTCCTGGAACAATGTCGTGTGGCGGAACGACCCGGACCACATCGAACTCAACGAGGACCGCTACAAATCGACCCTGGTGACTTCGCTCACCGGGTCGATCCTCCTGCTGACCGACAAGCCGGAGCTCTACCGGACGGAGGCCGTCGAGCCCGCCCGCCGGGCGGCGCCCGTCCTCTGGACCCGGCCCGGGCAGATCTTCGACGTCGACCCGTCGAGGTCCGACGAGCTCGGCCGCGTCGGCGCCGAGGTCAGCGGCTCCGGCTCCCGGGTCTTCGATGCCGGCCTTCAGCCGACCTGCGACCTCTTCCTTCTCGAGATCGCCCGGCCTTTCGAGGACTGGATGGTCCTCGGCCGGACCGGCGAGTCCGTCCGGGAGATCCGGTTCGCCGCCCTCGGTCTCGATCCCGGGAAGGAATACTTCGTCTTCGAGTTCTGGACGCGGAAGCTCCTGGGGAGCTTCACCGGGTCGTTCGCCCCGGGCCCGCTCGACCCCCTTTACCGCTCACAGGCCTTGGCCATTCGGGAAAGGCAGCCCCATCCCCAGGTTATCGCTACGAGCCGGCATGTCACCTGCGGCGGGGTGGACCTCGCGGAAGTCCGATGGGCGGACGGAAGGCTCTCGGGGAGGAGTTTCGTCATTGCCGGGGACCCCTATGAGCTCTTCCTGACCGAGCCCGAGGGCTATCGTATGGGCAAGTTTGACTGCCCGGGCGCTACGGTGCTCGAGACAAAAAACGAGGGTCTCACGGTCAGGGTCAAGCTGCTTCCGGGCGAGAGCGGGACGGTTGATTGGTCGGCGGAATTTGGGGCCGTTCCTGCCAGTAGCCGAGCGGCGAACCTGATAAAAAACCAATTCTAAATACAAGCTATTGTGGCAGTTGCGTGCCGGCGTAGCACAGCTGGAATTTCGCTTGACAAGCTTGCCCGCATCCGCTAGCATAGAAGCGTTCCTATAGTCAGCGGGTTCCCTATGAAGTTTCGCAAGATTAAGCACCTGTTTATCCCGATTGCCGCCTTCCTTTTCTTCGGGGGGATTCCTGTCGAATTCGGGACGGAAGGGGCTTTCTTCCACGGCTTCATGATTCCCAAGCCGATCATCACCATCGGCCTGGGCACGAACCTCCCGGACATCCGCATCCGCTCCTCCTCGGGCATGAAGATCTACGAGGTCGACACGGGCTACACGCTGATCGCCGACGATGCCGACGAGGTCCAGATCAAGGGGGGAGCGGAGAAGATCACGGAGAAGTACGTCATCCTCCTGGCCCACGCCAAGGAGCGGGAAGAGGCGGACCTCCTGGCCGCCGGCTTCAAGAGCAGGATCGGGGGTAATGTCTATGTCGCCGAAGACTCCCAAGCGGACGCCGCCGGCGTCTTCGAGATCAAACTCGGCGATTTCCTGACCCGAGGCGACGCCCTGGCCAAGGTCGCGGAACTCAGCGCGGCCGGTCTGAAGGACGTCTGGATCGACCGCGAGGACATCACGGAGGCGGGGGTCCAGTCGACCTGGATGCTCATCGCCGACGAGCTCAAGCCCCTCGGCCGGCAATCGACCATCTACTTCATCCCCGGCAACCCTCAGAGCTTTCTCAGCCTAAACGGGCGGAGCTACCGGGGCTTTCTGATCATGAAAGGGAACCGGAAGGGGATCGTTCTCGCCAACGTCGTCAGCCTCGAGGACTACCTGAAGAGCGTCGTCCCCGGCGAGCTTTCGCCCGGCCAGTTCAACGCCCTCGAAGCGCTCAAGGCCCAGGCCGTTGCCGCAAGGACCTACGCCTTGAAGAATATGGGACAGTACAAGCAATTCGGCTTCGACCTCGTCAACACGCCGCGGTCCCAGCTCTACATGGGGATGGCTTCCGAGCACTCCCTGAGCAACCGGGCCGTGGACGAGACGAAGGGCGAAGTCATGCGCTATCGGGGCGAGCTGATCAACGCGCTCTATACGAGCACCTGCGGCGGCAAGACCGAGAACGTCGAGAACGTCTTCGCCGGCCGTCCCGCTCCTTACCTCAAGAGCGTTGAATGCACACTCGAGAAGCAGCCGGAATGGCAGATCGAAGCCAAGATCCCGGTCGCTCCCATCACCGTCGACGGCCGGAACGCCAGCCTCGATGTCGCCCTCCTTCTCGGCCTGGGTGTCGTGCCCATGGGCGCCGAGCCCCTGGACTTCCGGCAGGATGTGTCCTTCGACGAGGCGGTCGAATGGATCAAGGACACGCGCCGGCTCCTTGGCGTCAAGGAACAGGGATTCGTTCCCGATTCCGCGGCTCTGGATTTCATCGGCCTGGCCCGTCTCCTCGTCGAAGCCTTCGGCTGGCAGGAACGGATCGAACAGCTGCTTCTGCCGGGCGAGGTGGATTTCATCCTCAAGGACGTCCCCCAGGTCCAGGGCAGAGACCGCGGGCCCATGGCCTACTGCTTCCAATCGGGGCTGGTCCCGGCCTCCGTGCGCTCCGGAGACCCCCTCCGGGCGGTCAGCCGGGCCGAGCTGGCCATGGCCTTGGCCCGCATCGTCAAGGACCAGAAGAACTTCTTCCAATCCGGGACGTTCCGGGCGGCGGGGAAGGGCACGATCGAGGTCGGCCAGGATTTCGAACGGAAGACGCTGGCCCTTTCCAACCACGTCCGGCTGCTCCGGACGGTCGAAGGGGAGACGACGTTCGCCACGAAATTGACACTCCTCGGCGGCGAGAATGTCCGCTGGCTCGAGCGGGAGGGTCAGGTCGCCTATCTGGAGGTCTTTTACCCACCGAACTCGAACGCCCTCGACCGGTTCTCGCGGTTCAACCGCTGGCAGGTCCGGAAAACGCGCCAGGAGCTCGAGGCCCTGATCAACCAGTCGTATCCCATTGGCGGCCTCGTCGATGTCGACGTCAAGTCGCGGGGTGCGTCGGGCCGGGTCGCCGAGCTCGTGGTCACAGGGGAGGACAACAGCGCGACGGTCCACGGGTTCCAGATCCGGGCCGCGCTGGGTCTCCGCGACACGCTGTTCGTTGTGGACCGGTCCTACGACGAGGCGGGGCACGTCGATACGTTCACGTTCTCGGGCCGCGGCTGGGGACATGGTGTTGGCCTCTGTCAGGTCGGCGCCTACGGCATGGCCGTGGCCGGCGGAAAATACCAGGACATCCTCAAGAAATACTACCGCGGCATCAAGCTCGACAAGCTCTATTAGGCCCTTTTCGGGCCCCGAAATCTCAAGTTAGGGACTTGCGGCTTATGTTATGATACGGGCTCGGGAGGAAGGCCAAACATGAAAACAAACAAAGCGCTCAATGCCAAGAAAACCGAAGCCCGGGAGTACCAGACCGGCGCCTCCGGGATTTTCTTCACCGTGAAGGACGTTCTCTACGAAGGGAAATCGAAGTTCCAGCGGATTGAGATCATCCGTAACAAAGACTACGGCCGCGTACTCCTCCTCGACGGTCTCGTCCAGACGACCGAGCGGGACGAGTTCTATTACCACGAGATGCTCGTCCACCCGGCCATGGCCTCGCACCCGCGGCCCGCGAAGGTCCTCATCATCGGCGGGGGAGACGGGGGAGCGCTTCGCGAGGTCCTCAAGCACCCTGTCAAAAAAGCGTGGCTCGTCGAGATCGACGGCCAAGTCATCGAGGCCTGCCGCGACCACTTCCCCTGGCTGAGGAAGACGTTCAGCGACGGACGGGCCGAGCTCGTCGTCGCCGACGGCAACGTCTTCATCGACAAGGTCCGGGAGACGTTCGACGTCATCCTGGTCGATTCATCGGACCCGGTCGGCCCGTCCACGGTCCTCCACCAGGAGTCGTTCTACCGGAAGCTCAAGTCGAAGCTCAATCCCGGCGGCATCATCGCCGCCCAGGCGGGTTCGCTGATGCTGCACTTGGACTCCCACGCCCGCAAGAGCGTTTTTCTGAAGAAGATCTTCCGCCACTCCCCCCTCTACCTCGGCCCCGTGCCCACGTATCCTGTCGGCATGTGGTGCTACAACTTCCTGTCGGACGATGTTGACCCGGCCAAGATCAGGACGCTTTACGTCCCCGACGAACTGCGCTATTTCAACCCCGCTGTCTTCCGGTCGGCCTTCGCCCTGCCGAATTTCCTGGCGAAAAAACTGGCCAAGGCCAAGGCCAAATAATAGGGGGCTTCAGTAATTCAGGGTGCCCGCGGCCTGCCGTTTCTTGAGGGCGGCGAGCATGTCCACGGTCATCGCGGCCAGGTTATAGTCGGGCTTCCATCCCCATTCCTCGCGGGCCGCGGAATCGTCGATCGAGGCGGGCCAGGAATCGGCGATGGCCTGGCGGAAATCCGGCTCGTAGCGGCACTCGAACGACGGGATGTGCTTGCGGATCTCGGCGGCCAGCTCCCCGGCCGAAAAACTCATGGCCGTCACGTTGAAATTCGAATGATGCTTGAGTTTCCCGGTGTCCGTCCCCATGAGGTCGAGAGTGCATTTGAGGCAGTCGGGCATGTACATCATCGGGAGCCGGGTATCCTCGCGGAGGAAACAGGTGTAGCGGCCGTCCTTGACGGCCTTATAGAAGATGGCCACGGCGTAATCCGTCGTGCCGCCTCCGGGCAGGGCTTGGTGGCTGATAATGCCAGGATACCGGCAGCCGCGGACGTCGAGCCCGTATTTCCTGACGTAATAATCGCACAGGAGTTCGCCGGCGACCTTGGTCACGCCGTACATCGTCGTCGGGTCGAGGACGGTGTCCTGGGGTGTGTTGTCCCGAGGTGTCGCCGGCCCGAAGACCGCGATGGAGCTCGGCGAGAAGACCCTGACGAGGCTCCGCTCGCGGGCCGTTTCGAGGACGTTGTAAAGCCCGTTCATGTTGACGTCCCAGGCTTTCTGGGGGTTCTTCTCGCCCGTCGCCGAGAGCAGGGCGGCCAGGTGATAAACCGTGTCGACGGCGTATTTCCCGATGAGTCCATCGAGGGCCCGGCGGTCGGTGACGTCGAGCAATTCGAAGGGGCCGGCTTCGGCCAGCTCGGCCGAGGGTTGGAAGAGGTCGGTGACGAGGACGTTGTCGGCACCGTACTTTTTCCGCAACGCCTGGGCCAGATCGGAGCCGACCTGCCCGGCCGCGCCCGTCATCAGGATCCTTTTTGTCTCTCTAACCATGAGGAATGTCTCCGCGACAGATTCAGCACGTTTGCCAGACGGATACTTATAGCACAGCGGGGGAGGCCAGGCAACCGGAGGGGACTGTCCCTCTTGTTTTCAAGGGTGACTTCGGCTAAAGTTGTAGGGCTAAAATGCATCGCGACGCTACATATCCCACCGAGGAGGCTTTCTCATGTCCATCACCCTGACCGGGACAGGTCTAACCGTCGAGAAGATCGTCCAAGTCGCCCGCGGTGGCGAGCCCGTCACTCTCGCCCCCGAGGCTAGGAAACGCATCGAAAAATGCCGGGCCCTCCTCGAGGACAAGATCAAGAAAAACGAGATCATGTACGGTGTCAACACCGGCATCGGCGAGCTGGCCAACGTCGTCCTGACCCAGGAACAGGTCGAGCAATACCAACGCTATATCATTTACAGCCACGCCGCGGGATACGGGAAACCGATGCCCGCGGATGTCGTTCGGGCGGCCATCCTCAGCCGGATCAGCTGCCACTGCCACGGCCACTCTGGCCTCCGCCCGGTCGTCACGGAAACCCTCGTCGAGCTCCTCAACAAGGGCGTAACGCCGGTCATGTGCGAGAAAGGCTCGGTCGGCGCCTGCGGCGACTTATCGCCGATGGCCCAGATGGCCCTTGTCCCCATGGGCGAAGGAGAGGCCTTCTACAAGGGCGAGCGCCTGCCCGGCGCGGAGGCCCTCAAGCGGGCCGGCATCGCCCCCATCGTCCTCCACGCCCGCGACGGCCTGGCCATGATCAACGGCTCGAATGTCATCGCCGGGATGTCCGCCTTGATCGTCCACGACGTCCACCGCTGGCTCAAGATGTCCGAGATCGCCGCGGCCATGACCCTCGAGGTCCTCAACGCCAACATGAAGGCCTACGACGAAAGGGTCCACAAAACCCGCGGCTACCCCGGTGCCCTGGAGTCCGCCGCAAACATCCGGCGCATCACCGAGGGGAGCGAACTTTTAACGCGGCCGGGAAAAAAGGTCCAGGACGCCTACAGCCTCCGCAGCACGCCCCAGGTCGTCGGGGCCGTCCGCGACTCTCTCAAATGGGCCCGGTATATGGTCGAGATCGAGCTCAACGGCGCGGCCGACAATCCCATTTTTTTCCCCGACGAAGATCTCGTCCTGACCGGCGCCAACTTCCAGGCTGTGCCCATGGCTCTTCCCCTCGAGCTCCTCGGGACGGCCGTGACCACGATCGCCGTCCTTTCGGAGCGGCGCCACAACCGCCTTATGAACCCGCATCTCAACGCCGGCCTGCCGGCTTTCCTGACCAAGGGCGCGGGCATGTTCTCGGGCCTGATGCTGACGCAGTACACGGCCGGTGCGCTCATCTGCGAAAACCGCATCCTGTCCCACCCCGCGGCCACCGGGTCCATCCCGGCCGCGGCCGACCAGGAGGATTTCGTCAGCATGGGCATGACCACGGCTCTTAAGACGCGCCAGATCATCGACAACGCCCAGGCCGTGCTGGCCATCGAGCTCATGGCCGGTGCCCAGGCCGTCGATTTCCGCGCCCCCCATAAGCCCAGCAAGGGCATCCAGGCCGCCCATGAGGTCATCCGCAAGTACGTCGCCCACCTCGAGGAGGACCGGCCTCTTTACGACGACATCAACAAGCTCAAGGAGATCGTCGAATCGGGCGAGATCCTCGACGCCGTCGAGGCCGCCGTCGGGACGCTCGCATAACGCCATGAGTCTGCGCATTGCCCTGGTCACCGGAGCCAGCCGGGGCATGGGCCGGGCCATCGCCCTCCGGCTGGCCGAGGACGTCTCCGGCGTCGCCGTTCATTATCTCACCCGTCGCGACGAGGCCCAGGAACTGGCCGCCGCCATCCGCGAGAAGGGCAAGCTCAGCGCCGTCTTCAAGGCCGACCTGACCAAGAAAGCTCAGGCCGCCGGTCTTATCAAGAAAGTCGAGGAGCGCTTCGCCCGCATAGACATCCTCGTCAATAACGTTGGCCCGTTCCTCGTCAAGCCCTGGGACCAGCTCGAGGTCTCCGACTGGGAACGCGTCCTCCGCGGCAACCTCTTCGGGCCTTATTTCTGCGCCAAGGCCGCCCTCGCCGGGATGCGCAAGCGGAAGTGGGGGCGGATCGTCAATATCGGCTACAGCCGGGTCGAGCACCTCGGGGCGTTTCCGACGATCGCGCCTTACGCCGTGGCCAAGACTGGCTTGCTGGTGCTTACCCGGACCGCGGCGGCCTCGGAGGTTGCGAACGGCATCACGGTCAACATGGTCTCTCCGGGCCTCATTCGGGGCGGGGCCTTGCCCCAGGCGCGGAACTTGTCCGAGTCCCAGCTGGGGACGTTCGAGGATGTCGCCGAGGCCGTGGCCTTCTTCGCTTCGGACAAGGCGGCCTCCGTCACAGGGGCCAACCTGATCGTCGCCGGCACCTGGAAGATGTGAACGGGGAGTGCCTATTTGGAATCCCCCCCGTTGACCCGAAGACATCAATACTTATAGCCCCCCGCCGTATAAACCGGAAACAAGTCCGGGCAAATAGTTTTAAGCCCGTTTTAGCCGCCTACGGGTCATGGGTCTTGGCAGCTAACTTATCTGTGAAAACCAGAGAACTCCTGGAGGCATAAGATTTACGATGCGATATAGCCAGCCCGGTGGGTGACGCTATAACCTCCGCCCTTAACTTTGACCTTGATTTCGTGGAATTTCCCGTCGGCTTTATAGTCCTTGGGTTTATAGTAAATGAGATAGTAATTTTCCGAGGCGTTAACGGCCTTTTCAAAGGCGGCGGCGGCGTTGGCTGAGCTTTCCGAGATCCCGCCAGTGGCCCGGGCGACTTCGCTGAAAGCGCTGAAAATATCCTCTGAATGCTCAACCATGGTCACGTCCTGGCGAGGGTCCATGGCCGCCTGGGCTTTCTTGGCTTCTGTGACAGGGACATTCACGGCAGACGTCTTTGTAAGAAACAAGAAGTGGACCGTGATCGAGGAATCGGCATAAACCTTTTTCACCGCCTCAACGTTGAAGCGGACACTGCGCGTATGGAGGTCAAAGTTTTCCATGTACGAGAACACTGTAAATGGATTATCCTGGTTCTCGAACATTTTCATCGACATCCCTTTAGGGCTGAATTGAGGAATACTTTCCATTTGATGGAACAAATAGACGTATTTTTGCCCGGGCAGGCTTTTAAGAACGCCTGCGAATTCGAGAAGGGATTTTTCGTCGATCGATCTCAGGGCTTCGAGCTTGTTGATGTATTGCCTATAGAGGGCAAGTTGTTCCTCGGGAGAATTGACGGTAAATTCGGAATTCGGATCTCGCTGATCGCCAGGATCAGCGTTCAAGATCTTATACAGGGCATCGATGGTGCTTCTGTATTCGGCGCTGCCCATGAGAATATCGCGCCGCAACCTGCCTTGAAGCTGCTGTTTGATTTCGGCCAAAGACCTTTTGGCGATAGCGTCACTGCGCATACGATATTGGCTCATCGGCGTAATGACCATGAGGGAATCACCGGGGAGAATAACCTTGTCGAAGAAATAATCCAGAGCCTTACCCACCTCGGGCATGTAATCTGACATATCGAAAAGAAAGACAAATTGCCTGGCTAACTGAGGTCGTCCCACCCAACGCGGGCTTCCCTCTTTTCCTTCCTCCCGCTTGATGTCCGTTTTTTGAATGAGATAGACGGTTTCGATCTGTTGGGGTTTGCCGTCTTCAAATACCTCAAAATCGTCGATGGTCAGGTGATCGACAAAAGTGGCTCCTTTGAGGACCCGAACAGGGATTTCGATATTGGTAACCGAGACTTGTTCCTGAAGAGGTTTTTGAAGCTGGGAAGTCGCCCCTCCTTGAGAGGGAATGCCCGCGCTAAGGCATACGCCGGCAACAAGAGCGAAAAGGACAAGTTTCAATCTCATGATAATCCCCCCGGAATCATCAAATCATAATATCCACGCTGTTCTCTTACCCGGCCCATATGAGGTCGCCAGAAGAAGGTACATAACTAAATCCTCTTACAAATAGGGCCTGCATAAATTGTGCCAAAGATAAGCAGGCTTATCAGGGGTAAATATTTTGGAATCAATGAACGGTGTCCTTTTTGGGGGACATATGACTGTTTTTGCATTTATCCAATACGGCTTCCCTATTCGTTTGCATATTAAACGAAATATGTAAAGCGGTTTTATTCGTGCATCGGACGCCTCCCAAGCAAACCTCAGCGGGATTCTAGCGCAAGGACGCAGATAGAGCCTTCGCATGATTGACATATCCGCGCTAACGGGGTAAATTCGAAGAAGAACTGCCACCTTGGGGAGGACAACCATGACCGTTTATATCGGGATTGCCGCCGTTGCGATCGTGATATTCCTGTCCGGGGTCCGCGTCATCCGGCCGACGCACCGCGGGCTTGTCGAGCGCCTCGGCAGGTATAACCGGTTCGTCAAGGCCGGCTTCCAGTGGGTCATGCCTGTCGTCGAAACGCTCCACAGCGTCAACATCACCGAGCAGATGGTCGACGCGGCGCCCCAGGAGATCATCACCTTCGACAATCTCAACGCCCGCGTCGACGCCCAGGTCTACTTCAAGGTCAAGGACGACGAGACGAGCGTCAAGGCCTCCCAGTACAACGTCAACAATTACCAGTGGCAGATCGTCAACCTGGCCCGGACGACCCTGCGCAACATCATCGGCACGCTGACCCTCAAGTCCGCCAACAGCGAGCGCGGCAAGATCAACGAGGAGCTCCTCAAAACCCTGTCCACGGAAACGGCCCGCTGGGGGATCGATATCGTCCGGACCGAGCTCAAGGAGATCGACCCGCCCAAGGACGTCCAGGAGACCATGAACAAGGTCGTCAAGGCCGAGAACGAGAAGGTCGCCGCCGTCGACTTCGCTACGGCGCGGGAGACGGTCGCCGACGGCGAGCGCCGGGCCGAGATCAAGAAGGCCGACGGCGTCCGCCAAGCCAAGATCCTCGAGGCTCAGGGCGAGGCCGAGGCCATCCGTCTGGTCAACGAAGCCGCAGAGAAATATTTCGTGGGCAACGCCCAGGTCCTCCGCCGGCTCCAGGCCTTGGAAACCGCGCTTCAATCGAACGCCAAGATCATTGTTCCTTCGGATAAGGACCTGGTCAACGTCATCGGCGATATGGCGGGAATCGCCCCCCTCAAGCGGGCGTAGCGGGCTCAGCTGCTCTTGACGAGGACGATCCGCACTTTCCGGATCTTACCGTTCTGGTCGACCGTCAGCGTCACCGTGTCTCCGATCTTGCGGCCGTTGAGCGCATTGTAGAGGTCGTCGTAGGACGCGATCTTGGTCTCGTCGAACCCGACAATGATGTCCCGGATGAAAAGCCGGCCCCTGTTGTCGCGGCTGAGCCCGCGCAAGCCCGTGTCGTAGGCCTGGCTGTCGCGGGGGACCTCGCGAATGACGGCCCCCCGGACCCCGGCCCGGCGCGCGTATTCGTCATGAACGAACGTGACGCCGAGGTCCGGCTCGGTGACCTTTCCGAACTGGATGATCTGGGGCACGATCTTCCTGATCGTGTCCACGGGCACGGCGAACCCCACCCCGCTCGAGGTCCCCGATGGGCTGGCGATCATCGTGTTCATGCCGATGAGCTCGCCGGCCGAATCGAGGAGCGGCCCGCCCGAATTCCCGGGGTTGATCGAAGCGTCGGTCTGGATCATTTCGCGGATCGTGACGCCTCCGGCGCCGGGCATGCTCCGCCCCAGGGCGCTGACGATCCCCTTGGTCACGGTGTGGTCGAAACCGAAGGGATTGCCGATGGCGATGACCTTCTGCCCGACTTGGAGGTCCTCAGAGGTCCCGATCCTGACCGGCGTCAGGTCCGGCACCCTCTCTCCGAGTTTGAGGACGGCGATGTCCTTGTTCGGATCGCGGCCGACGAGCTTGGCCTCGACCTGCCTCTGGTTCGGCAGGCTGACCATGAACTTGTCGCCCTCCTCGATGACGTGGAAGTTGGTGACGATGTGCCCCCGATCGTCCCAGACGAAACCGGAACCGCTGCCCTGCGGCACGGGCTGGTCGGACGAGTAGAAGAAGTCCCGCACGTATTGGAGATTGGTGATGAAGACGACGGAGTTCTTGGTCTTGCGGACGATGTCGATCGTATTCCTTTCGTCCTCGGTCAGCTGGGCTTTGGCCTGAATTTGCGCCGCCTGAGGCGCGCCGGCATAGGCGAGGAGGGCCAGGCCGAAAGCGATCGCGGCCAGGATGAGCGTCTTAGTCGAACTCGTTTTCATGAGCTTCACTCTCAACCATATTATATCACTCAGTCTTCCCCCCGGATGAGCTTGCCGGGAAGGGTGAACATGCGCCGGAAGTAATAGAGCATGAGCAGGGCCATGGCGGCCAGGGCCGGGAGCATGGCGGACAAGGGGAGCAGGCTCGCCTCGCCCGCCGCGACCCGCACGGTGCCGCGGACGATGAGGTAAAAGAGGAGGTTGATAGCGGCCATCAGGCCGGCGAAGAACTCCTGGAGAAGCGCCCAGTAGACCATCTGCTTTTCCGCGGGCAGCTTCAGGAATTCTTCCTTGTGGGGGATGTTCAGGCGCTGAGGGCTGCCCGCCAGGCGCGGCATGAACCGGATCAGGACGTAAAAGACGATGGTCAGGATGAAAGGGACGGCGACGATGACCAGGAAAGTGCCCTTTCCGCTCCATCCGTCCGGATTCCCGGCCAGGTCGAAATGGCTGGGAAAACGCGCCGGCAGCTTGGCGTACCACGCGTAGACGAAGAGGGCGGTGAGAAACAGCAGCGCCGCGTTGGCCAGGTCGAAAAGGCGCTTCATTATTTCTTAATGAACGGCCTGGTCTCGAGGGGCTTGGCCGCGTCGTCGAAAAAGCGCTTCTGGAGCTCCATGGTGACCGTATCCTTCTTGACCGACCGGATCATCTCGATGAGAAGCCCGGATTCCGCTTCGAGCAGCGCCTTTCCGAACTCCTTGTCGCCGGCGCTCCCGTCGCCCCGATAGTGGTTGGGCTGGCTGGCGTACCACCAGATGCCCGTGTAAGCGTATTTCAGCCCGTCCAGGCGCTTGACGTCCTCGCCGCTCTCCGCTCCCGCCTGGCCGAGGTGGACCAGGTCGGGATGGTGGGCCAGCATGACCGAGGTTTCCTCTTCGCCGGCGTGCCCGTCGAGAGCGGTCTTGCGGAGCTTTGCCAGCCGAGACTCGGTCGCCGCGTCGTACGAGGGGTCGAAGAGGTACACGGCGTAGTCCCGCCGGCTCTCGAGCTGGCTCTGGCAGAAATACCTAAGGAGAGAGTCGTTCCCGCCGTGGCCGTTGACGAGGATGATCTTCTTGATCCCATTCCGGGCCAGCTCGTCGCAAGTCTGCTGGAGGAAATCGAGCAGCATCCGGCTGCTGTAGGCGATCGTGCCCGGCTGGTGCTTGGCTTCGAATATCTGGCCTACGAAGTAGGGCGGGAAGACGATCGTATATTCCTCGTTTGCCGCCCGTAGCGAAACCTCCCGGCAGTCGATGAGGTCCGTCCCGAGAGGGAGGTGCGGTCCGTGTTTTTCGAGGATGCCCAGCGGGATGAGGCACGTCGCGCCGGAACGGGCCACGGCCTGGACGAATTCCGGCGCGGTGAGCTCTTCATAGCGGACGGGGATCGCCGGCGCGGCCGGCTTCGCGGCCTGTTGGACGGGCCGGGCCACTGCCGGGACGAGGACGAAGATTATCGCCAGGAGAAAGCCTGTTCTTTTCATGGGATCCGCCTCCTATCGTGGAGATGAACGTGATGGATTCACCGGCATCGTTAGAGCGAGCTCCCGAGGGGCTCGTCGCCCCGAACTATAGCCCCGGCTGCGGCCCCTGTCAACTGGAGCCGAAGGGTGTGCAAAGGCCTCGTCCGCGGTTTGGCGAATTCCCCCGAAAATGGTATATTTTCCTTGAGGAAGAGGTCACCATGAACATCCAATTGACGAAAGAACAGCTCGCCGTCCTGGTCAAGCTCGTCTACCTCGGGAACAGGATGGCCAACGACTGGCGGACAGACGACGTCATCGAGGAATACGACGAGGTCGAGAGCCTCGTCCTGGCCGCAGCCCAGAAACACGACCTTGGAGAATACGTGGATTTCGACGAGGAGACCAAAAAGGCCATTCCCTCCGGGGAGCTCGAGGAGAAGATGTCCGAAACCGTCGATTTCTACAACGACAACTGCTTCTGGGACCAGCTTATCTACCGTATGGCCGATCGCGAATACGTCCGTAAATTCGGGGAAGCGGCCCTGGAGGAGCTCTACGCGGAGAAAGGAATGGAGCGGGAGAGGCCGCTCATCGAGAAGTACGAGAAGGAATTCAACGAGCACGGCCTCGACCGGCTCGAGCTCCGGCGCGATAACTGAAAAAAAGGTTCTTCTCCCGATTCCGGGGAAGTCCGTCTTTTCGGCTTGGCGAAGGATATCGCCCTTAGCCCCCCGGCCCCCCCGGGGACCAGTCCCGGCGGTCCCCCCGCCTTCGGCGGGTCCCCCTCCGCTACGGGGGTCATCAGGGCGACATCCATCGCCGCCTCACGATGGACTTCCCCATTATTAGGAGAAGAATAAAAAAAAGGGAGCGGCTGAACCAGCCGCTCCCTTCGGTGAGGCGTTTTTGTGGCCCCGGTCTTGCCAGGACCCGGACTGGGAAGCCCGGCCCCGGGCCCTCCAGGGGTCTTAGTACCGCCGGCCGCCGCCGGAACCGCCGGGCCTCGGTGAGTCCGTGCGCGGCTTGGCCTCGTTGACCGTGGCCGTGCGGCCCTTCAGGTCCTTGCCGTTCAGCATGGAGATGGCCTTTTCGGCCTCGTCCTTGTTCGGCATCTCGATGAAACCGAAGCCGCGGGACTCGCCGCTGAACTTGTCCTTGATGATGGAGGTCGTCGTCACTTCGCCGAACGCCTGGAAGGTTTCCCTCAAGTCGCTCTCGTTGACGGTCTTGACCAGATTGCCTACGTAGATGTTCATTTTCGTCTCCTTTTGACGATAGAAAATAAGATCTTAGAACGTCATAAAGGAGAGGAGTGTGTGACCGATCAGGGCCTCTGGCCCCTTCCTTTACTCATTCAGGTGTTGATAGAGGAGGTTACCCTTTGCCTATTAACGGGTGCATTATACCACGAAGTCCGCCGCCGGGCTCGGTTGCTTCGGTCCGCTCCTCTGTAACTGGCTGATTACAATAGCACAAATAAAATATAATAATGACGCGGGCCGCGGGGGATCGTTCCGGAAGGGGATGATCGGCCGGGAAAGGTTTCATTGCTCGATAGGGTCGAATCCCTTGACTCCAGGCCCCGAGGGACGCTATCATCCGGCCGAATCTCGAGGCGGGGAGGGGGCCTATCAAGACCTGGCCTTTTTGGACAATGACGAGACTGCCGGATCGGTCCGGCGCGCTTGCCGCCGTGGGGCTGATCGCCTGTCTTGTCGCCTGGCCCGGCTGTTCCCGGAAACGGGGGGTGGAGATCTATCAAGATGGCGAGGTGACGGTCGTCCACAACCCGGAAACGCCGGCGCCGGTCCGCGGGGGGCCCCGGCAGCTTTCCCTCCGGGAGGACTTGGTCATCGGCAAGGCCGTGGGTCCCGACGCCGAGATCTTAAGCTCGTTGAACGGGCTCGGCGTCGACGATGAAGAGAATATTTATGCCTTTGACGGCACGTCCGTGAAGATCCACGTCTTCAATCGGATCGGGCGGCATCTCCGGTCCTTCGGCAGCAGGGGGCAGGGGCCCGGAGAACTGCAGTATCCCGGGGCGATGTTCGTCCGCGGCGATGGCACCGTCGTGGTGCTCGACAATAGCGCCCGCAACGTCGTCTTTTATGATACCCAGGGCAGGCTTCTGCGCAAACTCTCGACCAAGATGCCTCCCCACCGGGGGATCGAGATCGACAGCCGGGGGGGCATCTATGGGAACTCGCTACAAAAGCGGGAACTGAGGACCTGGAGAAACAGGCTTTTCAAGTACGATGAGGCGATGACGTCCGCCGAGGAGATCGCGGGGATCGAAGGTCCGGACCCTTCGGACGTCATTTCGTTCTTCAAGCCGAGGCTGGAGTTCCACCTGACTAGGGATGATCGCCTCGTTTGGGTAAACACCTCGAAATACGAACTTCATGTCCTCGACCGTGGCGGTCGGGAGATCCGGCGCATCGTCAAGGATTTCCGTCCCTTACGGATCCCCGAGGATGAGCGCCGGAAGCGGACCCAAGAGATGACAGGTGGCCAGCCGCCCGAGCCAGGCCTCAAGATCGAATTCCCGGCCGCATATCCTCCCGTACACACTTTTCTGGCCGACGAAGAGGGCAGGATCTTCCTTAAGACGCATGAAAACGATAGCCGCGGCGGGGTCTGGTGGAACGCCTTCGACGTCGAGGGGCGGTTCGTCGCGCGGTTCCTTTTTCCCGAGAACGAATGGGCGGTCAGGGTCAAGAAGGGCAAGCTCTATTCCCAACTTGAGGAGGACGAGGACGGCCGGCCACTCCTGAAGCGGTACACCCTCGACTGGAAATAGCCCTCCGGCGGGGCGTTCCAGGCACCCGGCTGGAATAAAGAACCGTCGTCTCGGGCTATCGCCTTGATTTTAAAAGCTCTTGCGTCCTTGACAGTCCCGGCCATTTCGGTTACCTTACTTATCCCTCCAGGCGATCGGCCTGCCTGCCGTCCGCGCGGTCCATACCGGACCGCCGGCCGGATCGCTCGGCTGGGGTCCCTCCCGGAGCCGAGAGCGATCCGGGAGCGACGGAACATTCATCCCATTCCGAAGGAGGATTCATGGCCGCCCACAAGATCTACTGGACGGAGACCGACGAAGCGCCGTACCTGGCCACGTACTCCCTTCTCCCGATCATTCAGGGGTTCACCAAAGGGACGGGCGTGGAGGTCGAGGTGAGCGACATCTCGCTCGCCGGCCGCATCATCGCCAACTTCCCCGACTATCTGACCGAGGCCCAGCGCATCCCCGACCGCCTGTCCGAGCTGGGCGAGCTGGCCCTGACGCCCGAGGCCAACATCATCAAACTGCCGAACATCAGCGCCTCGCTCCCGCAGCTCCAGGAGGCCATCCTGGAGCTCCAGTCCCAGGGCTACAAGCTCCCCGACTATCCCGAAAGCCCCAAGACCGAAACCGAGAAAGAGGTCCAGGCCCGCTACGCCAAAGCCCTGGGCAGCGCCGTCAACCCGGTCCTCCGCGAGGGGAACTCCGACCGCCGGGCCCCGCTCTCGGTCAAGAACTTCTCCAAGAAGCACCCCCACAAGCTCGGCGCCTGGAAACCGGACAACAAGGCCCACGTCGTCCACATGACTGGCGGCGACTTCTACGGCAACGAAAAGTCGGTGACGATGGCTGCGGGTGAAGACTTCCGGATCGAGATCCAGGGCGCGGACGGCACCGTCAAGGTCTTCAAGGACAAGCTGACGGCCCTCGGCGGCGAGATCCTCAGCGGGACGTTCATGAGCGTGAAGGCCCTGCGCGCCTTCTACTCCGCCCAGATCGAGGAGGCCAAGGCCAAAGGGCTGCTGCTGTCGCTCCACCTCAAAGCGACCATGATGAAGATCTCGGACCCGATCCTGTTCGGCCACGCGGTCTCCGTCTTCTATAAAGACGCCCTGGACAAGCACGCCGCGGTCCTCAAGGAGATCGGCTTCAACCCCAACAACGGCCTGGGCGACCTGTACGCCAAGATCAAGGTCCTGCCCGAGACCAAGCGGGCCGAGATCGAGGCCGACATCAAGGCCGTCTACGACAAGCGGCCGGCCCTGGCCATGGTCGACTCGGACAACGGCATCACCAACCTCCACGTCCCGAGCGATATCATCGTCGACGCCTCCATGCCCGTCGTCGTCCGCGAGTCGGGGCAGATGTGGGGCCCGGACGGTAAGCTCCACGAGACGAAGGCGATGATCCCCGACCGCTGCTACGCGACGACCTACAAGACGATCATCGAGGACTGTCAGAACCACGGCGCCTTCGACCCGGCCACGATGGGCAGCGTCCCCAACGTCGGGCTGATGGCCCAGAAGGCCGAGGAGTACGGCTCCCATCCGACGACGTTCGAGATCCCGTTCGACGGGACGGTCCGGGTTATCACGGCCTCCGGCAAGGTGCTCATGGAGCACAAGGTCGAGGCGGGCGACGTCTGGCGCATGTCCCGGGTCAAGGACATCCCGATCCGGGACTGGGTCAAGCTGGCGGTCCGCCGGGCCAAGGCCACGGGCGCCCACGCCATTTTCTGGCTGGACAGGAACCGGGCCCACGACACCCAGGTCATCGCCAAGGTCGAGAAGTACCTCAAGGATCAAGACACGGCCGGCCTGGAGATCAAGATCCTGGCCCCGATCGACGCGATGAAGTACTCCCTGGAGCGGATCCGCAAGGGCCTGGACACGGTCTCGGTGACAGGGAACGTCCTGCGCGATTACCTGACCGACCTCTTTCCTATCCTGGAAATCGGCACCAGTGCCAAGATGCTCTCCATCGTGCCCCTGCTAGCCGGCGGCGGCCTTTTCGAGACGGGCGCGGGCGGCTCGGCCCCCAAGCACGTCCAGCAGTTCGAGAAAGAGAACTACCTGCGATGGGATTCGCTCGGCGAGTTCTCCGCCTTCGCCGCATCGCTCGAGCACCTGAGCGCCGCCTTCCAGAACGATAAGGTCAGGGTCTTGGCCGAGACCCTCGACACGGCCATCGCCAAGTTTCTGGACAATAACAAGTCCCCGGCCCGCAAGGTCGGCCAGATCGACAACCGTGGCAGCCACTTCTACCTGGCCCTCTATTGGGCCGAAGCCCTGGCCGCCCAGGATAAGGACATGGAGCTCAAGGCGCGGTTCGCCGGAGTGGCCAAGGCGCTCGGCGAGAATGAGCCCAGGATCGCGGCCGACCTGCTCGCTGTCCAGGCCAAGCCTGTGGACATGGGTGGCTACTACCATCCGGACAGGAAGAAGGTCGCGGCGGCCATGCGGCCGTGCCCGACCCTGAACGCGATCATCGACGCGCTCTGAGGCGCGGCGGTCAGAGGATGCGTTTGAGCCCGGGAACGCGGGCGAGCAACCAGGCGAGCCCGAACGACCCGGCCAAGGCGGCCGGCGCCACGACGAGGAACTTGAGCTCGGGGGCGATCGGCAGGGGACCGGCCAGACGGGCGATCGTGACGGCCACCGGGGCCTGGAGGATGTAGGCGCCGAAGGCGG
>Ga0315286_10001509_pt1 | contig 21084 bp, 25 predicted proteins | sample YL17G10_0_MG_FD_205038 | JGI IMG/M metagenome (GOLD analysis project Ga0315286, IMG submission 205038) | Sediment microbial communities from Yellowstone Lake, YNP, Wyoming, USA - YL17G10_0 | ecosystem: Environmental > Aquatic > Freshwater > Lake > Sediment | place: USA: Wyoming | collected... | reverse complement strand
TGGTCACTGCAGCGCGTCAGGCGAACGAGGATATTGCGGGGCAAGTGAGGCGCTTCAGGAGAAAACAGTTGCTGCTCACTCCTTTTCGCCGACTGAGTAGTATTTTTGGAAGTCTTCGGCGACGCTTTTCTTCTTGACGCCGCGGCCGTACTTTATTTCCGCCATTCTCCCGCCGGCTGAAACATCCTCTTTGGCCAAGTCGGCTATTGTCGGTTTTTCGGGCTCTTCCTCGGGCAGGTTCTTGAACATGAACTTCGAGAACGCAAAAGCGACTACTATTATCAAAATCATTCCCGCTGCGCCGAAAATCATTTTCATCGGAAGGATTCCTCCTTCCATTATCGGCGCGTTGATTACGAGCGCGAGTCCGCCGACTAGCGTCAGCATTACAAAAATGAATTCTATTCGCCTCAAGAGCAGCGTTTTTTCGCGTTTGTTCATTTCATTTTGCCCCATCTAACCGAATTCCATACTCTTTCATGTCCGAAGTAAGCGACTGTGGTGTAGACGTTGCTTACCAGCATGAAGCCTAGGGCGACATCGCTTCTTCCAGTCAGGAGGTAGACCGCGGTGAAGTCAAGTAATAGAATGATTACGCGGTAAGTGACTGCTTTGACAAGCGACCGGCTCCAGCGCTCCGTGAAGAATTGCTTGCTATTCACTTGCGCCCACTTCCTTTTCGACCCAGCAGCTGAATTCCTTGCTTGCGCCAACCGGCTTTAACGCGATTATTGCAGGCAATGCGTAAGAGTGGAGGCTCTTCACCAGCGCTTCGAGCGGGGAATAGTTTTTTTCAGTGGTTTTGAGGAGCAACAACCATTCGCTTGCGCGCCGCGTTTTTCCTTTCCACTTGAAGACGGATTTTCCTTTCCAGTAGTTGGCGCACGCCGCCAGTTTTTTTCCGACTGCGGCGGAGGCTATTTTGCTTGCTTCCTTTTCGTTTGCGCAAGTCACGTAGACGGCAAGCATTCGTTCACCCATTTGGCAAGACTTGGTTTGTTCGCTTCTTCCAAGGGCACGGCGTTTATTCCTTTCTTGCGCAGCGAGGCGGCCAGTTCGGAGGAGTAGCCGTGCATCGTAAGCACGCGCTTGGCCTTGCTTTCCTCGGCATAGCGCACGAGTTCCGAGAAGTCGGCGTGGTCGCTCAAGCAGAATGTCTTGAAGCGCTCGCTGCCTCTCGAGCCAAGCGCCCAACCGGTTGCGACTGCGCACGAGACTTTCTTCGAGTGCAGCGCGGAAGTTTCCGCCGCGAGTTCCGCGGTTACTTTGTGGTGCGGCAGCACTGCGGCAAAAGAGCCGTTTGACATCGCCGTCTGTCCTTCAGTGGTTTCCGCGTCAATGAAATCGAGTTTTACGCCGTGTTTTTGGTACACTCGGCAAACGCGTGCAATGTTCTTCGGAACAACGGGCACTATGCTGCACTGGTCGTTCAGAAGCTTGACTATTTCCTGCGCTTTTCCAAGCGAATATCCGCCGAGCAGCAGGACGTCGCCTGCCGCGTGCCTGCGTTTTGCCCAGGAAGCCATTTCGGAGTATACTTCTTCGCGGTTTGGAAAAGAATAGCGGGGCAGGCCGTACGTGGCTTCGATCAGGAGCTCTTCGCACTCGGCTACTTTGGCTCCTTTGCAGGTGAGCGAGTCCGAGAACTTGAAGTCGGAAGTGAACGTGAAGGAAGTGCTGTCCCACTCGGCGTGCAGTTGAGTCGAACCCAGAACGTGACCCGAAGAAGGAAGGGATACGGTTAAGTCGCCGTCGCGGAACTCGCTTGCCGATTTCGCTTCCTTTGAAGAATAGCCCCGCGCCGCGAGTAAATCGAGGGTCGCGTTGCTGCAAATGAGTTTCTTGGCGCCTCGCAGGCACGACGCGTGGTCGGAGTGGGCGTGGGAAACGAAGGCGTTTTCTCCCCCGCAGTCTAACGAAATTTTGTGCGTTCCGGCGACTAGCATAGTGGTCGAAGGCGGGTGATGGACCAGCATGTTGTTGCAAACAACGTGCGCGTTAAAAAATGTTGGCAGCCAAACAATTGTTTCATGCAAGAATTTGATTTGGCGATAGTCGGCGGAGGCCCCGCGGGAATGTCGGCCGCGATTTACGCCAGCCGCCGCGCCATGAAAACCGTTTTGCTGGAAGAAAAGACGCTTGGCGGAATGCTTAACGAAATCCGGGAAGTAGACAATTACTTGGGCTTTTCCAAGGCAACGGGCCCGCAGTTGTTGAAAGCGTTTTCGGGGCACTTGGCTACGTTTTCCGTTGAAGTAAAGGAATTCGAGGCAGTCGAGGCCATCAGAAAGGAAGGCAACACGTTCGTGATTTCTTCCTCGGGCGGGGATACTGCCGCCAAAGCAGTGTTGGTTGCAACTGGAATGAAGCACTCGGGACTCGGCCTAGAAGGAGAGTCGCGCTTGCTTGGAAGGGGAGTGTCTTACTGCGCAACCTGCGACGCGCCGTTCTTCAAGGGAAAGAAAGTGGTCGTGGCAGGCGGGGGCGACAGCGCAATTTCGGCCGCTCTTTACTTGTGCGACGTTGCATCTAAAGTATACGTAGTCCATCGCTCTGAATTCCGCGCAGTTGAAGTCATGATTCAGAAGCTCCGCGAAAAAGAGAAGGAAGGAAAAGCCGAAATCATTCTGGGAAAGAACATCGCCGGGTTGAAGGGCGAAAAAACGCTTTCTTCAATAGTCCTGGAAGACGCTTCTGGAACCAAATCCGAGCTGGCGGTAGACGCAGTGTTTGTTTACGCCGGCGGGGTTCCGTTGAACGCACTGGCTCAAGGACTCGGCGTCAAGCTAAACGAACGCGGCTTCATTGCCTGCGACGAAGAAGGCAAGACAAGCGTTCCCGGCGTTTTCGCGGCAGGCGACGTGACCGGCAAGGGAATGCAGATAATAACTGCCGCTTCTGCCGGCGCATTGGCCGCTCTTGCGGCGTACAAGCACGTAAAACAGCTTACTCGCTGAATGTTACTACTTTTGGATAACGAACAGTTTAAATAGTGCTTTTTGCACTATTTACTAGTCGAAAAAGGTGGGTTTTTGGCAAGCACTATTTTGGTTGCACTAGTCATTTTGGTTGCAGTTGTCGACGTGGCGCTCTACTTGGAATACTCCCGTTTGAAGGAGCGCGTCGCAAAATCTTATTTCCGCGCCGCAGTCGGCTCGACTCCTGGGACGGCGGCTAGCCTGTTGTCCCTCAAGGCCCAGGCTTTGGGAGGCCCGGGAGCGTCAAACCTCTATTTCGAAACTCCGAAGGCAATGGAACAGGCTGCTTCGCAGGCTCGCGCCGGAGAGGAAGTTGTTTCGCTGCGCAGGGAATTCGAGGAATTGAAGCGCAGGATAGTGCGCGAACTCGACCCGGTTGAAGGCTACGCGGGAAGAATGCAGCGCAACGTCGAAAACCTTTTGGTGTTCAAGAAAAACGCGGCACTAGACCTCGCTGCGATGAAGACCGACTTGGAGGGCTTGCGCGCGGCAATCCGCGACCTGCAGTCCAAGGAGTCGAAGAAGAGCCCGTACGTAGAACGCTTGGGCGAAGTCGAAAAGCAAGTCGACGACTTGCTTGCAAAGACCCGCAAGGCCTACGACGCTCTTTACGCGTAAATGTTTAAGGTGGTATGAAAATGGCTGAAGAAACTCCCGTTCAATACGAGGAAACCGAGCGCGGCTCAGAATCCGCGGTGGAGCGTGCAGTAGACTCCCGCGTGCGCGACTTGCGCTACCGCGTCGAGCAAATGCAGGCCTTCGAGCAATACGCCCGGAACGAATTGGCCGCACTGCGCGCGTCGCAGCAGAAGCTCGAGAACGAAGTTCAGGACACTCAGAAAAAGTCTCTTGAACGCCTTACCACCATGTCCGAAAAAGTCTCGGAACTCGCTGAAATGCTTGCGGGAGTAGCCAGCATGCTCGAAAGCAAGAAACGCAAAGTCGAAGCCGCCCTCAAGGCCGAAATCCAGAAAAAGGAAGCCGCGAAAGTCACCAAGAAGGCCAAGAAGGAAGCCAAGAAAATCGGCAGGAAAATCGTCGGCAAAGCCAAGAAAGCAGCCGAGAAAAAGGCCGCAAAACTCAAGAAAGGCAAGAAGCCCGCTAAGAAGAAAGCCGTAAAAACTGCAAGGAAAAAGGCCGGCGCTTCAAAGAAAATTATTCTCAGGCCGGAAGTCGTAGTCAGACCAAAGCTTACCGTAAAACCATTGGCCCGAGGCAAGGCAAAGAAGGCCAAGAAAGCCGCTAAGAAAGCCAAGCCAAAGAAAGCGGCGAAGAAAGTAGTCAAAACCAGCAAAAAGTCGGTCAAGACGAAGAAAAGCAGGCGCGGCGGCTCCAAAATCGTTAAAGTAACCAAGAAACAGGAAATCCGCGAAACCGTAACTCCTGCCAGCTAGAACAACGACTTTCCGCTTCCGCCTTCCCCGAAAATCGAGGAAGCTTGTTCGGGAACGATAGAGGCCGGAGTACCCTCTTCTTCTTTAGGTCCCCCGAATATTGCGTTCATTCCAGCGCTCAGCCCGGCCAAGTCCGGATTGATTTCAGAACCTATCTGGCCCGAAACCGCGCTTGGGTTGAGCTCCAGTTTTACGATCAAGTCAATGAATGCCTTGAGCCTGCGCTCTGCCACTTTCATCATCTGTTCTTCGGTGCGGTACTCGTCACGGCCTACTACACAGAGGAAAACGAACTTCTCAGTAGCCAGCTCTACGTCAATGGAGCGCTCCAACAGCAGCTGGAACGAGTCCGCGTCTTCTTCATCTAGGTTCAGGAACGCCAGTGCGACGTCGGCTCCTCCTGCAAGCAGCTTCTTGGCGCAAACAGGCACCTTCAGCACGTCGGGCGCCGTAAAACGCTGTAGGGAGACGTTTGGACTCACTTCCGAAGCGGCTTTAGTAGCCAGTTCGAAAACGTCCGCGTGGTTTGTCATGCAGTCGACGAAACCGATTTTCAACACAAATCAACTCCTTTGTTCAACCCAACTCTTCCCCCGCTAAAAAACCTTTTTATACGCATGGACGCTAACGCGTTTCAGGTGATTTTCAGTGTGCTTGGATAGAATAAAGTGGGGCAAGGCGGTTCTCGGCGGCATTGCTTTTGCCGTAATCTCCCAAGTCATTTACACCCTCGAGTCGATGTTGGACATGGGCTACTACACTGACTCTACTAACTTCGCTATCTGGAGCAAAATAATGATGCCCAACCAAGGCCCGCCTGGAATAGAGTACTTCGCGCTTGCGATAGCGCTCGCGTTCGTCATGGGATTGATTTTCACCGCTGCTTTCCAGGCGCTCAGGAACTCTTTTGAAAAGGATTTCCTCAAAGCGGGGACAACTTTCGGGGCGCTGTTGTTTTTCGTCGCAACCCTTCCGGGAATGGCTGCAATTTACTTGAACCTCGCCGTGCCTGCGGGGCTGGTGGCTTCGTGGACCGTAGTAGGGCTGATAGTCGACTTGCTTGGCGGCGTGGCGATAGCTAAAATAAGCGGTTAGGGCAGCCTGCGCCGCAGTTCCTCCGCAGCTCGTTTGGCGGAATTACGGACGTACCCTTCCCCGTCTTTAGCAGCTAGGCTCTCCAGTTTTTTGACGTGCTTTGCGTCTCCGTGCGTGCCCAAGTACTCTGCGGCTAAAGCGCGTACTTCTCCCGACGGATGGGCGGTTGCTTCCACGAGTGCCGTAGTCATTTTTTCTATTCCGACGCCGCTCACGCCTTTGCCTCTGGCGAGCAGCGCCGCCATTCCCTTTAGTGCTTCTCTGGCAGTGGCGGCAGGAACTTGCGAGTGCACTGCCTTCGACAAGGCAATTCCCGCGTTCTCGGTGCCCAGGGCCGCTGCTCCTTTGACTGCTCCGTCAAGCAACTCTTTTGACGTGTATTGCTTGTTTTGGTCGTGAATAACTCGGGTTATGACGAGTTCGGCTCCTTTCTTCAAGTCGGGCTTCACGTTCGGCGACGCCGCAGTTGCGCCCAAGTCGTGCAACGCAATGGCCGCCTCGCCCCCGCTCGGGCCGTTTGGAGTGCCGTGGGCAGTAAGCTTTTGAAGCAGTTTCTTCACCAAATCCTCTTCTTTGGACATTTCAGTCAGGCCTCAGTCGCGAATCTGTCTCTCAACGAAAGACATTGTTTCTTCTTGTCGCTTGACGAGCGAAGGAGACGGTCTTGTGCCAAGCGCTTTTTGAAGAGAATTGCGCGCGTCGCGTTTGCTTATTCCGTGTCTTTTGGCAAGTTCGGCTAACGCGTTTTTGGCGGAGTTGCGCACGTGCTCTTCCGGAGCGTGCAGCGAAAGTGTCGCAAGATGAATGGCGTGCTCTTTTTCTCCGTGCTCGCCCAGGTACTCTGCCGCGAGCGCGCGCACGCTGCCGGATGGGTGCTTGAGCGCGCGTTGGAGGCCGGCAACCATTTTTTCCCGCCCGTCGCTACTGCTTTTCGGAATCGTTTTGCTTATTCCCTTCAGCGCTTCGCAGGCAACGTAGTCAGGGGTGGTGGTTTGAACCAAACGGTTTAGCGCGAGGCCTGCTCTTTCCGTTCCCAGAGCCGCTGCGCCTTTAACTGCTCCTTCAAGCACTTCCGGCGGAGTTGGTACGTCATTGTGCTTGTCGATGACGTAAGTTATGATTCCCTCCGCTTCCTGCAGGGGCCGCGAGTCTTTCAAGTCGCGTGCGATAGCTCCGAGGCTGTGAAGTGCTTCTCCTACTTCTACCGTAGTCGGCCCGTCTTTCACGCCGTATCGCGACAGCTTTCTCATAAGCCGTTTCGCCATTTCTTCATCAGTTACCATGGTTACCGCGTGTAGTGAATAGTGTTGTCCAACTCGTACAACTGTTTTCTGCCTTTTTCCAAATAAAAAACCGTTACTGCCGCATTTTTCTGCTTGACGTTCCTGCAGTGGCCCAGGGAAAGGCCGAGCAGCGAAGCGATTATCGCGCGGTTGACTACGTTGTGCGCTACCAACGCGATTGTTTCATTCGAATGCTTTTTCTTGAGTTTGTTCACGAACGGCATTGTTCGGTCGTGGACTTCCAGAATGGTTTCGCCGCTGGGAACGCGGTAACCTGGGTTTTCAAACATTTTTTCTATCACGCCTGGAAAGCTGGCTTCCAGTTGTTCGTGCGACAGGCCCTCGAGCCGCCCCAAGTTTATTTCCCTCAGTTCCTCTGTCACTTCAATGGGTTTTCCGACTGCTTCAGCGGTTTCCAGCGCCCGCTGCAGGGGACTCGAGTAGACGACTGAAATCTTTTCTCGGGCCAGGCGCTTGGCAAGTTCTTTCGCCTGTCTTTTTCCTCTTTCGCTCAACCCGCTTCCGCTTCCTCCGACTACGGAGAGCTTGGCGTTGTCAAGCGACTGCGCGTGCCTGACTAAAACGAGTTTCATGCCATCATTCCAGCGAGAGCAGTGCGAGCATTATTCCAACGCCCGCCGCCAGCCCGATTAGCTGGAGCGCGGACTTGGCCGGACGCGTTTCCTTGTGCATTTCGGGAATCAAGTCCGCCACCGCGATGTAGACGAAGCCGCCGGCCGTGAAAGGAACCAATGCCGTTGAAAACCATTGGATTGACGAACCCACTGCGAATGCGGTCACGCCGCCTGCAACTGCCGCCAGTGCTGAAATAAAGTTGAACAAAACCGCTTTGCGTTTCGACAAGCCGGCGTTCAGCAAGACTCCGAAGTCGCCCATTTCCTGCGGAATTTCGTGAAAAACCACGGCTAGCGTAGTAGTTATTCCGAGGGGAATGCTTGCCAGGTAACTCGCGCCTATCACCAGGCCGTCAATGAAGTTGTGCAAGCCGTCTCCAACCAAGTTCATGAACGCAACTGGGTGTGGGTGTTGTTTTGAAGTTGGCGTGTGGCAGTGGCGCCAGTGAACGAATTTTTCTAATGCGAAGAAGACCGCGATTCCGGCGATGAACGAAAGCGAAACCGCGAGAGTAAAGCCGTGTTCTGTTGCCTCGGGCAGCAAGTGAATGAACGCGTCTCCCAAAAGCGTTCCCGCGGAAAAACTGACGAGCACCAACAGCGCCTTGGCAAGCCACTCCTTCCTAAGCAATAAGGTGATTATGCCCACGAGTGACGCACAGCTTACTGCCAGGACGCTTGCCATTGCGTAAAAGAAAGCATCCATTCGCTTTACCTAACGGCGGCAATTATTTAAATCGGTTGCAGCACTTGCTTCTATCAAGTGGTTTTTGTTGATAAGCGAAGAGTTCGTGATAGAGGCCTCCGCCGTTTCGGCAATTGCAGTAGCTTTGCTTTTGGTTTTCGCAACTTACGCGGCCACGCGCTCCAAGTTCTTCAAAAACGTAGTCGTGTCGGCGCCGACTTTCTACAAGCTGTCGCGGTGGCTCGGCTTCGGCTGGGCCGGCGGCCTCGCCTTTCAATTCATTGAGTTCTCCAATGTCGCGCTCTTGAACAAAACCCTGCTAACCGGAACGACTATTGCCGCGCGCTCGGCACTGCCTTACTTTGCTTTGTTCGTTTTCTCAGCGGGACTGTTCGTGCTCTCGCGTTCGATGATAAAAAACCATTACACTAATGAAATCAAGCGCGCGCCTGCGTTGCAGTACGCGCGAGGCGGCTTCCGCGGCTTGAGCGCAAATGACGTAGAAGTCCTGCGCACCGTGAAAGAGCATAAGGGCGACGTGCGCAAAGTCGTGTTTGAAACAGGTTGGCTCGAGGAAGAAGATGTTCTCGCCAGCATGAAGAAACTCTGGGCACTGAACCTGGTCCGCGTCCGAGAAGGCAAGGCATTCGTAACCCCCGAAGGAAGCGACGTCCTCCTCTTTCCGCGCAGCCTCTTCGCTTCCGGAGTGGACCGGAAGACTCTTGAGGAAATGGCCGGCGCCCGCGAAGCGCTTGAACGGGGAGACGACTTGCACGTAACCGCCGCCTGCTCGAAAGTATTGGAGCGCAACTTGAAGGACTTCGTGATCAAACCGCGCTTGGGCGAAGACGCGGAAAAGTACTTCGGCAAGCCACTTGCGAGGGCGACGCTGGGAGACTTGATTGCTTTCGTGCGCGACAAGGAAAAAGACCACTTTCTCGGCGGAATTCTTACTACAATCAATGAAGCGAGGAAAAGCATTCACGACGGAACGGGCAGGAAAGCCGATGAAGCGGCCTACGCCTACTTGTTGACTGAAATTGCCGTGAAATACATCAGTTCGACGCGGCCTATTGCTGCGTGAACAGTTTCTTGTAACCGAATTTCTTTAAGCCGGCTTCAATGTCGGAGTATTTCTTGCCGCAAAGCATTCCGCCGGCCAAAAAAGTTTCCTGCGTAACGTCCGCCAAACAAAAGTCGGGGATTTTGAAAGCCGCTTTTTCCGCGGGCGAAGAGAATTCAAAGTCAACTAGAACAAGTCCCGCCAAATCTTCTTGAAAAACGTCTACTTCCGCGGTCCTCCCGTCCCACGCGTAGTAGTGACGGTGCTTGTGCAGGCGCTTTCCCTCGATTTTCGATAAGGCTTCAAACTCTGCTTCCGTTAGGGGAATGGTGTGCTCGTGCTGCTCGGAAGCGTCGCCGTCTTTCGCAGGCTGTTTCTTCGTAATCTCGAGTTTGCTTCCCTTCTTTCTCACGCGCAGGACGGGATGCGGCGCGCTGGCGGGAACGTAGACGTCTAGCAAGTCGTCTTTCCTGCTTTTCTCCAGGCCCGGCGGCAGGAATTTGGCTAGAAAGGTTTTTTCAAGTTCAAGTTCGCGCATTTCCAAACCCGTTTTATTCAAAGTTCTCGTCGCGGGCGTGCTTCTACTGAGTGAATGCCTATGTGAACTTCACTTGCTTCAGCGCGGCCTTTTCCTGTTTTTAGATAGCGTTCGGGTCTGACGGATACAAAAAAGCTGCTGAACTCGGGAACGTTTTCTAGGTGGAGGGAGTGGACCAGGCCGCGTACGTTGAGATGAATGGGTGACCCCGGGTGTGCTCCGTATTTCAGGGGGCGCTTCCAACCGACGGCTTGCAGCGCGTGGAAGTTTTCCCCTTCGATAGGAACTTTTATGATCACGCCGCCTCTCACGGGTCCAGCCGTGTGGGCGATTCCTTTTTCGCTCAGCTTGCCTCTAATTCTGGCGACTAATTCTTTCAAATTGGCTTCCATTTCATTGCCTCCATTTGGTATAGCAACTTTACGGAATATAACCTTTTTTAAAAAGGGTTAGTGCTCTGGTCGGGATTTGAACCCGAGTTACAGACTTGAGAGGCCTGTGTCCTTGACCGGACTAGACGACCAGAGCGTCGGAATAAGTTTTTGGCGGAGTTTTTTATTATTGGTTGCGGTTGCAGAAAGAGGGAGTGGACCCGGAGAGATTTGAACTCTCGACCTTTCGATTTCTGCCCAGTTCGGGTTATCAGTTTCGTCTCCCTTTTCAGGGATCGAACGCTCCAACCAGGCTAAGCTACGGGTCCGGCGAATAATGTTTTTGTCCGAGATGTTTTTTAATGCCTTCTTGCGCGCATTTTTTAACGGGGTTAGTCAGATACTTTCAGTGAAATAAGATGCCTGTTGAAAGAAAGCGAGTGTTGATTCCCGCAGAGATTGAGGAAAGCATTGATTACGCTAACCGCGAGTTGGCCAGGAAAGAGCGCATGCCTTACAATCCCGGCGGCGTTGATCCGCATGCTATTAAGTCATTGCATACTCTCGCCCCTTACGCTTATCTTCACGTCGCGAACCTGCCCGCGCAGAAACTAAACGAGGTCACGAAGTCCGAGGCGGCTTTACGGATGTACGTCAACGACGAAATTTACGGCAGGGGGCCGCCGTACCGGCCGCTAATCGCCATTGCAGCGCTTCAATTCGACCTCCAAGTTTTGCAGGACGAGGAAAAAGGACCCGCGGTAATGGCTGAACTCAAAAAGCGTTACTACCGGCCGCTTCACGTGCACAAGGTGATAAACGAGACGAACACGAGCCTTGCCGGCCTTACCCTTCGCAAATTGCATGCGCAGCCCTTGACTGACGAGCATTGCGAAGCACTTGCGACGTTGCCTCCTTTTTCCCGCAAGTTCTTGGTAACGTGGTTGCTCGCCCACGAACGCCTTCCTAAGACGGGCCTTTTTGGTTTAGAGCAGGAGGAACGTAAAGAAGTCGAGAACATTGCTAAGAAGCGTATTGCGCGGTTTAAACAAGAGGTTGCGAAAGGGCCGGGCGCAGTTAAGAAATTCGCGGAGAACCTCGTGCTGGGTGAAAAAGCGCTGCACCGCCGCGCGCTTACGCCCGAACAACGCGAGTTCGACCGAATCATGTTGCGGGCCGACCGCGCGCACCAGTTCGATGCAATCCGCAAGCTGTACTACGGCTATAAAGAAAAGAAAAAGTAGGAGCCGCTCTCAGAGACCCGCTTCTTTCTTAAGTGTTTCCGCTTTGTCCGTCTTTTCCCACGTGAAGTCGGGGTCGTTGCGTCCGAAGTGGCCGTACGCCGCCGTCTTTCGGTAAATGGGTCTGCGTAGGTTCAGGTGCTCGATTATTCCCTTCGGCGTCAGCGGGAAGTGCTTGCGCACAAGCTCCGAAATCTTTTCGTCCGAAACCTTTCCCGTGCCGAAAGTCGTCACGAACACGGAAACCGGTTGGGCAACTCCGATGGAGTACGAGAACTGGACTTCACACTTGTCCGCCAAGCCCGCGGCCACCACGTTCTTCGCCACGTAGCGCGCCATGTAAGCCGCCGAGCGGTCCACTTTTGAAGGGTCTTTGCCGCTGAAACACCCGCCGCCGTGGCGCGCGTAGCCGCCGTAGGTGTCAACTATTATCTTTCTTCCCGTGACGCCCGTGTCCGCTTCCGGGCCGCCGACTGCAAAGATTCCCGTTTCGTTGATGAATATCTTTGTGTTGTCGTCCATCCACTTTCCGCACACGGGCTTGATTACCTGTTCCTTGATTTCTGAAATGATTTGCTGCCTGCTTGTCTTGGGGTCGTGGTGCACGGCGATGACGATTGCCTCGGCGCGCTTGGGCTTGTCGTTCTCGTATTCGACGGTGACCTGCGACTTGCCGTCGGGTCTGACCCACGGCAGTATTTTCTTCTTGCGCACTTCCGCCAGCCTCATGGTGAGCTTGTGCGCCAGCATTATCGGCAGCGGCATCAGCTCCGGCGTTTCGTTGCAGGCGAACCCGAACATCATTCCCTGGTCGCCCGCGCCCTGCTCGCGTCCAGTTGTTTCAGTGACTCCGACGGAAATGTTTTGGCTCTGCTCGTGGATGCTAGTCCACACGCCGCAGTCGTTGCAGTCCAAACCGAATTCGGGGTTGACGTAGCCGATGTCCTTCAGCGTCTGCCTTATGATGTTGGGGATGTCGACGTACGTGCTCGTCGTAATCTCTCCCGCAACCATTACGCTGCCCGTCGTAGTAAGAGCTTCGCAGGCGACGCGTGCGTTAGGATCCTTCGCGAAAATCGCGTCGAGAATCGCATCCGAAACCTGGTCACATATTTTAGACAACAAAGGACAAATTTTCATCCGATGTTTTTGTCCGGGTGACCTTCAGTTACCGACTCTGACGTGAAGAGATGTTTTTCCTTTTTTTCCATGCTGTTTCCCCCTGGATTCAGTTCTTGGTTCCAAGAAAATTTTTGCTAAGCGATAATGTGGCCGCCTAGTTTAATAATTTTTTCTGACAAAAATATTCCAAAAGGAATAAATAGTTTGGTTGAGTGGTTTAAGCATGCTTCCTGACATTTCCGAAGTCAAGGTCCTGCGGCGCAAGACTGGGCTTACGCAGGCTCAACTGGCTTCGGCCGCCGGCGTTTCCCAGTCTTTAATTGCAAAAATAGAGGGAGGCCGGCTGCAGCCGGGTTACGCCGTTGCGTCGAAGATTTTTGCCGCTCTGGAGCAGGCGGGAAAAAAAGAGGAAAAGACGGCCAGCGAAGTGCTGAACGAAAAAGTCGTTTTCCTGTCGCCTTCCGATTCTTTGAAGGAGGCGGCGGCGAAAATGAAGAAAAACGCAATTTCACAACTGCCCGTACTGGAGGGTGGAAAGCCGGTTGGACTTGTCACGGAAACGCTTTTGCTCGACGCGCTCGCACGTGGTTCTAGCGGGAGCGTTGCGCAAGTAATGGCTGAAGCGCCTCCAGTAGTCGCGCAGTCGACTCCGTTGGGCGCGCTTGCTGGCTTGCTCAAGCACTGTCCAATCGTTCTTGTTGCGGAGAAAGGCAGAGTAAAAGGAGTTGTTACGAAGTCGGACTTGCTTGAGGCAATGTATTAATTTGCGTCGGCTAATTGAATTGGTTTGAATGAAGGACCAGGTAATAAAGTCGGCGATAATCGGCTTTGGCTTGATTCTCGTCGCAGTCGTAGCACTCGAGTGGGTCGCGCAGGCGTCGCCGTCGACTTACGCTTCGCTTCAGGCGATAGTCACGCAATACGGCTTGCTTGGAACGTTCGTGCTTATTTTGCTAGGCAGTTCGATTGTTCCTTTTCCAACCGACTTCGTTTTTGCTTACACCGCCGCGCTTTCGACTAATCTTGTGCTGCTGATTGTGGTTGCGGTTGTTGCCTCGACGCTTGGCGCCTTGGTCAACTACGCGCTGGCGTTGTTGCTTCGCGAAAAGTTCGTCGCTAAATTCGTCAAACAAAAGGAATTAGACTCGGCGAAGGAGCTGGTTGACAAGTACGGGCCGTGGGCGATACTGATTTTCGGCGTGCTTCCGGTCTCGGCCTTCATCGATCCGTTGACTTTTTTGGCTGGCTTGTCGAAAATGAGTTTCAAGAAGTTTTTGGTCTACCTCGTTGCCTCTCGCATCCTGCACTTTGCCTTGCTTGCGGCGGTTGCTGCGAGCTTGTTCTAGAACCCACTGGCAAGCCGCTGCCGCAAACTGTTTATCCCTCTAAACGCATAACCTGTTGATGCACGAGACGCTGCGGCGCGAAGTAGTTGACGCCGCGAAGAAAAAGGGCTTCACTGAACTGACGGAAATCCAGTTGAAGGCAATTCCTGCAATAGCCGCAGGCAGGGACGTGCTCGTCCTTGCTCCAACGGGGTATGGGAAGAGCGAAGTTGCTTTTCTTCCGATTTTGTCGAAACTTGTTGAAGCAAAGGAAGCCGGAAACGAGGCGGGAATTCATGCTCTTTACATCACTCCTTTGAGGGCACTTAACCGTGACATGCTTGCGAGACTATCGTTCTGGTGCACCGAACTCGGAATAACGCTCGGAGTGCGCCACGGCGACACGCCCGCGTCGGAACGCAGGAAACAGCGCGACAATCCGCCCATGCTTATGATTTCCACGCCCGAGACGCTGGGAAGCATGCTTGTTGCGCCGAAGTTGAAGGATTCTCTGGCAAACATTCGTTACGTTGTCGTCGACGAAGTGCACGAACTGGCTTCAAACAAGCGCGGCCTGCAACTTTCACTGGCGCTTGAGAGGCTCCGCGAAAAATGCGGGGCGTTCCAGACAATAGGATTGAGTGCTACCGTAGGTAACTCCGATGAAGTGGCGGCGTTCCTTTCGCCGAAGGCCAAAACCGTTTCGCTCGAAGCCCTGCGTCAGATGGAGGTTTTCGTCGAATTTCCTTCCGAAGCAGGCGCCGAGCAAGTTAATGCCAAGGCCGCGTTGATTTCCAAACTGATTCAGGAACACAAGAAGACGCTTTTGTTCGTAAACACGCGTTCTTTCGCCGAGGGACTCGGGTCGCTGCTGATTCGGCTTCCCGAGTTGAAGGACAAGGTTGCGGTTCATCACTCTTCCCTGTCGAAGGAAGCGAGGGTGGAAACGGAAGAACGCTTCAAAACCGGGCGGTTGAAGGCAGTAGTCTGCACATCCTCGCTTGAACTTGGAATAGACGTGGGAGACGTCGACTTAGTCATTCAGTACGTTTCGCCGCGTCAAGTCAGCCGTTTGATTCAAAGAATAGGCAGAAGCGGACACAGAAAACACTTGGTTCCCAAGGGAGCGGTAGTTGCAGTTGACTCGATTGACGCCGCCGAGTGCGCCGTAATAGCCAGGAAAGCTAGAAAACACGAACTCGAGCCAATTGAAATACGTGAAAACGCGTTGGATGTGCTCGCGCACGGCATAGCGGGCCTCGCGCTTGACTTTGCTTCGCTTCCTGCGGACAAAGCTTTCGAAATATTGAAGCGCGCTTATCCCTATCGAAACATTTCGCGCGAAGAATTCGATTCGGTGGTCAACCAGTTGTCCGCGCAGCGCACGGTTTCATTCCGTGACGGAACGATTTCAAAACGCCTGCGCACGTTGTTGTATTACTACGAGAACCTGAGCACGATTCCTGACGAAAAAAGGTTTTTCGTAACCGACGCGGCGGCAAGAAAGCAGGTGGGAATACTGCACGAGGAATTTGCGGCATCGCTCGCTCCTGGGAGCGTGTTCATCGCGAGGGGCAAGCCGTGGAAAGTCTTAGACATCCATGAAAACGAGTTCGTGGTAGAACGGTCGGATGACGTGGCCGCGGCAATCCCGGAGTGGGAAGGCGAGCAAATTCCCGTTCCAAGGGCGGTTGCGGAAGAAACGGGTGACTTGCTTGTCTTGCTGCTTAACACTTCCAACTCCGAGCTTAAACGCACGTTCTCGTTGTCCGAAGAGGCCGCGAACAAATTGAGGGCTTTTGCGTACAAGCAGAAGTCGTTTTTCACTCCTTCGAAAAACATTATGGTGGTGGAGCCGTTCGAGCGCTTTATAGTCCTGCATTCTTTTGCGGGAAGCAAGGCCAACGAAACTATTGCAAACGCGTTGTCTTCCCTCCTCACTTCTTCATTGGGCTCTTCGGTTCGTGCAAGGCCGTCGCCGTACGCGATTGCGTTCGAGTTCGCAAAACCGTTTCCGCCGGAAAAATTCGTGCAAGTGCTCAAAGGCCTTGGGTCGGCCGGCTTGGAGAAAGTCGTTTCAGCCGTTCTTCCCAGGACCGCTTTGTTCCGCTATCGTTTTCTCCACGTCGCGCGGCGCTTCGGCTTCATCAGCCGGGACGCCGACTTGAGGCAGTCAATGATCCAGCGTTTGGCAGACTCGCAGAAAGGCTCTCCGGTGTGGCGTGAAGCCCTGGCCGAGCTGTTGCACGACAAGTTCGCTTTACCGGAGGCCAAGGAACTGGCGGAACGTGTTTCCACTGGAAAGTGCCACGTGCAAATACACGACGCGGCGCGCAAGGGGCTCTCTCCGCTTGCGAAAGACTTCCTGGAGTTTGCGGGCTACGGCGAGTTGTTCGCGCCGCCCGAGCCGACTGCGCAAATAGTGCAAGTGTTCAAAGACGGGCTGTTGTCGAAGCAGGCGAGGCTGGCTTGCGCGCACTGCGCCAAGACTTTTTCCTCTAAAGTCAGCGAGCTCGGCGACCACATTTCCTGTCCTTACTGTTCTTCATCCCAAGTCACGCTGGGAAAATACGAGGCGGTTCTTGCAAAGAAAGCCGGGCGCAAGGCGTTGTCGGCTGCCGAACGCAAGACTTACGCCGAAGCGCTGCGAGTGGCTTCCTTGATTTCTTCTTACGGCCGGAAGACAGTTGCTGCCATGGAAACCTACGGCGTTGGCCCTGAAGCGGCGGCGAGAGTTCTCAGAAAGCTGCAGAAGAGCGACGAGGAACTGTACCGCGACTTGCTGGAAGTGCAGAAGACTTTCGTGCGCACGAGAAAATACTGGCGCGCATGATGCTGCAAATCAATTTATGTTCCGCGGCCTTTACGCCGGCATGGAAAATCACGCGCGTTCTACTATCCTTCGCTTTCACGGCGTGCAGTTGCTGAATAGGAAAGAGAAGAAAAAGTAGTTTCTTATTTTTCGATTATTTTCCTTGCTTTCGGCAAGAGTTTTTTCTTGCGGGCTTGGAAGTCTTTCAGGTAAGCCTCTATTTTTCCAGCTACGTCCTTTTTGCAGTCGCCGCAGGAAATGCCGCCGCTCGTGCACCTGTGCTGGAATTTTTTGAGGGCTTCGTCGTCGTCTTCGAAATGGAAGAACATTAGTTCGTGGACGACGCACTTCTCGATTTCTCCGCCCAGCCGCTTTTGTTCTTCGGCGGTCGCGCGGCCGCCGGTGAGGGCGCGCATTACTTTTTTCTTCACCAGCTCCGGGTCGTCGTTGAGCGAGATCACGTTCATGGGGTCTCGTTTGCTCATTTTCGTGGTTCCGTCGAGGCTGCGGAAGAGCCGTTGGTAAGTTGCGCTGGGCAGAACGAATTTGGGGTCGATTTTCTGGGCTACGTCGCGGCATAAGCGAATATGCGGGTCTTGGTCGACTCCCACTGGAACCAGGACGTTCTTCGGTCCGTCGAATTCCTTTAGTTGGGGCTGGAGGATGTCGCCGCACTGCACCAATGCGGCGGTGTACAGGCCGAGGTTCTGGTGGCCGTACAGCGCGTCTAGCGTCGCAAGAGTCGTCTTGCGGGCTGCAATGAAGCCGAGGTTTGAAACGGTCTTGTTTTCGCTTTGCTTGTAGATGAATGCGTTTTTTTCGTCCATTCCCAGGGCAAGCAAGTCGGCTACGTTTTGCACTGCGTACTCGTGGCTTGCTTCAAAATCTTGGCCGTTGTCGGCGAACGCCTCCAAGTCGGCAATGCAGTAGTATAACTTGCTTTGAAACGCTTTTTGCGCAAAAATAATTTGTTCGGCGGTCAGCTTGCTTCCCAGGTGGAAGTCTCCGCTTGGCTTTATCCCGCTCATTACCGCAACCGGCTTTCCTTTTTCGAAGGCTTCCAGGAACTTGTCGAAGTCGCGGTGCGCGAAAATTATTCCCCTCTTCCACAGCCTGTTCGTCATCGGCAGGCGGGAAGCCAGTTTTGAATCCACGTGCTGCAAGCCGAATTCGGAGAACAACTGCGAGTAGTCTCCGTACAAGTCGTTTCCCCACGGATTGATGTGTTCGCTCATTTCTTTCACTTCAGTGCCCGCGCTCGAACAGTCGCGGGAATAAGCTTTAATAAAACCGCTTTATTTAAACACTTGCGAAGTTCATGGTGGAAAAAAAGCGTTTTGCAGTCCAGGACCAAGACGGCGGCAGCGCAAGCATCGAATTAGGCGACGAGGACCTGGTGTTGCGCCTGCGGGGCAAGCCCATTACAATCAAGAAGTCTTATGTGGCCGGCGTGGACAAGACTGCCGACCTGGCCCTCGGAAAGGCGAGCGTTGTTTTGACTTACTACGACTTGTTCGGAAACAAGGAGTCTGCGTCAATGGCGATGGTGGAGTCCGACTACCGCGCCCTCAAGAAAATCCTCGGAAAATAAAAGGGAGGAGTTTTGGTTGGTACGCAAACCGCTTGCACTAGCTTTCTTGCTAATCCTGTTTGTAGCCGCGGTCAACGCGCTTTCGACAATGCGCGTTCCTGCGATTGACGCCGACGAACAAGGCGTGTTGACGGAACTGAGCGTTTCCGTAGTTCCCGGCACTGGAAAAATAAGCGTCGACATTTCTCCTTTAATCAGCGTCGACACCCAGGAATCGATCAGGACCGCCGCCCAAGTCGCGGCCAACCTGGCAAACAAGAGCCTTTCCTCCTATGACTTGCACGTTTCAATAAACGCCGACGCGTCGTCTGTAGACGGTCCTTCGGGCGGGGCTGCGCTGACTCTCTTGGCTTACGCTGAGCTGACTAACCAGAGAGTGCGGCGCGACGCTACGGTGAGCGCTGCAGTTGCAACGGACGGAACGCTTTCAGGCGTAGGCGGCGTACGGGAAAAAATGGATGCCGCCCTCGCGGACGGCATTGACTTAATGGTTTTGTCAAAGGGACAAAGCGTCGGCGACGACTTCGACTACGTAGTCTACGCCATCCAGAGGTCCAACGGTTCTTTTCAAGTGGTTGAGGCAGCCGACGCGCAGGAAGCGGCCCGCTACCTTTTCACTCCGACTGGCTCAAAGATAGAAGGAGCTCCGACGCAGGGCATTCCCCCGCTTTCAGTAGAAAAAATAACTCCTTCGCTTGCCTCGGCCCCGTTGAAGACGCTGGCTTCGGAGGAAATAAGCATCCTGAACTCTTCGTACGCCGCTTTCATCGACAACCTCACTCAAGCGGGAACGAACTTGACTCAAGTCACTGGAAACGAAGCTGCTGCGGAGGCGGTCGGCCGCTCGGTTCAGAAAGCCGGGTCAAACGCCCAGCTCTTGCTGGACAACGGCTACTATTATTCTGCGGCCAACACCGCGTTCTTGGCCGCGGTTATGATTGAAAGCCTTTCCGCCCGCAACGCGTCGGAAGAACAATTCGGCAGATTGCTTGACGGACTTTGGGATGAAATCGATTCCACTACCTTCGAGCTCAAGACAACCGCGAACTTTGAGTGGGTCGCGGCAGCGGAACTGAGGTATTACTGGGCAAAGTGGAAACTGGATTCAATTGAAAACTCTTTTGAAGAAGGCGCTTCCGTGCAGAGCCTTGCCGCCGATTACGCGGCTGCAAAAGTGTGGCTCGAGGCCGCAAAGAGAATGAACGAATTGGCGAAAACGCAGGCAGGCGGTCTGGAAGTGACCGAGTTGAACGCAAGAAACTACGCCCGCCGCATGCTCGACCAAGCCAACGCACTTGCAATGGAAGACGAGCGAATAGCAGCCGACAATGAAATAACTTGGCACCTGCAGGCCGCGACGCAAGAATGCGCTTCAGCCGCTTACGTCGCTTGTTCAACTGACTCGAAGTTCGTCCTCGCTTACGCGCACGCGATGCAGGACGCGCAGAACAAGACCGGCCGCCAGGTAATGCGCCAGCTCGCAACTGAAGAAGAGCTTTCCGGGTACGTCGATTCTCCGTGGGCGGAGGCTTACTTCATTCACAGCTTGTTTAACGTTCAGGAAAACAACCGCACCGGCGACGCTTCCTACTTGGTTACCGCGCTTAAGCTCCAGAACCTGGCTTCGGAATTGAAGCAGAACAACGCGGAACTGCTTCGCGAACTCGAGTTTCCGATGCCATACGAACCCGCGACTTCGAATGCCACTCCGATTCCTTCGCGAGCGCCTTCAGTAACTCCCTCCGCTTCGGCGCCGGTCGTAGTGGTTACCACGTCTCAGCCGCTTCAGAATCCATTGAACCTCTTTCTGGCTCTTGCAGCGGTTACCGCGGCAGTGCTTTTGCTGGCGTTCCTGCTCTCGCGCGTTACCGCGCGCAAGACCGCGCCGCGTTCGCTCGAACAAACGCTGGAAAGACTAGACGAGGCTCTTGTCGAGGGAAGGATTTCCGAGAGAACCTACGACCGCCTGCGCGCAAAGTACTCGGCAAAACGGCTCGCCGAAGAGAAAAAACCAGTTCGCCGCAAGTTGCGCCGCCGCTAGCGGGCCGTGCTAGCTTTGTGTAGGTAGTCGTTTTTGTGTAGAAAGTCTTAAAGTTGTGCAAAAAGTCAATTCTGCGGCCAGATATATCTGATTTCGGCGGTATACTTTAGGTGATTTGAATGGGACTAAATTTTTTTACTAGTATGATGGTGCGTATTGTTATTACCATAATTATTGAAGAAGGAATATTATGTTGGTTAATCTTGTTGCATCCAAAGAAGGGGGTATTACTTGCTATAGGCATAATACTGGTAACAATTGTATCATTAGGTATCCAACTTTGGTTTGATATGCGGAGATACGGGATTGCAACGTGAAGCGATTTGGATGCAAGCAATTCGGCATATAATTCGGTGTAAAAAGTCTTGAAACTGTGTAAGAAGTCGATTTTATACACTACTTCTCACACAAAGCTGGCCGTGCTAGCTTTGCTACTGAAGTAGTCCTTGCTCCTAAAGCCCAAAAACTGCTCCTAAACTAATTTTCAGATTTACTTTATAGAATTTCGTCAAAAATCAATAAGTATTTAAGTGACCGTTTCCTAATCCCGCCGACCAACTGGACATTTTGCACAAGCATACCCACTGCCTTTGCATTAAACCAAAACAGGAGGTGAAACGCAAAATGTCTAAAGTACAGGACATACTAGCTTGGTTAGGCCTAGCTACGTTGTTGGCCGTAGCGACTAAGCTAGTCAAACCATAGGCCCAGAAAAGGGGGCTGCGCCGGCAAAGCGCCACGCAGCCTCCGATGGTATTTCTACTTCTTTTAAAAAATTAAAGCGTTTCTTTTAGAGTGGCAGGACTTTTTTAAGGTTGCCATAGGCTTCCAGAAAACCGATTATTTCTTTCTTGTACTCGTTGCGTAGCGATATTTTACGCGGTAGGCCTGCTCTTTTTTCAAGCATACC
>Ga0315286_10001508_pt1 | contig 21092 bp, 9 predicted proteins | sample YL17G10_0_MG_FD_205038 | JGI IMG/M metagenome (GOLD analysis project Ga0315286, IMG submission 205038) | Sediment microbial communities from Yellowstone Lake, YNP, Wyoming, USA - YL17G10_0 | ecosystem: Environmental > Aquatic > Freshwater > Lake > Sediment | place: USA: Wyoming | collected... | reverse complement strand
CTCCAGCACGAGGTCACCGTCACCCTAAAGCTCATCCAAGTCTACGTCACGGACAAGAACGGAAACCCCGCCATGGACCTGACCAAAGATGATTTCATTCTTTACGATGACGGCAAGGCGCAGAAATTGACCGATTTCGAAAAGCACCGCCTCTCCCTCCCCGAGCTCGCGACGCGTTCCGAGGAGCGTATCGTCCAAACGCCGGTCCCGCACAACCGGCGCCTCTTGAACCGCAAATTCTTTCTTTTCTTTGATTTCGCCTACAACAATTACTTCGGCATCAAAAAGATGGGAGAAGCCGGCTTGCATTTCCTAGACACGCAAATCCAGCCCTCGGACGAAGTCGGATTTGTTTCCATTTCGGCTCTTAAGCTCCTCCAGATCAATCTCAACCTCACCACGGACCACAAAAAAGTCAGGGATCTTGTGGCGAAGATCGGCCTTAGCGATTCAAGCCAACGATTCGAAGATGCGGAAGATGAGTATAAAAGGAAGTTGGCCGCGGGAAACCCCGCGGACGCGCGGCCGGAAGCGAAAATGACTCTGCCGGCGCCCGACATACCCGAATACGATGCGAGGGAAATGTGGAATCTTTCGGCCATGACGTACGTCGATTGCCTCACGGCGCTAGCCTGGGCACTCCGCTCCATCCAGGGTCAGAAAAACCTGGTTTTCTTCTCTGAAGGAATCCCTTATCCGGTTGTTTATCCGATTTATCCTACGCCGCTCACCTGGAAATACGAGAATATGTTGAAGGAAATGCAGACCTCAAACGTCGCAATATCTTCCCTTTACACCGGCGGGATTACCCTGGGCGATACGCAAACGGGCGCCTGGACCCTCTCGAAAACATCGGATAACACGGGAGGCCAATACTGGGGAAATATGTACAACTACGAGCCGTTTGCCGCTAAAGTCAACGCCATGACCGGTTCGTATTACGTCCTGGGCTATCCGGTCAGCGAAAAATGGGACGGAAGATTCCACGTCCTCAAGGTCGAGGTCAAGCGGCCCGGCTATATGGTCCGCACCCAGGGCGGCTATTTAAATCCCAAGCTTTTCAAGGACTATACCGACCTCGAGAAAATGATCAATCTTGTGGATGTCGCCCTGGCCGAAAAGCCGATCTCGCAAGCGCCCGTCCGATTCGAGATGGCCGCGCTCCCCCGCTCGACGGAAACCGCGAACAATCTCCTTTTAGCCGCGGCCATTCCCTTGGATAAGCTCCGGGACATGGCGGGGAACAAGGTTGAGGTCGTCAGCCTTGCGTTCAACACCGCCGACGAAATCGCCCAAATGAAGCGGACGGAAGAAACTCCGTGGCACTTGGCCCAGGATCGGATCCACCTCCTGTCGATTTTGTCCGTCCCACCCGGATCGTACAGGTGCCGGATCGTTGTTCGCGACCTCGAGACCGGCCGGGCCGCGGTCGCAGGGGCGTCGGCAAAGGTTCCCGGAACGATCGCAACCGGAATCCAGCTCTTCCCGCCTCTTCTCGTCAGGCCAGACCGCGGCGCGCTCTATTTCAAGGCCCACGGGCCGGGCGCCGGCTCGGATAAGAAAGCCGTCCCCGCGGACCTGAAGAGCTTCCTCGCTTTCGACCCATCTCAGTACGTGCCCTATCTCGAACGGAAACTTTATCGCGGATCCGAATCCTGGGCGGTCGTCCGCTGCGCCATGCCGGAGAATAGTGCGCCCAACCTCAGGCTGACTGCGTTTCTTTTCGATAAGTTGACCCGGGAAAAAATCCCGATGGCTCTAACCGTCCTGGAAGAAAAAAACGATAAAACATCTCGGGCGTTATTCGTCCGGCTGGCCGTGCCCGACGTTGAACCGGACGACTACACGCTATTTCTTGTCGCCGAGGATGAAACTTCGGGCGCCAGATCCGAGATCGCCTGCGATTTCGCCATCGAGGACGCCGCGATGAAAGGAGGTCTCGGACGATGAAACGAACGCGACAAATCCGGCGTGGGCTAGCCGCCGCGCTTATCATTTGTCTGGCAATGCCAGCCGCGTTCCGGGGGATCGAAACGCGACCTCCCACACCGGCGCAAAAGCTCCCCGCTACCGATCTTCCATCGCTTTAGAAATCCGGATTTATCTGAGTTATAATGATATTTAAATTGGGATCAGGGTAGAGAAATGAAAAAATCGTGTTTTCTCTTGGCCATAATGGGTTTTTCTCTTCTCGCCGCCCCGGCGTCCGTCTCCGTGTTGCGCCCGCCCGCCGCGCCCCAGCTTCAAAAGCCGATCGAACACGAGGTTTCCGTCACGCTCAAGCTTGTCCAAGTCTACGTGACGGATAAAAAAGGCAAACCCGTCCGCGACCTCACGAAAGGGGATTTTGTCGTCCATGACAACGGCCAGTTGGTGACGATCACGGATTTCGAAACGCATACCCTCGAAGCGCCGGGGGAACCGCCCCTTCCCGTCGAAACCGCCCAGGAAGCGGCCGCGTCCCGGGCGGCATTGAGCCGCAAATTTTTCTTCTTTTTCGACTTCGCCAACAACACCCAGCGCGGCGTCAACAAGGCGAGGGAGGCCGCCCTCCACTTCATCAATACGGAGGTCAAGCCCGAGGATGAGGTCGCCGTCCTCTCCTATTCGGCGATCAGCGGACTGGCGATTCACGAATTCCTGACCAGGGACCTCAAGAAAGTCCGCGAGGCCGTGGGGCAGCTGAACACGACGAAGCTCTCCGGCCGGGCGGTAAACATCGAAGAGCAATACTGGCGCCAGGCCGCCGAGGCGCCGGAGGGCATTCACGGCGACCTCCGTGGCGACAACGTCACCGAATTCATGAAAAATCCGCCGATTTACAATTGGCGGAGGCAGGAATCGAAAAGCCTGGCCCAAAATTATCTCCTTAAGCTGACCATGCTGGCCAAATCCCTGCGCGCGGTTCCCGGGCAAAAACAATTCATTTTCTTCACTACCGGAATCGTGGCCTCCATGATCTACGGCGCCCAGCAGGGCAACGCTTGGGACGAGCCCACGCTCAACGTTCCGAACCGGTCGAAGTTCGACCCCGGAGACACCGTCCTTCGAACCCTGAACGAAGACATGCTTAAGGAAATGAGTTCGGCCAATTGCTCGGTCTTCACCTTCGATACCCGGGAGGCCGCGGTCGAGCCTTCGCTCTTTACCTATGACGATCAGACGTTCGAAGAGCGGTCCCGCGACATCTTCTTCGACCGGGGCGTCCACCAGACCGTAGATAATCCCCTCAAGGATGACCGGTTCACCGGCCAATATTCCCTCCGCCGGTTTTCCGTGGTGACCGGCGGAAAATATTACTCCAACATCGGCGATTACCGGAAAAACCTCGATGAAGTTCAGAACCTTACCGGAACCTACTATGTCCTCGGATATCCCGTCAGCGAGCAATGGGACGGGAAATTCCATGAGCTCAAAGTCAGCGTGACAAGAAAAGGCTGCGAGGTTCGCGCCCAGGCCGGATATTTTAACCCGAAGCCATTCAGCGAGTATTCCGACCTGGAGAAACAGCTCCAGCTGTTTGACCTGGCCCTCAACGAGCGGCCTCTCCTTCTCACCCCGTTGTCCTTCGGCATGGACGCACTGGCCTACGCGGCCGGGGAGGAAAGCCGGCTCCTGGTGCTGGCCAAAATCCCCCAGGAGGCGATCAAAAAGTTTTCCGGAAAAAGCGCGGAGATCGTCTCGCTGGTATTCGATGAAAACGGGAATCTCGCGGACCTGCGGCGGACGACAGCGGACTTCTCAAAATATGCCGGGATGGACGTCTTTTTTGTCGCCGGAACGGCCCTGGCCCCAGGAACATACCGCTGCCGCCTGGTCATACGCGACCTGGACACGGGAACCGCGGCCATCGCTTCGGGCCAAGTCCACGTCGTCCAGAAAGCCGGCATCGGCCTGACCCTCTATTCCCCGCTCGTTCTCGCCCCGGGCAGCAACTTCACCTATCTCGAGGCCCCGGGAGCGAAAAAGGCGGAGCGCATCTCCTGGAGAGATATCTACGCCTACGAGCGGGCGCTCTATTCCCCCGCCGTCGGCGAGATCTCGAAATCGATGTCGAAAATCTACTTTCTCGTGCCCTGCGCCATGGCCGGAATCATTGAGCCCCGGACCCAATACACCGGGTATCTTTTGAACGCGGAAACCGGGACCCAGGTTCCGGCGACCTTCAACTTTTTGAATAAATTCGAGAAAGAGGGTTGTGAAATTATTTTTCTCGAGCTTTCGATCGCCGATTTCGCGCCCGGGAAATATATCCTCTACCTGCATGCCGAGGACCCCGAAATGAAAAGGTCCTCGCACACCCAGGTCAGGCTAGTCATAACACCGTAAAACGCATCAGCGGCTTGCGATACGCGGCAGCCAGACCGCCATTTCTCCCGGACCACGATTGGCCCAGGTATAATAGGGAACAAAAACCGCGTCTATCTCTATCGCACTTCCCGCCTTATTGATGCCGGATTTATCAACCGCGAGCGCTTTGCCCTTGAGGACGACCACGCCCCCGAGCAGGTTGGGATTGAATTCGGCCTCGAATCGCACATTATCGGGGAGAGCCAGGTTCAACACCCGGCCGGCGTTGTCCGCTCCCTCGGCGCAATAGACGATCGGACCCCGCTGGAGCGCGACCTTTTCGGCATCTTCTTTGACCGCTTGATTGGCGACGACACGGCGGACCGGCATAGGCAGGTTGAGCTCGATGACGTCACCCTTTTTCCATACGCGGCGGATTCTCGCGTAGCCCTTGTCGAGGTCGACGGCGATCTCCGAACCGTTCACTTTGAGCGAGGGTTTTTCGTCGCTTCGATCCATGAACGTGTAGAGGTCCGTGGGGACGGGTTCGTTCCTTGCCCAGCCCGGAATCCGGATATAGACGCTGAAATCGGCGGTTTTTTCCGGGTCGACCGAAATCTTTACGGCACCTTCCCAGGGATAGAGCGTCTCCTGCCTGAGGGAGATTTTCTGGCCGCCGAGTTCGACCGAAGCCGCGCTGGCCATGAACAGGTTGACGAAAATGACGTCGTCTTTCCGGGCGTAGACATAGCCCGGAACCGAAGGCAGGAAACGGGTGATGTTGGGCGGGCAGCAGGCGACCTCGAACCAGGAGCTCCGGCTGTATTTCCCCGCCGATTCGAGCGGATTCTGATAGAAAAAGGACAAACCGTCGAGCGAAACGCCCGAGATCAGGCCATTATACATAATCCGCTCGAGGACATCGACGTATTTCGCCTCTCCGTGGAGCAAAAAGAGGCGCTGCTGCCAGAGGGCATTGCCGATCGCGGCGCACGTTTCGGTGTAGGCGCTTGCGTTAGGCAGCTCGAAGTCGTCACCGAACGCCTCGGACGTATCGCGGGCTCCGACCCCGCCGGTCAGATACATTTTTTTCCCCGCGACATTGTCCCAGAGCCGGTCAATCGCCTTGACGTATTCGGGATAGCCGCCCAGCGCCGCGACATCGGCCATGCCGGCATACATGTACATCGCCCGGACGGCGTGTCCGACGGCCTCGTCCTGCTCGAGGACGGGTTTGTGGTTTTGCAGATATTCATCCGAGTCATAGACGGCAAAGGGATCCTCAGGATCGTGCTTCTCGCCTCCGAAATAATGGCCGCGCTCATCGAGAAAGAATTTCGCCAGGTCGCGGTAAGCCCGATTTCCGGTGACGCGGTAGAGTTTGGCCAGCCCGATCTCGATTTCTTGGTGGCCGGGAAATCCGCGTCGCTTTCCCGGTCCGAATGTCTTGACGATAAGGTCGGCGTTCTTCACAGCGATATCGAGGAAGCTCTTCTCCCCCGTCGCCAGATAATGGGCTACGGCGGCCTCGTACATATGGCCGACGTTATAGAGCTCATGGCTGACGCGGAGGTTGGACCAACGCTCTTTTCCGGCTCCCGCGGCCGGATTTTGCGGGTCGATCGTCCGCGTCGTGTAAAGATAGCCGTCCGGCTCCTGGGCTTTGCCGATAATCGCGATGAGCTCGTCGAGCGTTTTTTTCAAATTGGGGACATCATTCGCTGTCCTTTTCGATTCGAGGGACAGAGTATTGTGTCCCCCGCTTTTTTCCTGCATCAGCGTGTAGGCTGCCCCTTCCATGACTTTAAAGACGTCGGAGTCGTTATAGCGTTTGCCCTGGTGCGGGCCTTTCATCAAGCCGGCCGCTTTACGGAAGTTATCCACGCGGCCCGTCTCCTCGTTTTTCTTAAGGGCAAAGGGAATAGTTACGGAACGGTTCGTCTCCATCTTCGGCGCCCAGAAGACGTCATCAACATGCACCTGGGTGAAGGGGACGGGCCGGATGGGATAGTCCCGGGATGGCGTTTGTTCCAAGAGTCCCCGCGGCGTTGCGATCAAAAAAACGACAAACGGAAGAAGCCAAACAGGTCCAAATATGATGACTTTTATTTTCTTCATCGCCTCAACTCCCGATCATATTTAATTAATCTCATTGGCTGAATATCTTATCATAATGACCTCAAGGTCCCCTTCTCTTCCTAAATCTTACACGGAAATATAGATCCTCCGGATTGACGTCGCTCATCACCAGCGCATATTCTTTTCCAGTGAAGGGAGGGACGGATTCCCAGCTTAACGGGAGAGACCTTCGCGTTGCGCAAAAAAGGCAATTCTTATCCCCGGGACGAATCCGGAGGCCCGGGAGTCAGCCGAGGTCGTGATCGACCCCGCCTATTTGTTCCTGAGGTGCTTGTCGAGCGCGCCGGTGGGATCATGGCCTTCCACGGCGACGACTCGATCTCCTTCCTTCAGAATTTTGAGCCGGAAATCGATCTCGGCGAACATGAAAAAGTCGGCTCCGATCGGAATCATCTTCATTTTAGCCCGCCCCTCCCTCTGATAAAACAACGAACCGCCTTCCAGCGTGATCGTCCGGGGGCCATAGATCCCGGCATAGGATCGCAGCGTCTCTTCATTGAGCGTCACCGGATTCAGCGCGGCCTTATAGCCCTCGTGCTGCCACTGATAATAAGCCTTGAATGAGGGATCTTGCTCCTTCTCCGCCAGTTTCTTGCTGGCCATGACCTGCGCTGTTTCCAGGGCTTTGTCTTGAGGAACCTTGACATCGGGCTCAACGCCGACTTCTTCCCAGTTGGTTTTAGTAACGGGATTGATGGCCCGGGCAAAGGGCAGGCTCATCATGAAATTGTCGGTGAGGATGACGAATTTATTGTCGTGGGCGCCACCCCCGGTGGTCTCTCCGATAACCAGCGCCCGTTTCATGTTCTTCAGATTATAGGCGAACTCTTCCGCGGCTGAAAACGTCCCTCGACTGGTCAATAAGTAGAGGTCGGCCTTGTCCAGCCTTCTTCCGGGGAGGTACGTATAGGTCCAATACTGAGTCAATTTTTCTTTTTCCTTGTAAGAAAATGAATTGAGATGTTTGCGGGGATTGTCCAGGAAATAGCTGCAGAGAAACTGAACCATTTCGGGGGAGCCCCCGCCGTTTGTTCTCAGATCAATGATCAGGGCGTCGGTATTGGTTAGGAAACTCATAGCCCCGACGGCGGCATCATAGGCATCCGTGTTATAGCTGAACTCGTTGAGTTTTAAATACCCAATGTTGCCGGGGAGGATCTTGATTTCCTGGAATCCGTAATTAGCAATTCGGTCTCGCCTTCCCAGGAGCAAGATCGTCTTTTCGTCGAGCTCCTTCCTGCTTTTTTCGTTCTTCACCCAATTCGGATTGAACCGAAGGGAGAGATGTCCGTCCCTGTGTATGGACATCAGGTCCTCAGTGATCAAGCTGGCAAAGTCCTGCGGCTGTTTAATGACGTTATATTTGCCGGACCGGAAATTGTCCTTGAGCATGCGGACATATTTCTCGGTGATATCGGGGAAGATATATTCGCGCTCCAGGTTTTCACAGAGAGCATCGATGGCCGCTTTTTTCTCGGCGTTATCGAAAGCGGTCTGAGTGTTTTGCCCGAAAAGCCCTATAAAGAAAAATAAAATCAGGACCATAAGATGAACGTATCTTTTCATCGCTATTCGCCTCCTTTGATGTTTCGAAGCTTAGAAAATGCGCCCATGTCATCTCCTTATTACTACGTACGGTTATGCGCTTTAGTTTCAAATTCGGTGACAGACAACGCATTACCTCAATTCATCGAAATCGAGCAGAAAAGATATTTGCGGAGAAGCTATATGTGGCTTCGGTTCGGATTCCCAGCTTTTATTAAATCCTGATCACCTTTGGATTGATGTCTGAACGCTCATAATTTCAGGAACCGATCTGACTCGCGGGATTTCGCTCCGTTTATAGAATTCCGGTAATGAGTTATCTGTCACCGAATTCTTTCACCGTCACCGAATTCTTTCACCGAATTCTAAGTTCATATAAAGAAATACTGATCGGCGGGAGCTTCATACGAGAGCCGAATGGAGCGTTCGGGATCTCCCGGATCATGACGCCCGGTTCTTTGCCCGGCACATTGCAGGCCATCTCGTCCGATCCCGTGATGAGATAGAGCTTGCCCGATTTGGGCAAGCTCACTCCTTTGAACGAGAGGGGAAGAGACTGCTCGTTTTTTGTCGGATTGACGACGGCCACGGTCAATATCTTCCGGTCCTCCGTCCACGCCGCGGCGACGTCGAGCGGCTCGGGCGTCCCCGCCAAGCTCACCGGAATCGTTCCGTAGTGGTTCCGGTAGAGCTCGAGGACGAGGCCGGTCGTGTCGAGAACCGCTTCAGTTTTCGAAGTCTTGATCGCGCCGATCACGTTCACGGTCTGGGCATAGTTGGCCATGACATAAATATCGCTCTGCCGGAAAAATTCATGGAGGCCGGCGGCGATCCCCAGGGCGTCCTTGAGGAAGTACTGCGTGCCGAGCTCGCCGTAGACGTGCGGCCCGTACCAGTAGTTCCATTCGTCGAGGGCGACGAGGATATTTTTATCTTTGAGAGCCGGGATCGTCCGGCGGTATTTCCGGTGGGCCTCAGCGATCTGCCGGACCTGTCGCGGCGCCTGGTTGACATGGCTGAGCAGCCCGGGAAGCGACCCGACGTAAAAGTGTTCGCTGATGTAGTCCATGCCCGCGGCCGCGCCCTGGAGCATCCCTTCGCTCCACGAGCCCACCGCCCCGACGGCGACGATCTTGATCGACGGGTCTTTGGCTCTCATGACTTGGGCGAAGCGGTTGTGTTTCTTCACATAATCTTCGAGCGGCATGTGGCCGAGCTGCCAGTTGCCGTACATCTCGTTTCCGATTGACCAGAACTCGACCTTCCACGGCGCGGGGTGTCCATTCTGCGCCCGCCACTTCCCCATCGGCGTGTCGGCAGCGCCGTTGGCATATTCGACCTCCTCGGCTGCCAGCGTCTCATGGCCCTGCCCACTGTTCAAGGCGATGTAGGGCTCGGTTCCGATGAGCCCGCAGAACCGGAGAAACTCATGAATTCCCACGTCATTGTGTTCGACCCCGAGCCAGGCCGGGTTCTTCCGCGGCGGCCTGCGGTCGGGGTCGCCGATTCCTTCTTTCCAGTTGTAGCCGCTGACGAAATTGCCGCCCGGCCAGCGATAGACAGGCGAATTCAATTCTTTGAGGACCTTCAAGACTTCGGGCCGGAAACCATCCACGTTATCGGCAGGCATAAGCGAGACCGTTCCGACGCGGAAGGCCTCGCTCCCGTTGGAAAAGATTTCGAACCGGGCGTTTTCGCTCGACCCTCCGGCTTTGAACGAGAAAGGGACCGTGCGGTAATCGGGACCAAGATCGCCGATATCTGCCGTCATCCGGTCATTCGGGCCCGTCCCCCAGACCAGGCTGACGTGAACCGGAATAGCGCCCGGGTCGCCGGCGACCACGATGCGCCCCTTATAATTCTTCCCCGCGATGACCGCTAATTTGTCCTGGACGACGCCTCCCGCTTCGCCGTTCGCTTTCATCCGGACCTCCGGCGCGTGAACGCCGACATAGGGGATGATCGGATTCATCCGAATGTTCCGCGGCTCCCCGATGGCCTTCCACGGCGATTCCTTGTCTCCGACCGGATAATAAAATTTCCGGTCCTCGAGCATCTCCGCCCAGATGCCCTGATAAATGCAGCGGCCCAGGTGTTCGATGAACTGGCCATAGATATATTTCGAGATCGGGGCGAGCGTCTTGGAGGCGTCGACCGAAGCCCGGGGATTGACCGGCCGGGACGAAAGAAGCTCGAGCTCGATGTCGTCGAACCAGGCCGTACCCACGGCCCTTCCCCAGCCGCCGAAGAGACAATTGACCGAGACGGCGTCCGTCCCTTCCGTGTCGAAAACGACCTCAACCTTCGTCCAGTCCACCGTGCCGCTCACGGCCTTGGTCATAATATCCATGGCATGGAGGTTGATGAGGGCGCCCTTACCCGTCCCGGGCTTGAGGTCCCGGGTTTTAATCCAGCCGCCGAGCCGGTATTTGGAATAGGGTTTGACCGGAAGGATGACTTGAAACGAGGCGTCCGCGCCGTCCGTCGAAAAGATTCGCGCGCTCTGTTTTCCCGTATGCGCGACGGTCTCGTCGACGGCGAAATTCGCTCGAGCCTGCCAGTTGACCGTCCGCCAGCCTTTCGGGAGATTCTTCTCGACCTCCTCAAACGACGCGTTGGGAATCGGGTTCTTCACCGCGCTGCCCTGCCCCGCTCCCGCCAACCCCTCGACGACCGCGCTTGCCACAAAAAACAAGAGCCCCAAGCCGAATCTCTTCCGTCTTTTATCGTTCATCATCCCTCCATAAAAAAAATCGCGCTCATCAACTCTCGGTCTGTTTGAATCACCTCATCGGTATCCCATGGACACGAGTCTTCCATACAAATATTTCCATAAATCCTTTCTTTTTCCATGATTATTCAGGGGTGGCGCGGCGTGCTCCCCGCCCGCCCGAAGCCCCTGAGTGGTGGGTGGGTGGGTCTTGGGCGAGGCCGGACGGGGACATGCCGCGACAGGACCCCCTACACCTGGGAAAAAGAAAGGCATCCTTTACTTCACCTTCCACTCCTGGATGCCGGCCGAGAATTTCTCCGGCAGCATGATCTCGAGCCGAAGCCCGCTTGTCTGCACTGGCGAGAAGCGGACTGCATTGTATTGATCTTTAGCGACGCCATAAGCGCCCGCGTTCGCGACCGCGACCCATTTATCCCCGTCCTTATAAAATGCGCGCCACGAAACCGGCACGCGGCACTCGCCCTGGCCCGTATCGTCGAACCAATAGACGGACGTCTCGGACAACGTCACCGGTTTGGCAAAATCGTATTCCACCCACTCGGCCGTCCCCTTCTTCGGCCACCAGTGAAGATAGCCGTGGTCGTGGTCGTTGGAATTCGCCGGCTCGAACAAATCATGAATCGCCTCGACGCCCTTGCCGCCTTCGGAGGAGCTCGCCTTAGCCGTTGAAGCCAGGGTCGGCTCGGGGATCGCCCGGGCCTTGCCTTTCTCGCGCGCAATCCAGACCGCCATCTCGCCCCGGCCGCGATGGGCCCAGGCGTAGTAAGGAATGAATGTGAGCTTCCGCTTTTCGCTCGCGACGTTTCCGCCTTCATAGCGAGACGCCGTCCCTTCAGCGGTGATGACCGCGAGGCCGTTCAAAAGCTCTGGCCGGGCTCCGGCTTTCAAGACCGAATTGTCGTCAAGGGCGAGGTTGCTCGCATAGCCGTTGTTATCGGGCGCTTCGGCGCAATAGACGATCGGCCCGCGCTCGACGGCCACCCGTCCGACATCTTCCTTGATATTGGCGTTCGCCAGAACGCGATGGACGGGCATAGGCAGCCAGATCTCGACCGTATCGTCTTTTTTCCACGTCCTCCTGATCGGGAGATAGCCCTTGTCGAGATTGAGCGCCAGCGCGGCGCCGTTGACTTTGACGACCGGCTTCTCCGTCATCTTTTCCACATAACGATAAAGATCGCTGGGAAGCGGCTTCCCCTGCGCCCAACCGGGGATGCGGACGCAGAGAGTGAAGTCCGCAATTTTATCGGGCACGACGCGGAGCTTGATCTCCCCGTCCCAAGGATATTTGGTCGTCTGTTCGATCGTCACCTTGACCTCCCCGAGGATGAGAGCGGCCGTTCCCTGGGCATATAAATTGAGATAAATCTTTTTATCGGCCACTCCGTAGGCGAATCCGCTCATTCCGGCGATGAAGCGAGCGACGTTGGGCGGGCAGCAGGCACAGGCGAACCATGGCGTGCGTTCCTGTTGTCCGAAGGACGCCAACGGATTGGGATAGAAGAACAGATTCCCGCTCATGCCCGAGCCGGAAAGAAAGGCATTGTAGGCGGCGCGCTCGAACAGATCCATGTACTTCGCGTCGGCGTGGTAGAGAAACATCCGCCAGTTCCAGAGGGCGTAGGCGATCGTGGCGCACGTCTCGGCATAGCCGCTGGCGTTGGGAAGATCATAGGCCGGACCAAAGCCCTCGATTCCGCCCGCCGCGCCGATTCCGCCCGTGACATAGAGCTTCCTGGAAACAATATCCTCCCAGATCCTGTCGAGGGCATCCATATAGCGCTTATCGCCGGAAAGGGCGGCGATATCCGTCATTCCGGAATACAAATAGGCCGCCCGGACGGCGTGTCCGACTGCTTCGGTCTGCTCGAGGACGGGCTTGTGGTCCTGGTTATATTCGCCGTAGAGCTTGTGGCCGGAGGCATTTCCCCGCTGGTCGAGGAAAAATTTGGCCAGGTCGAAATATTTTTTCTGTCCCGTGATCCGGTAGAGCTTGACCAGGGCGAGCTCGACTTCCTCATGGCCGGGGACGAGCTTGAGCTGTTTTTCGCCCGGCCCGAACGTTCTCACGATGAAGTCGGCGCTCTTGAGGGCGATGTTCAGGAAATTCCGTTTTCCGGTCGCCTGGTAGTGGGCCACGGCGGCTTCGTACATATGGCCCAGGTTGTAGAGTTCGTGGCTGTCGGCGAGATTGACCCAGCGCTCCGGCCCCGACATCCGCGGTGGATCGGCCGAGTTGATCGTGCGCGCGGTGTAAAGATATCCGTCCGGCTCCTGGGCCTTGCCGATCTTGTCGATCCAGACATCCAGCGCTTTTTCGAGCTCGGGGTCGGGATGGAGCATCAGCGTGTAGGCCGCGGCTTCGATGAGCTTATAGATGTCCGAGTCGTCAAACGCGTAGCGGGAGGAGAACTTGCCGCCCTTCGCGCCGGCGAGGGTGGCTGCGGCAAGCTCGAAATTCTTGATGCGGCCCGTTTCCTCGCTCATTTTCATTTCGTGGGCGATCGTCACCGAAACGTCGGTCGCCTGCCGCGGCGCCCAGAAGACGTCGGCAAACTTGACCGCGGTGAGCGGCACGGCAGTCACCTGATAATCCGGCTTGAGCGGCAGCGAAGCGGCGCTTGTGAGAAGCAGCCCTCCTCCGGCCAGAACGGCAAGAAGGAATGTCAGGTTTTTTTTCATCTCGAACACCTCCTCCATGGCGATGTCCGCCGGGTGAGCGACGGGGATTCTATCCTACAGGTTAATTTCGGTGACAGTCAACGCATTACCGAAATTCAATGATGGGAATTTAGTGATTGGGTTGTCTGTCACCGAAATATTCACGCCGGGGTCGGCGCTTTCACTTCTTCCCCGCCGGGACGAGGCGCTTGAGCTCCTCGAACCAGTTCTGGACGAGGATCATTTCGGTGACAGGCGTAGGCTTCCAATTTTCGAACCTGACCATGAGAAATCGTTGCCCGTCGAGGGATAAGTCATAGGCGCGTATAGGGTAAGAGCGATTGTATCCGGGTTTCTCAAACAGGAAGCGCGGCTTGCCTGTCGTGAGGCCGCCTTCTATCCGGACATCCACGACCCACACTTGATCCTGCCGGCGATAGAAAAGCTGTTTGCCGTTTCTTGCCCAAAGCGGCTCGCTGCCCCCTTCGCTCGATACCTGCTGCTTCATGCCTGGACCGGGGAAAGGCCGGATATAGACTTCGTGGCGATTTGACTCATCGGATGTGTAAGCCATCCAGCGGCCGTCGGGCGAGAACTCCGGATACCACTCGGCGTATTTCGAATTCAGGAACTGCGTCACGCGTCCTGAGCGGACGTCGAGAAGTGCAATGTCGTCACCCGTATCCGGGTGGACATCCTCGAAAGCGAGCGTTTTCCCGTCCAAAGACCACGATCCTGGTTGTTGACCGTATTCGCTTGTTGTCAGGCGCTCCATCGGTGAGCTTCCATCGTAAGGTTGCCAGAACAGGTTATTTGCCGTGGATCTTCCCCATGAGAAAAGCAGCCGTTTACCGTCGGGAGTCCAGATCGTTCTGACAGCCCGTCCGTCGTCGGTCAGCCGACTGTTCGTGCCTCTGCCCAAGTCATAGACATAGACCTGCGACTCCACTGTGTAGGCTACTCTCTGGCCATCAGGAGAAAGACGCGGAGCGCCGAAAGGGAACTGCAAGGCTGCGGCCAGCTGCTCTATTCCTCTCTGATCCACCCATACGAGCGAATTGCTTGGGAGCGGAGGGACACCGCCGGGTGCATAAATGAGCGACCCGGTGTCAGAGATGCCGAGCTGACCGGCGCCAGTGTGATTCACTGCCGTTAAGCGGAGGGCCTGCATGACGTTTTCCACGAGCTCGACCGGTTGGCCGATGGCCTCCAGCTTAGCCGGATCAAATCGCACGGCCATGAGCGTGCCCTGCCTCAGGAAAACAAGGTGTCCCGTGGGAATATACCTGGCATCTGCGGCGTCCTCGAGCAGGATATCCCACTCTCCGGTATCGAGTCGGAGCAGAGCAAGCCGGGGTTTCAGATCCATCCAGTACTTCGTTACGGTGAACAGCACGGCCTTCCCATTGGGAAGCCAGGATGGCAGACGGTGGCTCCACTCCTCCCGCTTCCGGTCAGGCTTGGTTAACGTCTCGGACTTCCCGCCCTCAGCCGATACCCTTGAAAGCCCGGTGCCAGATCTATCTGTAAACACAATGCTGTTATCACGACCCCAATTCGCGCCATAGAGAGCTGAAGCGTCGCACAAAGTACTCGGGACACCACCCTCAACGAGAACTTTCTTCAACTTGCCGTCTGCCCAGAATCCCACCCAACGGCTGTCAGGCGACAGGAAGGGACTAATACCCCCTTCTGTCCCGGCGATGGGCTTGGCTGCCGATTGGTCCATTCTCCGCAGGTACAACTGAGGCTTTGCCTGAGGGCCGGGATTCTCCTCGATCGCGCTGTAGACGATAAACTTGCCGTCGCTGGAAATGGCTATAGCCGTTCGGCCGGGACGCTCCCTGTCTCTGGCCTGGCCTTCCAGCCGGTGACCCGGCTCGACCTTGACGGTTGTCGAGACCACCAAAGGAGAAGGAGTGGGCTGGGGATGCCTGATCAACAATCGACCTGCTATGATCCCGGCGATAAGCATGACGGCTGAAAGCGCGGCAACCCACAAAAGTGAGAATCGCCGGCGAGCAGGCGCCGTCTCGAAGGGATAGGCTACCGGCACCTCGATTTCGATACGCGCGTCGCCGATGTCGCGCAGGCGTTCTTTGGGGTCTTTCTTGAGGCAGCGTTGCAACAGGTCCTTGATCCTCCACGACGTAGCGACTGGAAGCGCATGCCAGTTCGGTTCCCCTTTTAGGATCGCAGCTACGATCTCGGTGATGGTCTCGCCCTCGAAGGCTCTCTTTCTCGTCAGGCATTCATAAAGGATGCAGCCGAAGGCCCAGATATCCGCTCTCTTGTCCGCCGGCTTGCCCCTGGCCTGTTCGGGGCTCATATAGGCGGCCGTCCCCATGATCACGCCGGGTTGAGTCATTTGATCAGTGATCGTCGGAGATTGGGAGGGATCAACGCCGGATGGCTCGTCTCGAAACGCCTTCGCGAGCCCGAAGTCCAGAATCTTGACCTTGCCTTCGGGCGTGATCTTGATATTGGCTGGTTTCAGGTCGCGGTGGATGATCCCCTTCTCGTGGGCGCCTTCAAGCCCTTCGGCAATCTGGCGGAAGACGTCCAGGGTTTCTGCAAGAGGGAGTGGGCCTTTATTGAGCTTCTCGGCCAGAGTCGCGCCCTCCACAAGTTCCATGACAATAAAGCGCTTCCCTTCGGTTTCATCGATGCCGTGTATAGCGGCGATATTCGGATGATTGAGAGAAGCCAGGACCTTGGCCTCGCGCTCGAATCGGGCCATCCTTTCCGGATCGCTGGTAAATGCTTCAGGGAGGACTTTGATTGCGATGCGGCGGTTCAGGCCGGTGTCCTCGGCTTCATAAACGACACCCATGCCGCCGCGGCCGATTTCCTCTAGGACTCTGTATTTTCCTGCCAGCATCTTGCCCGGTATCATTTCTCGCGCAGGGGTCTGTAGCGTCTTGGTCAATGATGCGGAAGCTTTTCCCGAAGCAACGATCGGGGTGCCGCACTTACTGCAAAACCGCGAATCATCCTTGATCTCCGTTTGACAGCCGGGACATTTCACGGATTTTTTTCCCTTGCTGGGCGGGAGAATAACACCGATATCGCCTTTCGTCAACCGGCTATTTCGGTGATATTTCGGTGACAGTCAACGCATTACCGAAATTCAATGCTGGGAATTTAGTGATTGGGTTGTCTGTCACCGGAATTATGATAAGATTCTTCCGCCATGGAAACCGCTTCCAGCACATCCCGACCGGACTTCAACCTCGGCTATGTCTGGCTCGTCTGTTCCATCGCCGCGATGGGCGGACTCCTATTTGGCTACGATTGGGTGGTCATCGGCGGAGCAAAGCCTTTCTTCGAGCCCTATTTCCGGCTCGCAAGCGAAGGGATTCGAGGCTGGGCCAACAGCTGCGCCCTGCTCGGATGCCTTGCCGGGGCCATCTTTACCGGCGGACTGAGCGACGCGTTCGGCCGCAAACGCCTGCTCATCGCCGCGGCCCTGCTCTTCGCCCTGTCGTCGGTGCTGACGGGCTGGGCTCCGGGCTTCACTTGGTTCGTGATCTTTCGCATTTTCGGAGGAGCGGCCATCGGAATGGCCTCGAATCTCTCGCCGTTGTATATCGCCGAGGTCGCACCCGCCCATCTCCGCGGCCGGCTCGTGACACTCAACCAACTCGCCATCGTCATCGGCCTGTTGGCCGCCCAAATCGTGAACTGGCGCATCGCCCGGCCCGTTCCGGACGGAGCGGGCGCGGAATTCATCCGCCATTCATGGAACGGAATGCTCGGCTGGCGTTGGATGTTCACGGCAGTGGCCATTCCGGCTTTGCTCTTTTTCATCGGTTCGCTCCTTATCCCCGAAAGCCCCCGCTGGCTGGTCAAGAACGGCCGTCCCGAGCGTGCGCGCAAGATCCTCGCCCGGATCGGGGGCGCGGCCTACGGCGACGACGAAGTCGCCGATATCCGGAGCACTCTATCCCGCAAAGACATCGGCCGGGTGCGTTTCGCCGACCTCATCGAGCCGAGAATGCTCAAGATCCTGCTGGTCGGCGTCGTCCTGGCCGTCCTCCAGCAGTGGAGCGGGATCAACGTCATCTTCAATTACGCCGAGGAGATCTTCCGCGAAGCTGGTTACGGCGTGAGCTCGATCATGTTCAACATCGTCGTCACCGGGGCGGTCAACCTCGTCTTTACGTTCGTCGCCCTCCGGATGGTGGACCGCTTCGGCCGGCGCATCCTGATGCTTGCCGGCTGTGCCGGGATCGGGATCTTCCACGCGCTCATCGGCGCCGCCTATCTCGTTCATCTCAAGGGGTTGGTCGTCGTCGTTCCGGTTCTGGCGACGATCGCCTGCTATGCGTTCTCGCTTGCCCCCATCACCTGGGTTCTGATCTCGGAAATATTTCCCAATCGTATCCGCGGGGCCGCGGTGTCCGTCGCGACATCGGCGCTCTGGGCGGCCTGTTTCATCCTGACCTACACGTTTCCGCTTTTAAAAGGCGCTCTCGGCCCGGCGTTGACCTTCTGGCTTTATTCCGCGATTTGCGCCGCCGGATTCGTGTTCATCCAGCTCCGGGTTCCCGAGACGAAGGGCAAATCGCTCGAGGACATTGAACGGGAATTGGTCGATTAGCCTGGTTTCGGGCGGGAGGCCGGGTGTCGATCGAAATAATTGCAGGAGGAGGGAGAATGAAAAAACGAATAGCAAATAAAAACGGCGCCGCCAAGACGGCCTTAATTTCCGCGGGTATCTTCGCCGCCGCGATCGTCATGACGGCGCAGCGCGTCCCGACCGCGCCCGCGGCTCCTCCGAATGAACCGGCTCGGGCCGATTTCGCCAACGGCAAAATCCGCATGACGTACAACGGCGCCCTGATATTCGAAGGAACGGTCAGCGCAGACTCGAAAGACTTTCAAAGCAGAATCCAAAGTTATAAAACAAACGACAAGGTCGAACAGGTCGTCTATTTTTACGGAGGCGGGGCGAAGACTCCTTTGATCCTCAACGGCACGATCCGCGGGAGCGAAGAGGCGTTCGCCTGCGAGGCCGACCGCCGCGACCGGCGCAGCGCCGGACCGCTCATCGTCCGCCACGTCTCCGGGCCGAGCCGGAGTCTTTTAAACCGGGCGGTCTATGACCGCCGGCAGGATTGGGTCCTGTCCGTGGACGCCAACCCTAGAGTCGCAATCGCGCCGGCCGAGATCAAGTCCAGAAGCGCAAGCTACGCTCTCACTGCCGAGGGCGGGGAGATCGTCCTCCGCTTCCGTCCGCGCTTTTTCCAGAAGCACCGCGGCCTTTCTTTCTTTGAGCCGTGGGCCTACAGGCCGTGGCCCAGCTCGGTGGCGGGATGGATCTCATGGTTCGCCTTCTTCGATAAAATCACGGAAAACGACGTTCTCGAGACTGCCGAGGTCTTTGCCGAAGTGCTCAGGCCGTTCGGCTATGAATATTTTCAGATCGACGACGGCTACCAGCGGGGACAGGGAGGGCCGGAGACATGGCTCAATCCCAACGATAAATTTCCGCGCGGCCTGAAATATCTGGCCGAGGCTATCAAACAAAAAGGCTTGAAACCGGGCATCTGGACCGCGGCTTCCGTCCAGGACAAAAGTCTCGCGGACGCCCACCCGCAGTGGTTCGTCCGCGACGGCCGCGGCGCTCCGCTGAGAGGAAACTGGATCGGCTACCCGCTCGACGCCTCAAACAAAGAAGCCCTCGAAAACGTTGTCCGGCCCCTGTATAAGGGCTTGATTCAACAAGGGTGGGATTATTTCAAATTGGACTCTCTCCGCCATCTCCGCTACGAAGGATATAACGCCAACCGGGACTATTTCGAAAGGAAAAAAATCGACCTCTTGGGGAGCTACCGGCGCTATGTTCAAACCGTCCGGGAGGCGATCGGCTGGGGTAAATTTCTGCTTGGATGCTGGGGCATCCGGCCCGAGCTCACCGGCCTCATCGACGCCTGCCGCATCGGCGACGACGGATTCGCCTACGCCGGGCTGGCCCAATACAATTCATTCAACAACATCGTCTGGCGGAACGACCCTGACCACATCGAGATCAACGCCGACGGATACCGCTCGGCGCTCGTAACGACATTGACCGGCTCGCTCCTCATGCTCACCGACAAGCCGGCCGTTTATCGGACGGAGGCCGTCGAGCCGGCAAAACGCGCCGCGCCCGTTCTCTTTACGGTGCCGGGACAGATTTACGATGTCGACCCGTCGCGCTCCCAGAATTTATGGCGCGCTGATGTCGAAGTGAGCGGCAGCGGCCCGCGTATCTTTGACGGCGGCTATACTCCGGCCTGCCATCTCTACCAGCTCGAGATCGACCGGCCGTTCGAGAATTGGACCGTGCTCGGCCGGACAGGCGGCGATTTTCCCGAAATCCGCCTCGCCGACCTCGGCCTCGACCCGAACCGGGAATATTACGTCTTCGAATTCTGGTCGAAAAAGCTTCTAGGAAGCTTTAGCGTCGCTTTCGCCCCGGGCCCGCTCGACCCGAGATTCCGTTCCCAGGCGCTCTGCGTCCGGGAGAGGAAATCCCATCCCCAGGTCATCGCCACAAGCCGCCATGTCACCTGCGGCGGTGTCGATCTAACCGATGTTCGCTGGGAAGGGAATGTCCTTTCCGGGAAAAGCCGGCCTGTGAAGGACGACCCTTATATCCTTTACATCACCGAGCCCGAGGGATATCAGTATCAAAGTTGCGATGTCCAGGGAGCGCGGTTCGAGAAGACGGCGCGCGAAGGTCGTCTCCTCCACCTCACGCTCATCCCCGACGGAGACGGCGAAATCAGCTGGTCGATCAGGTTCATGTGATTTTTAGGCCGGGGAAAATGTCAGTGTTTCTTCTAAGATCGAAGGGCGAGCGGGCCTTTTCTTTAACTAGAGCGAGGGGTAAAGGGGCCGGAGGCCATGAGGAGGCGAGCGAGCATGGATTCCCGGCTCTGAGCCGAGAAGAGCGAGCCGACGACCGAGCCGGTTTCCTCGCCGGGGAAACCGGCGTGCCGACGGCCCTTTACCCCGAGCTCTCCTTGACAGATTCCCCGACGCAGCATACGATGAAGCCTCTTATCATGAAGGAGGACGGCATGACATCCCGCGCATTCAAAACCATATTCAGTCTTGGACTCGTCGCCTTTTTTCTCGCGGCCTCACCGCTCTTGGCTCAAAAGGAATTCCGGGGCCGGCTCCTGACGGGCGGCGGCCCCAATATGCCGAGCGCCGTCAATGTCAGGATCATCGTCAACGGCTTCAGCTCGTCCGATGATGTGAACCGATTCCAGGAAATGCTGGCCAGGAACGACATCGAGGGTTTCTATTCGGATCTGAGGCGCCAGTTCAAAGGAGAACTGCGCTTTATCGGCGGTCAAGGCATGCAGATCAAATTCAATGCGGCCGTTGAAGAGCAGACGGATAAGGGGACGAAAATCTTTCTCTTCACCGAAAGCCGGGGGATCTTCACGGCAAGCAGCCGCCGTGTCTCCGGGTCCGCCCTCTTCATGGTTCTGGAGCTGGATTTGGACAAGAATAATGAGGGCGAAGGGCGGATCTATGAGGACGGCCGGATCGTCTTCACTCCGCAGGGAGGGATCAAGATGGATTCCTACATCACGACGCCGAAAGAGCTCATCAACATCAAGGCGGCCAAATAAACCGGATGTCCGTTTGATACGTTCGACGGCGCCAAACCCCGATTTTTAAATCGGGGTAAAAAGCGCCGCTCAGTATTAACCCTGAGCAT